>Ga0256826_1000941_pt1 | contig 18117 bp, 11 predicted proteins | sample CV79metaG_FD_185975 | JGI IMG/M metagenome (GOLD analysis project Ga0256826, IMG submission 185975) | Hydrothermal vent microbial communities from East Pacific Rise, Pacific Ocean - CV79 | ecosystem: Environmental > Aquatic > Marine > Hydrothermal vents | place: Pacific Ocean: East Pacific Rise...
CTAGCAGTAAAATAATAAGAATATTCATCTAAAAGTTGGAAGTGTAAATCTGAGATATCATTACTTTCCATATATTTTAATATATCACTTATATTACTTTCTGCTTTACCACCTAATTCTATTGTTTTTGTATTGTAATAATATGCATAAACTGATGAACTAATAAAAAAGAAATCTTCATATACAATATTTGTAGCAGTACTTGGAAGTACATAACCTACAAATATTTTATCATCACTTTTTCTCTTCACACAAATACTTCTATTTTCTTTGATACTTTTCATATCCTCACTATCTTTTGAATAAAAATAGTACTGAATATTATATCCATCATCAGTTAATTCATCTATATTATTATAATACTTTTTATTAGGGAATAGCTCATTTACAAAATCTTTATGTAAATTATTATGTGATAAGAATAGATTAAATACAGAATCAAAATTTAAATCAAAATCATTTATATTTGTTTCTAGTTCACTAATATTATATTTTTTAGCAAGTTTCAAAAATAATTGTTTATAATAAATAAAATTTACATTTTCTTTATTTTCTTTAGATTCTAATGTTTTATTTAATTTTTTTAGTTTTCTTTTTAATATAATATAATTTAATTTTGCTTTTCTTTTAAATGATATAAGTTTTTTTTTGTTTGTATTTTTACTATCAATATTATTTATCATTTTTACCCTCTTTTGATGGTTTATAAAGTTCAAATATTAAACCTTTTTTTGTTTGGTTAATATTTTTTAAATAAAATACCTTATCTAAAACCAATTTTGAAACCATAAATAATAAATCTCTATCTCCATATGATACTTGAATCTCAAAATCAAGTACATTGTTAAACTTATCATTATTTCTTTTTTTAATATAAAAACTTCCTATAACATCTTTGTCTTTTAACATTTGGCATACTTTAGTCATAAGAGTAATAGGAGCTTTGCTATCCAAAGAAACACCTTTTATATATTGTGTTTCAACTTGAATACTTTTTATTTTTCCATTTAAGTTTTTTATTCTATCTTTATTTTTTGTTATTTTATTTTTTATCTTTTCATTTCTATCGTAAATATCTTTTGATTCTAAATATGAATTAGCAAGGGCATTTAATAGAACAATAATTACAATTATAATTGTAATATATACTGGCATCATTAATCTTTTTTTGAGAACTTTTGCTACCCAGTTTTCATCTTTATTTTTAAGTTTACTTATTTTTATATTATTAATCATACTCATTATATAATCTCTTTGTAAATTGCTTTTGTTTTTATGTTATCTAAATTGTTTTGTAATGAATTTTTTTGTTTTAATTTAAAATTTAAATTCTTTTTACTAAGTCTCAACTCATTTTTTAAAGATCTAGTTTCACTTTTTAATTTATTTTTATAATCACTAAAAAAATTATCTGAATAATCTTGAGCATTTAATATCACAAATATTAATAGTATTAAAATAATTGAATATTTTTTTATTTTAGAACTTTGTGGTTCTAGTACCCTAACTTTATTTATTATTTTAGATATTCTTGTAACATTATTTTCTTTTTTAGTTTGTGAATCAATTTTAAGATTAATTTCTTTAGAAATATAATTTTCATCATTAAATTGATCAAAAAATATTATTTCATTATATGTATCACTATAATTTAAATATTCGCTTATTTCATGTTCTTTAACATTATCACCTAAAATTATATGAATATCATTGATATTCAAAAGTTTTTTTGCAATTGTTATATTATCAAATAACATTCTTTGTTTTGATATTAAATCTTTATTTGCTATTGTTATTAAACTAGTTAATGATTTTTCAAATATATTTACTGTATTAAATATATAAAACTCTATTAAAGTTTCTTCTTTGATATTATCAAAATATTTATGTGCTATAAGAAATAGTTTTGACTCTTTATATTTATTTTTACAAAAATTTGCAATATCATATATTGAGAAAAATGCTTTTTCATTTATAGTTAATATATAATAATCATCAATTTCATATTTTTTATATACCATATACTTATCGGTATTTTCTTCATATTCTTTTTTTGATATTACTTTTGAATTTTCAATTAAATAAGACATCTATTTCCTTACATCATAGCCATAGCTAAACTTTGCAATGAAAACATTGCCATAAATAATCCAGAAACAAAATATAATATGATTAAAAAACCAAGTATTGAACTCATTCCACCAAAAATAGATGTTAACGATTTGTGCTTATCTTTATTTGTATTTTGAACATATTCAATTAATATATCCATATTATCCCAAAATGTTTTTGACACTTCTGCTGATTTTAGTACTAAAATAACATCTTTTGGAAATGAATATCTTTCAAATATTGTATATATCATTCTTCCTTCTATTGCTTCTTTTTCTAATCCATCAAATAACTTAATCCATCCAACTCTAGGAGAAGAATCTTTTAGTATATTGTAAACCTTTACTTGATCTAATCCAACTTTTTGTAAGTTGTAAATAAGCATTAATATAACTGGTACATCATCATAAGCTTTTAGTGGTAATATTTTATATATTACTTCAGGATGATATTTTAAATAATAAAAATATAAAGAAATAAAAGAAGTCAAAGATATTAAATATACTATTAGTATATTTATAGTTATATCTTTATCTTCTAAATACCACATCAGATTTGCTTGATCAGATACATCAATCCCTTTTATAATTCTAACTTGTTCAACTAATGAGTAAATCATATCATGAAATGTAGGCTGAGCTAAATGTGCTATAACCAAACCAATAACAACTGCAATAAGAGGAAAAGCAAATAATGAAAGCATTGTTCTCTCAAAGCTACCTTGAAGTTCTCTTATTGATAGTATTGAGTTTATTGCTTCTTTTGAAGAAGTTGATTTCTCGATTACAAAAACTTCACTTTTTTCAATAATACCTTCTCTTTTAAGTGCTTCACCAATACTTATATCTTGTTTCGTAATATTATGGTGTACTTTTTCTAGAGATTTTTTAATATTACCTTTTTCAACTTGTATTAAAATATCTATAGCACTAGGAAGCGAGTTTCCTACTTTTATTAAAGAGATAAATGAACGTAATATACCATTTGATACATTTGTACTCATTATATTTTGATTTAATTGAAAACTCATCTATTATTCTTCTAAAGATTTGTTGTTTTTAATCTTGCAATACTTTTATTTATAGATATCACTTTTACATTATTCAAAAGTTTATTAAGTTTAAGCAGAACTGGGATATCTGCAGTTTCTTTTCGTTTTTTTACTTTTCGTTTTTTAATACCCATATCGTATAAGTTCATAATCTCTTGTTCTACTATTATTAATACTTTTGCAATAGTTTTGATATCATATTTTTCAATATTTGAAATTAATGTATCGTAATTTCTAAGTTTTTTTAGTATTTGTCTATTTTTTTCTAATTCTGCTAATATAATATTTAACTCTCTACTTGATACATATGCAAATTTTTTATTTGCAATTGCAGAGTATCTTTGAACTGACACTGAAGCAATATTGTTTTTCTCATATTTTAGTTTTAGTTCTTTTACAGATACCAAAATCTTTTTTGCTCTAAAAATATGATACTTTTTAGCTGCTTCGTTAAATTTTTTGTATTTTTTTTCTCTATTACTTGTAGCTTCTGTTTTATGCTTAGTTTTCTCTTCATCTATTAGTTTTGAGTTTTTTTTAGTACTTATTACTTTATCAAGTTGTTTAAATAAACTATCAAAATCAACATCTTTTTTTCCATCATCAGCACTAAATCCAAGTGTAATAGTAAAAATAAAAATAAATATAAATTTCATTGTATTCCTCTTTTTTAATAAAAATAAAAGCAATGCTTTTATTTTTATAATTGTTATTGATTAATTAATATCTCTTTAATACATTGTGAACTAGTAGCACCACAATTTATTGCAGCTGACTTCCCAGCAACCCCAGCATAGGCAGTAGCTGTATCTTCATCAGTACTATCAGTTATACTATTAATAGCATTTTCAAAAGTTTCTAAAGCGTAAGACACAGTTTTATCTGACCAATTTAAGTTATTACTACCAGGGGTAGTGTTCATACCTATACTGAATGTTCGTATACTAGCATTATCTTCAGCTCTAAATTTATATGTAACAGTATATCTAACTCCTGATGCTGATTCATTTCCTTCACCTGTCTTAAGTCCGGCAGAAGGTATCCATCCATTAATTACTGTCATATTCTCAGGTAATCTTGAATTTAATGCATTAGAATCTATATTTTTATACCCTGTAGCAGCATCAGATTTATGAGATTTTTTCCATAAAACGGCAGCTTCAATTATTGCTTTTACATCTGAAGAAATTGCCTGTTTAATCTCAGTATTTTGAGAGTTTTTCATAAGTTTTGGTATAGTAAGTCCTAAAATAATTGCAATTAGTACAATTGCTAAAATAATCTCAATAAGAGTTATACCTTTTTTCATGTTTGTTTTTTTCACTTTGTGTCCTTTGTTTTTTTAATTTTAATTTTTAAATCTACTCTCGTAAATTTGCGCTAATAACATATACAGTCTCTTTTCTGTAATATTTCTTTGATTTAGCTCCCCCTATTATAAAATTTTCTATTGGCACTACACCATTATAATCATTTACATCGTCATATGAAGTTAAATATCCTATAACTTTTCGCTCACCATTATTTAGTATGATATTACTAGTAAATGTACTTACAGATAAATCTGGTAAAGATATTGTATTTCCATCAAATGTTGCAGTTGAAATACCATTTAATTTTATAATTTTTGGTTGAATATTAAAATCAATCTTATTCCCTGTTACTTTTCCAAGTACACTTAAAACAGTACCTTCATTTATATCTGATGTTTCAGGAGTAAATGAAGTTTGAGTTATCCCATTTGTTGTAGTTGTTTTAGAATTTAAACCTTTTATATATGTTTTACTATTTGTAATATCCATAAAATAAGGTATACCATTTTTTAGTATATAGCCATGTCTAGTTTGTTTGATTAATCTTATCATTGTATTATCAAAACTAAGACCTGTCATTTTTGTAGCAGAACTAGATGTTGCAGAAGAAGTAAAAATACTATTTGAAATACTTTTTGTAGCTATATTTCCTGCTAATGCACCACTTGTAATAGTTGAACCTAAACTAATACCAGCATTAAACTCTTTTGTAACAGCAAATTCATATACTTCAAGTTTAAAGTCAATTTGTTTTTCAAATGTTTTATTAAAGTTACTTATAATAATAGACATATCTTTCATAGTCTCTTTATCTGCTTTTATAAATATAGTTCCAACTGTTCTATTGAATGAAAGTAGTGAACCATCAGTACTTTTACCATCTAAAATTGCTTGCAATGTTTTTTCTAATGAATCTAAAATATCAAGTTTTATTTTTGTTTTAATAGCATTTTTAGCACCACCTGATGCGCCAACATCATTTTGAACATCTTTTTTTACATCAAGACTTCCAGAATATTGTACATTATTTAAACTAATACTAAATAATCTTGATTTTATTTTAGAAAATATTATAGTTTTATGGTCATAATCTATATCAATGTATATATTAAAAGAACTAGAAAGATACTCTAATAATTCAGAAATATTATTTCCTGAAAATGATATATATGTATTATTAAATAATTTATCAATTGAATTATTTTTAAATAATATATCTCCTGATGATACAGATGATGCTTTTTCATCACTTTGAGGAATGTCTTTTGCTATAACATTAAATCCAGATACATCTTTTAATTGTTCAATCAAAAATGATACAGAAGCTCTACCTTCCACTGTAAATGGTATATTCTTAAGGTTTTTTTCATATACTTCTTGATTTTTAACACTTACTATCTTAACTCTATTTTTTAAAAATTTATTCTTTTTAACATAAATAAAATAATTAGAAGTATCTTGTATATATTGATTTAAACTAGAAAAACTATCTATCCCTAATTTATGACTATTTTTTATTGATTGTACAAAAAAATCTTCACTATCACTAGATAATAAATACGATTCACCATCAATATTTGATAATTCTGTTAATACTGAAGATATTTTTTGACTATTATCTAAATCTATTATTTTTTTATTATTAATTATTTCTTTAATTGAACTTTTTAAATAATCTTTTGTTTCTAACTTTTTTATATTTTTATCAGTAAATTTTTTAAATTCATCATTAAATTGACCATGATTATTTTCTTTTGTTGCACAAGAAGAAAATAATAAAACTGCAGTAGCTGAGATTAAAAAAGATTTTTTAATAAAAAGAGTGTTCATTTATTTTATTCCTAATACAATATTAGATTTTTTACTATTAATCGATTTTAAATAATATTTATCAATACTATCACCAATTTTATAGTCTTTACTTCTAATATGTAGTTTATTTTCACAGATAATACCAACTGCTTGTATTGTATTTATATTAAGATTAAGGTTTGACATATAATCACTACTTGTATTATGTAATAAATTTAACATTTTAAGTTTTTCAATCTCTTTTTTAGAGTTAGAAGCTTTTTTATTTGTTTTATTAACATAAACACTTTGTATTGAAAAACATTTTTGTCCATTATATGCAAATATTTCTGGATATTTTTCTTGCATAGCATCATTGTCAACTAATTTACTAAAAATAACATAATTAGTTTTTATTCCACCATTAAGTACATTTAGTTTTTCTATTTTAGTATATGTTTTGGAATCAATAACTAAAAACTTATCTTCTGTAGAATCACCCCATAGTGAAGTAATTAACATGCTAGCTAAGATAACTTTAATTATCATATTTCATCCCTTAATATATTTTTAATTTGATTTAAATAAATTTTTGATTCAAATTTTGATATTCTTTTATTATTAATCTCTTTAAGTACATATTTTATTTCTTTTGTATTATATCTGTTTCCAGAATCAATTAAAATATGGTCAATACTCACTAATAATTTATCAATATCGTTTTCTTTTAGAATTTTATTATAATTTAACTTATTTTTTACTTCATCGTAGCTATAAAATTCATTTATTTTAATTTTTGTTACTTTTTTAATAATTATTATTGGTTCTGCTATTTGTTCTACTTCACTAATTTTTACTTCTTTTACTTCGATTATTTTCTTAGTATTTGCATTTTTTAACTCTTTAGATTTTACAATTTTAGTTGTTTTTATCTCTTTTTCTTTTATTATTTCTTTAGCTTTTATTTTTTTAATAGCTACTACTTTTTTGATATTCAATGCTTTAGTTTTTATTATTTTTTTAACTTCAGTAGTTTTTACAATTTTTTCTTGAACTTTTAATTCTTTATTATCATTTGTATTTGATACTATTACTTCTTTTGATGCAACTTCTTCTTTTTTGATATTTAAAAATCTATTTTTAAATATTTTTATCATCATTTTTGGATTATCTTTATATTTTTCATAATCTTCACTACTTATATCATATGCTTTATTTGCAAAAATAAAACTATTTAAAATAAGTATAATTGACAAAATTTTCTTCATGTATTACCTTAATTATTAATTTCTAACCATTTATTATGAGTAGTTGAATATATATACTTCGTAGCAGTATTATTACTTTCTACGTAACCTATTGTACCAGATTGTGGCTTAATAGGGTCTAGTTCACCTTTTGAATCTCTTAATATCACAATATTTATTTTATTTGATAGATATGTCCAATTTCCGCTATTACAAAATGATATTTTAAATCCACCAACGCTATCAGGTTTATACCATAGATTTCCTTCATTTGTACCAATACATACAGGAGAATCAAACTGTATATAATTTTCACTTGTATTTAAGTCATCTATTACTGATAAAAATTTTATAGTTTTTGTGTCAAGCATCATGCTCATTGTTAGATTACTATCTATCATTGTATTTGGACTTAAATTTTGACTATTTATAAATATTTGTTTAATTAAATTTGAACTATTATCAGGTATTATATTTTGAAATTCAATAATATTATTTGATACACTAAAAGATATATTTATATTATTTGAAAATGATTTTACTGAAAGCTTTGTATATTTAGCTGTTAACTCTTCAATATTAGCTGGAGTTTTTGCTTCTTGTAAAGTATATAAATTAATAAAATCTTTAATTATATTTACTCTTTGAATAACTGTTGTTAGATTCTTACTTCTTGCAAGTTCAAGTGCTAATTTATTTGTATTAGCAATTGCATTATTACAAAACAATACTAACATCATAAATATTATCAACATACTTTTTTTCATTTAACTATCCTTATATTTCTGTCTTTATTAATATAAATTTCTTCATTTACATGTGTACTATTTAATTCATTATAAAATAAATATGGATTATTACCTATATTAACTAATACATCATCTATTTTTTTATAATTTACCGTATTTATTTGATTCAATCTTTTCCAATTTTCATCTTTACAAATGTATGTGTTAAATTCACCACTTCCATTTGGTTCATAATTCATATCATTATCTATACCATAAGAGCAAATTAATGAATCCACTTGATCTAATCTTCCTACATTTATATCTTTCTCTCTTAATATCTTTACTTTTTTTAAGAATTCAATTGATTCAATATCAAGTAATACTATAATATCAAGATTAGCGTTAAATATCATTTCTTGAGATAAAAATTTATTATATTTATATATATTTGTTATCTTTTCATCTATTATTTCTTCAGGAAGTAATCTTTCAAATTTAATATTTTTATTTGTTATTTCTATTGTTATTCTTGTATTAGTTCCAAATATAAATGGCCATGATTGAAGTATCTCTGGATACTCAACTTGTAAATCTACTTTTTTTGGTATTTTACCAAAATTTATAATATATCTATTTATATATATACTTAATTTATTTATTTTTTGTATTTTAACATCCATTACATTTGTAATTGATCGTTGCTTCAAAGTTTCTAAAAATTCATTTTCACAATATATATTTGATACCATAATAATTAAAGCAATTATAATATTTTTCATTATGAATCTCCTAAATTATTTAATTCAATTCGTAAATCATTTTTTCTTTTTATTTTTTTATCTAAATCTTCTTTTGCATTATCTCTTTTTATTTTAGCTACTGCAATTCTACCTGCTGTTTGTTCATCATTTGGATCTAAATCAGCTTTATAATTTTCATATATTTCATCTAAATTAGTAAAAATAGCTTCTGCCTTTGGTATTATTTCATCTTCATATAACTTAATTAATTTTGCTAAATATACTCTTCTATCTGTTATTATTGTTTCATCTGATATATTTAGTCCAACAGAATACATATGTTCAGTACAATCATATTTTCCTGTATCTTCTATAATTCTATTTAAATCATTAATTAATGTTGATTTAATTTCTGCAATTTTAATAGCATTTGAAAATAAATTTTCATCATTAGAAACTAAATTTTCAGGTTGATCAAGAAAATTACTTAAAAAAACTATTAATTCATCTTTACTTAAAAATATTACACCAGCATTTTGCACAATATCTTTTAGTTTATTTGCTCTTGTATTTATATTTACTATTACATTATCTCTACAAAAATAACTTTTTCTAAGACTATCATTCTCTTTACGTAACTGATATTTCAACATATCAACATTATAATATGCTATTTTGTCTATTAGTTTATTTGTATTTATACTATTATTTTTTATTAAAAATTCAATAGTATAAATACTTTCTAAATTGATTATAAACTTATCAATATTTTTTGCTAGTATACCACTTGCAGGTATATTCATAGAAAATAAACCATTAGTAGAATAAAAGTCAGTCAATTTATAATTTATATTTTCACAATCTTCAACACTTATTTTATAAGTATTTTTTTCCGTTATATTATGTTCTGATATATATTTTTCAATTGACTCACAGTTTATATTTGCATTATTATTATTAAATATCATATCAATTACATTTTTATCGATATTATTTAATATTTGTTCTTCATCTTTAATATTTAGTTTAAATACAGCAATATCAGATAGTTTTGTATTATTAATCGTAAATAAATTTCCATTTAAACTATTACTTAAAGTTCCATTTGATGTTAGTTTAACTACTTCATTAAGATATTGTACTTTTTCTTTTTCTTTTATTATAAAATAATTTTTAATATATTTTGATTTATTACTAACACTATAATCCCTTACATCTGCCTCTACAGATGTAAAAAGAATATATGTTATTAGTAAAAATATTTTTATCAAATTATTATGCCCTATATTATATTGATATCATCATCAATAAATAATTTAGCAGTTGGATCATTTTTGTGTACATATTCGAAGAATTCTCCATCTTGTCCATCTATTGATAATGTTTCTTCTGATTTAATCCATTCTTCATTGTTAGATAGATCAATTTTATCTCCATCATCTCCAATAAATACAAGGTCATTTGAATCATCAGTTATACTTAATACATCTTCTAAGTTAACATCATGGATTATATAATCACCATTAGTTGCATCAATTGTATTAATATCATTATATTCATTAGCTAAATCATCAAAGTTAACATCTGCATATTCACTATCAAGAATAATTGTAGAAGCATCACTATAAGTTACTCTTCCAATTTCAAATTGTCCATCAACTTCATTTGCTTCATCATCAAATCTTTGACCAATTACTTTTGCATTTCCATTATCATAAATTTCTGTCCATGTTGTTAAGAATCCACCATCTTTAAGATCTGTAATATGAGGTTCAGTCATATCTACATCTTTATTTATTTCAATAGTTTTAACTTCACTTGAAGAATCATCAAAGATTTTAATTTTAATATTGTTATCTTCTTTTAATGCTACTGCATATCCGTCATTAAACGCTGCAACTTCAGGAATACTTGTACTACCAACAAATGTTTCCACTAGAGTTTCTTCACTTGTAGCTTGACCATTATTATTAAATGTTTGAGTCATAATCTCTCTTAAATCATTTGAGTAATTTATCCATGATATAACAAATCCGCTATTATTTAATGCAGTTACAAATGGTGAAGAACTTGAAGTCATATCTTCTTTTACAATATCAATTTGACTATTTACTTTCACACCATTTTCATCAAACATTTGAGCAATAATTTCATATGTATTTGTATCTTCATTTAATGATTCCCATGTAACAACGAATCCACCATTATCAAGATTTGATACTTGAGGTAATGCTTGATTATTATTTGTTTGTGTATTTGCTAATAATTCATCAGAAACTTTTGTTCCTGTTGCATCATATACTTGTACAAAGATATCATATGAACCATTTCCATTTAATTCTTCATTTTGCCAAACAATACTATATCCACCATTATCTAAACTTGTAATTTCAGGGTTCATTTGGTTTCCAGTAGTTGTAGTATTAACTAATGTTTCAGTTCCAACTCTTTGGTTATCTACATCAAATCTTTGAGAGTAAATACCATAAGAATCACCATCTTGAAGTTCTGATTGCCAAACAATTACATATCCACCATCACTTAATCCAACAACATCTGAGTTAATTTGATCATTTTGAGTATGTGTATTTACTAAGAAACTATCTCCTACTAAGCTACCATCTTTTGCATATCTTTGTGCAAATACTCCAAATCCATCTTCATCTCTTGTGTCAGCTGTATTATCTGCAATCCATGTCACAATATAACCACCATCTTCAAGTTCAGCAATTGGATCCCAACCTCTCATACTACTATGTAATGTTCTTGTAACTCCGTCAGTTCCAGTACCTGTAGCATCAACTGTCCATGAAGCATTTCCACTTCCTGTTACAGCTAAGTATACAGCCCAGTTTCCAGAAGCATCTACTGTTACTTCAATATCTTTTAAGTCATCTGTACATGAACCATATGATGAATAATCTGATCCATAATGTGCACTAATAATAACAGTTGAACCAGGTTCACCTCTTCCGTATGCATTATGGCATGAATTATCAATATTTAATGTAAATGGTGTAGTTGCATCAAAACTTCCTACTTCTCTAACTTTTTCATTACCAGCTATATCAATAGTTTTAATTTTATATGCACCTTCTTCATATTTACCTTCTGCTATATCAATATGTCCATGACTTCCTGTACCACCATAAATATATGTACTATTATTATAAGAATAATACCATTTAGAAGTAGCTTCTACAAAATCAACACTTATTGTTTTTGCTTGACTATTAACATCAATATAGAAATTATCAGCTGTTTTATCAACTACAAATGTACCGTAATTTTTAACATCTTCATTTCCAGCAATATCAACTACTTTCTTAGAGAAATTTTTATATTCACCTTCATTAAGTTCAAATCTATCTGTAACTTCTGTCCATTGAATACCATCATATTTATAATAAACTTTTGATGTATCTTCTACAAATCTAAGTTCATCAGCATCTCCCATAAACATTTGTTCATCATTGATATGTGAAACTTGACCAACTGTAAATTGTCCATTTACTGGTTGTGCATTTGAATCATATCTTTGACCGATTACTGTTGTATTACCAATTTCACCAATTTCAGTCCATGTTACTAAGAATCCACCATCTTTAAGGTGTGTAATATGTGGCTCATGCATATCAATTGTTTTATCAGTAAGGTAACTTCTTACAACTGTATAATCACTATTATATACTTTTATTCCAACATTATCATTATCTGAATAAACAAGTACAAATCCATCTTTGTGTTCTGCAATTTCAGGAGCAGCTGTTAAGTTATCTAAGTTAGTTAATAACTCTGAATGTCCAACTGAATTACCTTCAGGAGTAAATGTTTGTGCTTTAACTTGTACTTGATTATGATTAAACTCAACCCAAGATATTACCATATTTCCATTACTAAGTGATGAAACAAATGGTGCAATATTAGCTTCAGAATTTCCATGTTGAATTTCAATTTCATGTCCAACTTTAGTTCCATTGTTATTAAATGTTTGTGCTCTTACTATAAATGATCCTGTATTATCATTGATATCTAACCAAGTAATTACAAATTTATCATTTTCAAGTTTTGTAATTTGTGCAAATCCATTAAGATTATCATTTTCTACACCATTGCTATCTAATGAACTAACAATTTTATTTTCACCAACTTTTTCACCTGTACTTGAATATACTTGTGTAAATACTGTAAATTGCTCAGAATTTTCAGCTACTGTACTTTGCCATGAAATTGCATATCCGCCATTACTTAAACTTGTAATTTCAGCATTTAGTTGATCTCCTGATTGTACTGTATTTACTAATACTTCTCCACCTACTTTTTCACTATTTACATTATATCTTTGAGAATATATATCACATTCTGTATTACTATTTTCTTTACTTTGCCATACTATTACATATCCACCATCACTTAATCCAGTAACATCTGAACTTGTTTGATCATTTGTTGTTGTAGTATTAACTAAGAATGAAGTACCAACTGCATCACCATTTTGAGCATATCTTTGTGCAAATATTCCATAACCGTCATTATCTCTTAAGTCTGCATTATTTCCAGCTGTCCATGTAACAATATATCCACCATCTTCAAGTTCTGATATTGGATCATATCCAATTGTACTTACTGTTTTTTCACTTTGTACATGTTCACTATCATAACCTTTGAATGTAACACTAAATTCACCTCTATTATAATGAGCTAAGTATTTTTCATATGACCAGTAACCAGTAACTTCATCTGCTTTTATAACCCCATGGAATGAACCACTATACGTTACTATTGTTCCTGGTTCTGCGTAACCACATGCTCTTAAATAATTGTATGTACTAATATTATTTGCTGTAAATGCTTTATATTCTGTACCAAATTGATCTACATTTTGAATACTTTCGTTTCCTGCAATATCAATAGTTTTTATAACATATTCACCAGCAGTATGACTACCTTTACTTGCTTTAAATGCATTACCATCAAGTTCAATAAAGTCACTACCATTGTGTGAAATATAAACTGATGAAGTACTTTCAACATTATTAACTGTAATAATATTTTGTATACTTGTTGAAATACTAAATGTATCTTCAGTTTGATCTACAATTAATGTACCCATATTTTTAATTTCTTCTGTACCGTTATCATAAACTATTTTTTTGCTTAAGTTTGTATATGCACCTTCATCTAGTGTAAATCCATCTTCTAACAATGTCCAATCAATACCATCATGTTTATAATAAACTGTACATGTTGTTTCATCTTCATTATGTAATGCAATTATATGTCCATTTGATGTGATTCTATCACTTGCTGTACCTGTACCACCATATGTATCTGTATATCTCCATGCACCATCCATATCTTTAGAGATATGTACATAATTAACATTACCATTACTTGTAATCATATCATTATTTGTACCTGTACCACCAAATGTATCTGTATAAGTAAATATTGCATTACTTGCAGGATCTGCAATAGTATCAACTACCCAATCACCTAATACATTTATATTTTCATTTCCAGCTAAATCTATTGTTAATATTTCAAGATTTTTATACAATCCATCATTAAGAGTCATTGTAAATTTATTAATATTATTTTCAACTGAAACGTCAATACCAACAGCTACCCAATCAGGATAACCATCATATTTAATATATGCTCTTATACCTTGTTCCATATGTACTAATTCTAAAGTATTGTCTTTTGTAATTTGATCATGATCATTTCCATATCCACCAAATGTATCTTCAATAACCGATTCTACTATATTTTTATTATCAACGATTACTGTTCCGATATTTTTAATTAATTCATTTCCAGCTCTATCTACAGATTTAATTGTAACATTTTCATATCTACCTTCATCTAATGTAAATGAAGTACCTTCACCTTGAATATAACTACCGTCATTCATTTTGTAATACCAAAGAGAGTTATCATCTGTAACACCAACAACATTTATTTGTCCATTTTGTGTTATTTGATCATATGAGTATAATCCTGTATCTTCTTCTAATGAAACTGAATAAGAATCATATATATTATCAGTAAGCCATGAACCTAATTCTCTACTTGATTCATTTCCTGCTATATCAATTACATTTATTTTAATATTACTATAATAGCTATTTGCAGCAAGTGTTAATACTCCATTACCCATTCCACCTTCATGCCATGTATTATCATCATTTAACATATAGAACCATTTAGAAGTAGCTTCTACATCAGTAATACTTACTGTTCTATCTTTTGTAATTCTATCTGTATCAGAACCTGTTCCACCCATCGTATCTGAAAGAACAGCATTAAATACATCTACTTCATTATCAACTATAACTGTATGTAGGTTTTTAATTAATTCATTACCAACTTTATCAACTGATTTAATTTGTACATTAGTATAAACCATTGTTTCATTTTCTTGACCAGCTAATGTAAATGTATCGTTTGTACCTCTATTCCATGTCTTTTCTGTCATAGAATCATCTCTCCAGTACCAAACAGAATCAACATCTGTTATATCTGTTACATCTATTTTACCATTTTGACTTACTTGATCACCTTCTAAACCTGTTGCTCTAGAAGTACCATCTACTAAACTTATTCCAAATGTATCTTCAGCCAATGCTGAACTAAAATTATCAACTTTTTTATCTACTACTACTGTTCCAAATTCAGTAACAATTTCATTTCCAGCAATATCAATAGACTTAACTTTTACATTTTCAAATGTTCTTTCTTTATGTTCCCCAACTGGTAATCTAAAGTATTCATTTACACCTTTAATCCAGTTAATATCATCATGAGTATAGTACCATACAGAACCATAATCAGTTATACCTGTAACATTAATTCTACCATCACTTGACATTTTATCCATACCACTATTTTCTTTATGTTCAATACCCATATCAGATTCAATAGCTCTAGTATCATTATTCATAGAAACTGTAAAGTCATCAGATTTTTTATCTACAACTATTCTTCCCATATTATGAGTAGCTTCATTTCCTACATGATCAACAGTTTTAACTAAAACATTTGTATAAACTATATCAGCATTATCTTCACATTCTAATGTAAAGCTTGTTCCAGTTCCTCTAGTCCAATTAATACCATCAAATTTGTAATACCATACAGAACCATCATCTGTAACACCATTTACATTTATTTTCCCGTTTGATGAGATTTGATCACTTGTAGAACCAGATGCAACAACTGATAAATCGTTTGGATTATGTCCAAATGTATCATTTGCTAAAGCTGAACTAAATCCATCAACTCTTTTATCTACTACAACAGTTCCAAAGTTAATACTTTCTTCATTACCAGCTACATCAATTGTTACTACTGTTACATTATTATATGTTTTTTCATAACCTGCATAACAAGCAAGTGTAAATTCATTTGAAGTGTCACCTTTAATCCAACTATTTATGCCATCATGCTTATAGTACCATACAGAAGATTCTTCAATATCTCCTAATAATATTTTACCATCACTTGACATTTTATCACTATCACTATTTTCAATATGCTCAACACCTGTAACAGATTCAACTGCTCTTGTATCATTATTCATATCTATTGTAAAGTCATCTGATGTTTTATCAACTATCACTCTTCCAATTATGTAAGGACTAGATGCATTATTTGCTTTGTCTATTGTTAAGAACTGTAAGTTTTCATATGCTTCAAATCCATTCCCTTTTTCTGGAATTTCAATATAAGAATTACCATTTTGATCTATTTCATTAGTGATAAGTTTCCAAGTATCATTGTCGTCTTCTCTCCAGAACCATTTAGTATCTGATTCTAATCCTTTAACATAAACTCTACCATTAGAAGTAATTTTATCAGTATAACTACCTGTAACTTCTGAATTATCATTTAAATCATGCCCATATGTATCTTCTGTTAAATCTAATTCACTTATTCCATCATATCCTGTATCAAGTTTTACGTTAATTGGTGATGATAATGCAGATTCGTTTCCAGCTATATCTCTAATGCTTGTTTTAATTACATATGAACCATCATTTGCAAATAAGTTTTCATCAAGAGTTATATCTATAAATTCATTTACAGCAGAGTTTAATGGAATAACAATAGTTTGAATTCTTGTTGAACCTTCTGGATCAGTAATATATACAGATACGGCATCACCTTCAACAGTATCAGTAATATTAACTCTAATATTTAATGATTTATCATCAGTATCAATCTCACCCATTCCTGAATTTGATCCATTTTCTTCATAGTTCCATTCTTGACTTGCTTCTTCATCATCAATAATTCTACTAATCATAGGTGTAACAGGTACTGTATTATCAATAATAACTTGACCTAGTAATTCTCTTTTAATATTTCCAGCTATATCAGTAGATGTGATTTCAACATTACTATAGTAACCTTCTACTAATGTAAAGCTAGATATGTCTTTTGATATTTCTACTAAAGGACTCCATATTCCATCTTCATTTTGTGTTCTATATTGCCAAATTGAATCATCATCTCTTTTATAATCATGAATTTCTATTCTTCCATTTTGTGTAATATAATCATTATTTCCACCAATAACATGAGATGCACTTGTATCATTTGTAAATCTAAATGTAAAGTCATCAGCTACAGTATCTATAACTAATTTTTTGTCTGCAGGAATATATTTAGTTACTATTTCTTCGTTTTTTGCACTATCTATAACTTTTACTTGAATATCACCATTTGAATATTCACCATCAGCAAGATTAAATCCAATTTTACCATCTACTGGTATTGTGCTTCCATTAAACCAAGTTACTCCACCATCTGTTGTATATTTAAATGTTGAACCATCTTCTAATAATCCTCCACTTACAAACTCATCTTCAAAGTATAAGAATCCATCATTTGTAATATAATCACTATCAGTACCTGTGTATCCAAATGTATCATTGTGTTTAATATATACTGAATCAGAAATTGTATCTTTTTCAGCTGTTGTAGAAGTAATATCAGAATAATTTCCAGCAATATCTCTACTTCTTGCAGTAATACTTACTAGTCCTTCGCTAAATTCATTTATATTAACAATGCTAGTTGATTCTAATTGCCAAGAACCATCATTTCTAACTGTTGCATATGCAG
>Ga0256826_1000942_pt1 | contig 18112 bp, 16 predicted proteins | sample CV79metaG_FD_185975 | JGI IMG/M metagenome (GOLD analysis project Ga0256826, IMG submission 185975) | Hydrothermal vent microbial communities from East Pacific Rise, Pacific Ocean - CV79 | ecosystem: Environmental > Aquatic > Marine > Hydrothermal vents | place: Pacific Ocean: East Pacific Rise...
CTAGGTGGCTATAGAGAGGGGGAAACGCCTGGTCCCATTCCGAACCCAGAAGCTAAGCCCCTCTTCGCTGATAATACTCTTCCTTTCAGGATCGGAAATGTAGGTCGCTGCCTAGTTGGTTGTTTTTTACTCTTACTTTTTACTTATCACTTTATATTTCTTTATATTGACTTTACTTAAATTGCTTTTTTATATATTTTATTATCTTTATACAACTCTTAATATGCTATTATTTGACACTAATATTTTTAGGAAAATTAATGAAAAGCTATATAAAAGATCAAATTAAAAAATCATATGAGACAAAACAAGATATTTATAATAATGAAGATTTATTAAATAGAATAGAACAGGTTTCTAAGATGTGTGTCGAACTCTATCGTGGTAGTAAAAAAACTATTTTAGCGGGTAATGGTGGTAGTGCAGCCGATGCACAGCATATAGCTGCTGAACTCGTTGGGCGTTATGGCTTTGACAGACCTTCTATTCCTTCTCTAGCACTAACCACTGATACTTCCAACCTTACTGCAATTGGAAATGATTATGGATATGATAAAGTTTTTTCTCGTCAACTTGAAGGTATGGGACAAGAGGGTGATATATTTATTGGTATTTCAACTTCGGGGAATTCACTCAACATAATTAATGCATTTAATAGTGCTAAAAATAAAGGAATTACCACTGTTGCCTTAACTGGACGAGACGGTGGAGAGATGGCCAAACTTGCTGATGTTGCCTTAGTTGTTCCTTCTAATTCTACACCAAGAATACAAGAGTCACATATATTAATAGGTCATATTATATGCGATATTATAGAAAAAGAGATATTTGCTGATGGTGTTAGTAATTAGTAGATGTCTAGAACTTTAAAAAAAACACTATTTTTAGATAGAGATGGTGTTATTAATATAGAAAAACATTATCTTTATAAAATAGAAGAATTTGAGTTTATTGATGGAATATTTGACTTATGTAATCATTATCAAAAGTTAGGCTTTCTTATAGTGGTGGTTACTAACCAATCAGGAATTGATAGAGGATATTATACTCAGAGTGATTTTGATAAACTTACTTCTTGGATGCTTCGTGAATTTAAAAATTTTGATGTAAATATTTCAAAGGTCTATTCATGCCCTCATCATCCAGATATATCTGGTGAGTGTAGCTGTCGAAAACCAAAACCAGGAATGCTTTTAAATGCCCAAAAAGAGTTTAATATAGATATGGCTAACTCAGTTATGGTTGGAGACAAAGAGAGAGATATTGAGGCTGCTATTAATGCTGGTATAGAAAAGACATATCTTTTTGATGAATCTCAATCTATTCTCAGCTCTAAGGCAACAAAAATTGTGAAAAAATTAGAAGAAATATGGAAATAGTATATGTTGATTTTAAATAGTGGTGGTACTTTTAATAAAAGATATAATCCTTTAAGTGGAGAGCTTGAAGTCCCTTATGATAACTATGCGATTGAGAAAATCCTTGATAGTTATGATGATGAGTATAATCTGGCTGGTGTTGTCTATAAAGATAGTTTAGAGATGGATGTTAACGATAGAAAAATGCTTGCAAATATTATTATGGAATCCTCAGATGATACTTTTATAATTATTCATGGAACAGATACTATGGAACAAACTTCAGAATTTTTAGATGCAATTTTTGATGATAGAATAATTGTCTTAGTAGGGGCAATGAACCCTTTTGAGATAGATAGTATTGAATCAAGTTTTAATCTTGGTATTGCTATAGGGTTTTGTAAAGTGGTGAATGAAAATGGTGTTTACATCTGTATGAGTGGTCATGTAGAACTCTGGAATAAAATAGAAAAAAATAGATCTTTAGGAAAGTTTGAAATTGTCCAGTAGTGTAGCTTGTACTCATTGTCATTTAGAATTCAGTGAAGAGGTGATGATAAAAGAGGGTGATAACTTTTTTTGCTGTAATGGTTGTCAAGGTGTTTATCATCTTTTGGGTGATGAGGGTCTTTCTAGTTTTTATGAAAAAGCTGGAGACATTAAACTTACACCCCCTACAGAGCAGTATGAAGACTCAGGTAATTTCAACTCAGCAGCCTTTTACGATAGATTTGTAAAGGCAAATAGTGATGGTTTTAGTGAAGTTTCTCTAATTATAGAGGGAATTCACTGTTCTGCTTGTGTTTGGCTAAATGAAAGAGCACTTCATAAGATGGATGGAGTAGTTGAAGCCAATATTAACTTCACTAATAATAAAGCAAATATTGTTTGGGCTGATAATATTCTTAAGCTTTCACAAATTATAGATATGATTAGAGCTATTGGATACAATGCTTATCCGTATGATGCTTCTATTCAAGAACAGCATGCAAATGCAGAACGCAAAGATTACTATCTAAGAATGGCAGTTGCAATTTTTGCTTCTATGAATATTATGTGGATTGCAGTTGCTCAATATGCAGGATATTTTACTGGGATACAGCAAGATATTAAAACGACACTTAATATTGCAGAGGGAATTCTTGCCACACCTGTACTTTTTTATAGTGGATGGATCTTTTTTCGGGGTACCTACTATGGATTAAAAAATAGAACTGTGGGCATGGATTTACTTGTAGCTACAGGAGCTTTTTTAACTTATATATTTTCTATCTATATTACTGTAATAGAAGATGGTGAAGCTTATTTTGATTCTGTAAGTATGATTATAACCTTTGTTTTAATTGGTAAGTTCTTAGAGGTATTGAGTAAGAAAAATGCAGCAGATACTTTAGATATTATTGGAAAAAATTTACCTACTGAAGTTAATATTGTAAAAGATGGTAAGATTATTTCATACAATTTAAATGATGTTAATGTTGGAGATATTATTGCTATATCTTCAGGTGAGAAGGTTTTATTGGATGGTGAAATACTTAAAGGAAGTGGTACTTTTGATGAGTCTAACTTAACGGGGGAGAGTGAACCAATTTATAAAAGTATTGGAGAGAATGTTGTTAGTGGTACGACAAGTATTGATGCTGATATACATTACAAAGCAAGTAAAGATTTTGCTCACTCTACACTCTCAAATTTAGTAGCACTTTTAGAGTCTGCAATAAATAAAAAACCTAAAATAGAGCAGATGGCTAATCGTTTATCGGAACATTTCTCAACTGCTATTTTATCTTTTTCATTTATAACATTTCTTGTTTGGTGGATGTGGCCACATAGTTTTGAGACAGCATTTATGGTTGGAATATCTGTTATTGTTATTGCTTGCCCCTGTGCTCTAGCTCTAGCTACTCCAGTTGCAACACTTGTTGGACTTAGTTTAGGTGCAAAAAAAGGGATACTTTTTAAAGAGGCGGCTCAACTTGAGACTATGGCTAATGTTGATATATTAGTTTTAGATAAAACAGGAACTATAACAGTTGGAAAGCCTGAAGTTGTAAATGAGACTCTATTTAAAGAGTTTGATAAAGGACTTCTGCATTCTTTAGTTAAATCCTCGAATCATCCAGTTGCACATTCAATTAGTAAGTTTCTACTTCAAGGTAATGAAAACTTAGAAGAGAGTATACTTGATGAGTATAAACAGATTCCAGCTGCAGGTATAAGTGCTATATATAAGAGTAAGAAACTTCTTGGTGGTAACCTAAAACTTCTTAGAGACAATAAGATAGAGATTAGATACAAAAGTGAAAATACTATTTTTTACTTTACTATTGATAAAGAAGTAGTTGCAATTTACGAACTCAATGATCAAATAAAAGAGAATGCAAAAAATCTTGTAGAAAATTTATCTGCTAAGGGAATTGAGACAGTTATGCTCACTGGTGATAATGAACATACTGCTAAGAGAGTTTCAAAAGAGGTCTCAATAAATAAATATCTTTTTAATCAAACTCCGGAGAATAAATCAGAGTATATTGATTCCCTTCATAAAGAGGGAAAAACTGTTGTAATGGTAGGAGATGGTGTTAATGATATCTTAGCTCTAGCTCAGGCTGATATAGGTATAGTAATGGGGAGTGGAAGTGATATTGCCGTAGAGGTAAGTGATGTGGTGTTGCTTAATGATTCACTCACCTCACTTGAAGATGCATTTAAAATATCTCGCACTACTTACGGCTTGATAAAACAGAATCTTGGTATATCTTTAGTCTATAATGCTATAACCATACCTTTAGCAATGGGTGGATATGTTATACCTCTAGTAGCAGCAATCTCTATGAGTGTTAGTTCCCTTCTAGTTGTTGGAAACTCTATGAGAATTCGATATAAATGGAATAGAAATTAAGGAGAAACTTTATGGATAGTTGGGTGATTACTATGATGCTAGGTGCATCAATATTTTTAGGTGCAATTGCACTTTTTGCCTTTCTTTGGGCTATTAAAAATGGTCAGTTTGATGATGAAGAGAAGTTTTTAAATGCTGCAAAGTTTGATGGTGTTGATGAGTTGAATGATGCTGCAAATCAAGAGAGAAAAAGAGAAGAGTTAAAGAAAAATTATAAACCTGAATAGATTTATCAGAGTGAGTACCCCACTTACACTTTTACCCTCAAGGGGTATCGAGAAGTGACGGGGTATAGGCATTTAGTGCCAAAACTGCCCAAAGGGCAATTCAGGTAAATAAGAAAATTATTTACCGATAGTCGCTGCAAATGCTTCTAAGTCAGCATCAGAATACTTAGCTACTTGACCTTTCATAAGACCTTTCATTGGTCCACCATAAGAACCAGTTTTATAACCTTTAAGAGCAGTTGCAATTTCAGCATGAGTTAAATCTTTAACGATTTTAGATTTACCTAGAGCCTTTTTACCAAAGTCTGCACCATGACAAGATGTACAAGCCTTACCATTTACTGCTGCCATTGAAGCGGTTGCTAGTGCTAAAGTAGCGATTGAAGCGATTACGATTTTTTTCATTTTATTTCCTTAAATTAAAGTTTCGACTACATTATATTGGTTTGAGTCTTAAATACTTGTTAATGAATTTAAAGGTATCATATTATTAAAATAAATATACTTGGATGGGAATATGCGATACATAGATAATGATTTAGAGAATAAAACAATTTTAATAACAGGTGGCGCAGGTTTTATTGGTTCAAATTTGGCCTTTTACTTTCAAAAAAAACATCCAAAAGCCAATGTCGTTGTGTTAGATAGTTTTAGAAGTGGTGAAACACTCTCTAATGGAAATTTAAAAAGCTTTGGACATTTTAAAAATCTTATAGGTTTTCGTGGGGAAATTATAAGTGGAGATATTAATGATAAAGATCTACTTTTAGATTTAGAGGTAAACTATAACTTTGATTATATTTTTCATGAGGCTGCTATTTCAGATACTACAGCATTAGAACAAGACCTTATGATTAAGACAAATGTAAATGCTTATAAAGATTTGCTTGATTTAGCAGTAGCTCACGATGCCAATATGATATATGCCTCTTCTGCTGCAACATATGGCAATGCTGAGTCTCCACAAAGAGTTGGTCGCGAGGCTCCTCAAAATGTTTATGGTTTCTCAAAACTTAGTATGGATAACTTAAGTCGTGAGTATATAAAAGATTCAGATATAACTATAGTGGGGCTTCGTTATTTTAATGTATATGGTCCACATGAGTACTTTAAAAATACAACTGCATCTATGGTTTTACAGTTTGGTCATCAGCTTTTAGCTGGAAAGAATCCTCGTCTTTTTGAAGATAGTGATAAAATTTTAAGAGACTTCATTTACATAGAAGATATTATTCAAGCTAATATTAAAGCGATGGAGCCTAAAGAGAGTGGAGTTTATAATGTTGGAACGGGTAAAGCAAGAAGTTTTCAAGATATAGTTGATATCTTACAGCGAGAGTTAGGCACTGAGTTTACCTGTGAATATATACCAAATCCTTTTATTGGGTCTTATCAGTTTCATACAGAAGCAGATATTGCAACGACTAAAGAATTCTTAGGATACGAACCAGCTTTTGAGATGGAAGATGGAATTGCTGCTTATGTGAGTGAAATAAAAAGAATGTATGAAGAAGAAGTGAAATAATGCAGGTTCTAAAGAACTCACAGCCTAAGATATTAGTTGTTGGTGACTTAATGATTGATCACTATCTATGGGGCTCTTGTGAAAGAATTTCTCCTGAAGCTCCTGTTCAAGTTGTTGATATCTCAAAAGAGACAACAGTTCTTGGTGGGGCTGGTAATGTTATAAATAATCTTAATGCTCTTGGTGCTAAAGTGAGTGTAGCGAGTGTTATTGGTGATGACGATAATGGTGTTGAACTTATTTCAATGCTAAATGCGATAGATGTAGATTCTCAGAATATTGTTACACAAGCGAAAAGAAAGACCTCGAAAAAAAGTAGAGTTATTGCAGTTTCTCAGCAGATACTTAGATACGATAAAGAGAGTAAAAATGATATAGAATCTTCATCAGTAAGTAAGATTATTGAGTCGGTTTCCACAAATATTAGCACTTACGATATGGTAGTCCTCTCTGATTACGGTAAGGGAGTTTTGACAGATGAACTTTGCCAAACTCTTATAAAGCTTGCAAATGAAAATGGTGTTAGAGTTCTTGTTGACCCAAAAGGGAGTGATTTTTCTAAATACAAGGGTGCTTACCTTTTAACTCCAAATAAAAAAGAGGCAATTCTTGCGACTAATATTGAAATTAATGATGAGACTACTCTAAAAGAAGCACTTTTAAAACTCAAAACTGAGTGTGATTTAGGTGTTTCTCTTATTACTCTCTCTGAAGATGGTATTGCTATTTTTGATGATGAACTTAAAATTTTTCCAACCGTTGCCAAAGAAGTTTTTGATGTAACTGGTGCTGGTGATACAGTTATAGCTTCTATTGCATTTGCTCTAAGCTCAGGTAAAAATATTGATGATACGGCAAAGTTCTCAAATCTTGCAGCAGGTGTAGTTGTTGGGAAAATTGGTTCAGCTACTGTATCAATAGATGAAATAGAAGAGTATGAAGCAAGTCTGCATAAAAGTACTTCAGATGCACATATAAAAAGCTTTAAAGATATAAACTCTATAGTATCTCGTTGTCGTGCAAATGGAAAAAGAGTTGTTTTTACAAATGGCTGTTTTGATATCTTGCATGTTGGTCATGTAAAGTACCTTCAAATTGCAAAGAGTTTTGGAGATATTCTCATAGTAGGGCTTAACTCTGATGAGTCAGTATCGCGTTTAAAGGGTCCAACCCGTCCTGTAAATATAGCAGAGGATAGAGCCTATCTTTTAGCCGCACTTGAAGCGGTCGATTTTGTAGTTCCTTTTGGTGAAGATACTCCTTATGAGTTGATTAAGATGATAGAGCCGGATGTTCTTGTCAAGGGTGGCGATTATGAGGGGAAAACAGTCGTCGGAACAGAATTTGCTGGTGAGTTAAAACTTGTTGATTTTGTCGATGGCAAAAGTACAACGAAAACAATTCAAAAGATTCAAGGAAACTTATGCTAAAAAAATTAAGTATGATGACTCTCTGTGCAGCCTCTGCATTTGCACTAAACACGGCGGAGTTAAATATAAACGATAGTGATTTAGAGGTAATGGCAAAATTTGATATGGGGCAGTTTAATGATGCTGTAGAACCTGAAACTGTCTTTGTAGGTGCTAGACTCCTAAATGGCCATAAGTCTCATAGTGACAATGATAACCGTAGCTTAGATAGCTTTGTAGAAGTTAACTTCTTAATGCAGAGAGAGATAGGTGATAGAGGACTAAGTATTGGTTTAGGAGTGAAGTTAAACGCTACACAAAATGAAAGTGTAGACTTTATGTCAATTCCGTTAGGTATAGAAGCTGGATATAGAATACCTGCAAGTGATCTGATTCCTATGTATGTTGGAGCGAGCCTTTACTATGCACCAAGTGTATTATCTTTAGCAGATGCTGACAGTTTTTTAGAGTATCGTATAAATTATGATATTGAGGTGATTAAAAATGGTCGTATAACTATAGGCTACCGTTCAATAGATACTAATTATGATGTTTCTGGTGGTAACTTTAGCTATAACAGATCACTTTATGGTGGTTTTAAGTTCTCTTTTTAGAGTTCCTTTAGTGCAAGCATAACTTCATCGGCTGTAATGGTTTTCATACAGTCGTGATGTCCTAAGGGACACTCTCTTTTCATACATGGAGAACACTCCATCTCATGCCGTACAATTTCACTCTTGTTATTTGCCCACTGTGAAGTCTCTTTGTATTTTGTTGGTCCAAAAATAGATACTGTTGGTACTTGATAAGCTGCTGCTACATGCATAGGTCCGCTATCATTTGTAAGAAACACAGAACATCCTGCAATAAAAGAGCATAACTCTTCTATATTCGTTTTTCCAGCTAAGTTAGTGTAGTTATTAACACCTTTTTTTATAAGGTTCTCTTCTATTTCAGCTGCCATTTCAACTTCATTAGGTCCACCAAAAATGATAATGTCGTATCTGCCATGAAACTCTGCACCAACCTCTGCAAATCGTTCCGGATACCAGCGTTTTGCACTTCCATAGGTTGCACCTGCATTTATCCCAAGGGTAGGTTTAGAGAATTTCTTAGCTTCTATGTAGAGTTTAAGAGCTGGGATTTCATACTCTTTATTATCTACATCTATCATTGCCAACTCGGCATACTGTTTTACAAGATGTTGTTTGTTGGAGATAGTTGGAGTGTGAGAGAGTAGAAACATTGAGTGCCATGATTTTTTAGCAAGAGATACAACAGTCCCTGTAAATCTTAAAAGAAGTGAGGAGTGAAATTGGTTTCTAAATGTAAGGGCTAAATGAAACCGACCTAACTCTTTTGCTAGCTTGTAGGTTGCTATTAAACGCGATGAGGCTTTTTTAGTCTCATCTACTACTGCTTTTTCACAGAGAGGATGATGTTTAAGGGCTTCAATACTTACATAACTTCCTACAAAGGTAAATCGTGCATTTGGGTACTCTTTTGCCAACAGTTCTATAGCAGGTGTAGCCATTATTGCATCGCCTAACCAGTTTGGAAGAATGATTAAAATTTTATAATGCATTATTTTGCCCACCTGTTTTCTTGTAAAAGTTGTGCTTCAGCTGTATCTACTCCAAAAAGAAGCTCTTTCATACTCTCTACATCCTCTGCTGTTCCAACTTTTTCAACAATGTCTTTAAAATTATATTTAATATATCCACTCTCTGTGATAAGTCCGATAAGGTTTCCGGCAAAGAAGTAGACAAATCTTTTACTTATCTCATGATCAAAAAGTGAGTTTCCCATCACTGTTATATTTGCATCAAATCCAAGCATGTCAACTATAGTTGGAAATATATCATTATGTGAGCCTAGTGTTTTTATCTCTTTGGGTTCGAATATTTTAGGGGCGTAGATAACTAAGGGAATTCTAAAGTGTTCTATAGAAGGAAGAGCTTTATCATCAGGACGATATTTTCTTGCTATAGAGTTAAGCGCATTTCCACTTCCATGGTCAGCGGTAAAGATAAAGATAGTGTTATCAAACCAAGATTCATTTTTGACTGAATTCATAAATCTTTCAATTGCATTATCAACATAGATATAAGCATTAAGTGCACCGTTATAGTTCTTTAAGTCATGTGGGTAGCGTTCAAACTTGGCACTTGGAAGATGAAAGTCGGAGTGATTTGTAGAGCTAAAGGCAAAACTTAAAAAAGGCTCTTTAAGAGAGTTGAGTTTTTGATGGTAAAAGCTAAAAAGATTATGGTCATAAGTTCCTGTATGTGGAGCTCGTCCCTCATCTACACTCTCAACTTCTGGCATATCTTCAGCCCCGTAGTACTCATCAAAACCAGCTAAGTGACTCACTGCATCCACTCTGTAAGAACGTCTATTTGAGCCCTGCATGGCTAGGGTACTATAACCATTCTCTTTAGCAACTGAACCAAGATAACTGAGGTTTGAGAGTTCAAGACCTTTACCAAGGTAATCAAACCCAGAGGGAAGAGTAATACCAGTAAAGAGAGAAGTTATTCCAAATATAGAGCGATAGCCGTTGGCGTAAAAATTGGTGAACTTGAGAGATTTTGAGCTAAGTTCTTTAAAGTAGGGTGTTACATTTAGCTCTTTGTAGTGTGTAAAACCATCAATATGTTCAGCACCCCAAGACTCTAAGAGGATAATAACGACATTGTGTTTTGATTTTTGTGTGGAGTTATATTCCCTTAGCAGGGGATATCTCTTATCTGAAAAGACCGTGTTTGGTGTTTGAAGAGCTTTTTGAGTTATAGTAATCGCCTTGTCTAAGTGAAGAAGATTATGTTTGTGAACCCCTTTTTTAGAGCGATAAATAGTAAAAAAACCATTAAGTGCTAAGTTCCCTGAACTAACCTTATTTACAGCAAAGGCGTCAGAAATACCAAAAGATTTTCTTGAAGCTGAGTTTCTGATACCAAGAGCGAGAATGAGAATAGTGAGGAGTGTATAGAGAAGTAGTTTTTTACCACTTATGAAATTAGTGAGTTGTGATGAGAATACTTTTTGAGAAAGATAGAAGTACAGAGTAATAAATAGTGCAGTTCCTATAGTGTAAAAAAGATAGGAGTTTGTTGCAATTCCTATCATTAGCTCCATATCATTAGAGAGATTGAAAATCTCATTTGACATATGTCTATGGATAAAATCGTAGTATAAAACATCACTAAACGCGATAGTGAAGATTGTAATTAAAACCAAAGACCAAAGAAGACCAAGAACTACTCTTATTTTTGGATTTTGAATAAGTGCAAGAGGGAGTATAAAAAGGAATGAAAAAGTAAAAATCGTAATTATATCAACACGTAAACCCATGAAAAGTGAGAGTAGAGTTTCATTGAGGCTTAAATCTGCAAAGTCTAAGGGATAGATAAAATAGAGTGAGAGACGTATTGCCATCATAATGAGTAGGGCTACTGTTATAATAGAGAAAATCTGTGTAAATTGATTACGAAAAATAATGATTAGTCCTTTTTAAGAATGAGTGAGTAAAAGAAATTGGTAGCTATATAGACTATAAAAAAGGAGGTGACAACATCACTTAAAAAGTGCCCACCAGCAGCCATACGAGCGATACTTACAAACACACCATATGTTAAAGCAAGAGTAATCCAAAAAGTTCTTCTTTTTGTTGCTAGAAGTGCAAAACCAAGAAGGGAAAATGCGGCAGCCGTATGACCTGAACTAAAAGAGTATCCATCTTGGTCACTTATAATAAAAGCTGGGGTAAACTCTTTTGTACCACCAAAGAGAGTTGTTTGAGCAGGTCTTGCTCTCTCCCAATTCTCTTTTAGTCCCGTATTAACAATAAGTCCTGGAGCGATAGAGAGAACAAGAAGTAGGTAGAGAAGAACTTTTGCATTTATATTAAATATATTTTTTTTTGTAAAAAAGTTATAGGCAAAGATAAGAATTGTTCCTAAAGAGAGTGATAATAAGATAGGTTTAACTGAGTAGTAAAAAAGCTCTTCTAAAAAAGTCCCATTTGCACTAAAGCTTTTACCATCATAAAAAAGACCAGCTATATAGATATCTATTTCAGGTATAAAAATAAACATAAAAGAAGATATTACAAAGGCTAACCAGAAGTAGAGTGGTACATTTAGATATTTTTTATTCATAAGGCTCATTATACTGCATCTTTTATGTATATATAGATAGGTGATGAGCCAATGTTAAGCGTTTTATCTGTGATTAATTTTCCACTTTTTTCATAGACTGTGAAAAAATCCTCATTTTTTAGTGTTGTCTCTTTGAGTGACCAGTGGATTTGGAGTAGTCTGTTATCGACTAAACATTGAAGTATGTAGTAGCCGCGTTTAATATCGAGTCTTAAAAATTGAGCAGTTTTTAGAGTTTTGAGCATAAACTTATAATCATAAAATGCACCGCGTTTATGAATATCCTCTCTGTTATCAATTAGTCCATAACCTGCTGCTATGAGTTGGTGCCAAGAGAGAGTTTCAACCTGTTGGGATGCAAAGGCTAAAAAATGATAACGCAGCATATAGTCTGAGTATAACTCTTCATTGACACACTCATACTCGCTTGTAGGTGCAAAAGGAGCAGTATTAGAAATTGGCCAGTTGGTCTCTGTAATATGCAAGGAGTGCTCTGTTTTTGGTGAGAGCCAAACCATAGTACTTAACCAAGCAATTTTATCTGAGAGTGTAAAGCCTAGTTGGGTATTCTCTGGTGCCCCTCGTCTGTCAACATAGAGAAGTGAAGCAACTCCATCGTAGTGGTATTTAAAAAAGTTAAAGAGTGTATGAGCTGTAAAGTGGTACTCAAAGTCTATAACTCCACTTCCTATAAGTAGTGTATTTGGAAACTCTTTGGTTTTTAAATCATAAGCAGTTTTGTAAAATCTGTTGTACTCATCAACACTAAAAAAGCCCCATTTCGCTCTGTTGATAGTTGTCCCTATCTCATATATATCTACTAAACCATTAAGTGAGTTGAAAATTGTTCTCATATTTTTTTTAAAGAGTTCTAAATCTTCTATATTCTCTCTATTTTGCATAATTTTAAGTATGATTTTTCTCTCTGAGTTCTGTTCTAAAAAGAGTTTTAGAGACTCTAAAGAGTTCATCTCCCAGAGTTTAAAACGTAGCAGTAGAGTCTCCATTTCTAACTCTTCTATAAAAGTTTGTGTCGCTTTGGGCTCTCTCTGGAAATCAACACCCATACTAAAGAAGTGCGAGGAGTCTATCTCTTTTCTTTTTACAAAGGGCATTAAAACTAAAGATATAGGAAGTATAAAAAGTGCTGTTAGTGTAGTTTTAAGTATAGATTTCCATTCAGACTTTCGCATCTTTTTTTTATACTCTCTATCTTTAATTTGGTAGGCTTGATCAGAGAACTTATCCCACTCGAAAGGTGCTTGCATCTTACTTCATCCACTTTGTCTGTTTAAGAAGTTTAGCTTGTGCGGTATCTATACTTAGTAGTAGTTTTTTAAGTTCTTGTGTATTGTTGCCTTCAGCATCTAAAAAAGTACTAAAATTATAGTTGACTACACTCTCTGCATCTGTTAAGGCTATGGTAGAGCCCTTACGAACAAAGGCAACTCTTTTTGAAACTGTGTCATCAAAGAGGGAGTTACTGATACTTGTAAAGTTACCGCTCCAGCCTAAATAATCTATAATAGTTGTAAGTATATCAACATGTGAACCTACTCTCTCTATAACATCTGCTTTAAAGATTTTTGGTGCATAGATAATGAGAGGTATGTGAAACTCTGGAAGCAAAATAGATTTTGAGCTATTTACCTGCTTTGCATCAGCAAGCTTTGCATGATTAGTGTGGTCTGCTGTAAAAATAAATATAGTTCTATCAAACCAAGGCTCTTTTTTACATCTGTTCATAAACTCATTTATCTGAGTGTCTGTATAGTAAAGATTATTTAAAAAACCATGCTCACTCTCTTTTGCATGTGGATATTTCTGCCACTGTTTCCCTGGTGAGTAGTAGGGTGCATGAGTTGTTGCTGTAAAGGCGAAACTAATAAAAGGCTCTTTCATCTCATGAAGTCTAGCCGAGTAGTATCTCAGCATATCTCCATCCCATGAGTCTTCGATGGCATCATACTCCTCATCACCTGTTCTAGGATAGTCCTCTGAGCCATAGTACTGAGTAAAACCTGCAAGTGAACTAATTTTGTCAACTCTAAATGAACCTCTGTCTCCACTCTGCATAGCGAGAGTTGAGTAGCCATTTTCTTGTGCAATAACACCCATATAACTTGGTTTATATAGTTCTAGCCCCCCACCTAGACTCTCATAACCATAGGGTTGTATTATTCCTGTGTAGATAGATGTGATACCCTCAGAAGAACGTTGTCCATTCGCATAGAAGTTTGAAAATAGAAGACCATCTTTTGCCATAGAATCAAGAGTTGGAGTTACACCATAATTATTATGTGAGAGTGCATCCAGGTAGAGTGCACTTAAACTCTCTATTAGGACAATAACGACATTATAATTCTGTTTTTTTGGTTCCTTGAAAGCTCTCATAAGAGGAAAAATTTTATCAGTATATATTGTTTTTTCAGATGAAAGAGAGGACTTGATATTGACTATTGCTTCATCAAAAGGGATTCCGGAGTGATTAATGCTTATTCGGTCTCCACTTCTATAGTAACAAAAGAAACCATTCAGTGCTAGGTTTCCAGATGAGAGTTTGTTGACAGCAAAGGCATCTGAAATGGCAAATGAGATATCAGTCACTTTTCCTCTAATCCCAACAAATGCAATTATAATGAGTAGAAGCATATTTGCCCACTCTCTTTGTCTGATTTTTTCTTCACTAAGCTCCGCTTGAAAAAGCTTTATAAAGATATATATTATACTAAAGAAAACGATTGTAGAAATTATAGTTTGGTAGAAATAGTAATCCATTGCCATATGCACTAAAATACCGACATCATTGCCTATGATATTGAGCTCATCACTAAGATGTCTGTTCACAAAACCAAAATAGAGAGTGTCTCCGATATTAAAAAAGACTATAGAAGCTATGATGAGACCCCAAAAAGTCCCTAATATAACTCTATAAGGCTTATTTCTTGTAAAGTAAAAAGGGAGTAGAAGTGCAAGCCAAATAAGTGAGGTAAAGGTAAAAATCTCTGCAGTATCTACCCGAAACCCCATAAAAAAAGATAAAAAGGCTTCATAAGGTGTGAGGTCACTAAAGTAATCAAAATATAAAAAATAGAAGAGAACTCTTACTAAGAAAAAGAGTAGGTAGCTAAGCAAAAGTGCTGAAATAACTTGAGTATATCTGTTTTTAAATTGCAATGAAAATCCTATAGTTTTATAAGTGAAATTATATCCATTTTAAGGTAAAATAAACGATTAAATTTTTATAGGACTTTATTAAATGAAAATATCAGTTATTGGAACAGGTTATGTTGGCCTAGTAAGTGGCGTTTGTTTCGCTCAAATGGGTAATAGTGTAACTTGTGTAGATATAGATGAGAAGAAAATAAAAGAGTTAGAACAGGGAATAATTCCTATTTATGAACCTGGTTTAGAAGATATGACTTTAGAAAATTATAAAAATAAAACTCTGTTATTTACAACAAATTCTCAAGAAGCTATAAAAAACTCAAGCATTGCCTTTATTGCGGTTGGAACACCAATGGGTGAAGATGGCTCAGCTGATCTGAAATATGTTCTCGCAGTTGCAGCTACGATAGGTCAGGCTATAGACTCTTACACTGTTGTTGTAGATAAATCTACTGTTCCTGTTGGCACAGCAGACAAAGTAAAAGCAACGATTCAAGCTGAGCTTGATAAACGCGGAGTAAGTGTAGATTTTGATGTTGTATCTAACCCTGAGTTCTTAAAAGAGGGTGCAGCGATTCAAGACTTCTTACATCCTGACCGTGTTGTAATAGGTGCAGAGTCTGAGAGAGCTATGGATGTAATGAGAGAACTTTATGCTCCATTTATGAAACACCATGATCGTTTTATTGCTATGGATATAAAATCAGCAGAGATGACGAAGTATGCAGCAAATGCGATGCTTGCAACAAAAATATCTTTTATGAATGAGATGAGTCAGATTTGTGAGCGTGTTGGTGCGGATATCAATAAGGTAAGAAATGGAATAGGAAGTGATAGCCGTATCGGTTATAGCTTTATCTATCCTGGTTGTGGATATGGTGGTAGTTGTTTTCCAAAAGATGTTCAAGCTCTTGCAAAAACGGCTAAAGATTTTGGTTATAACCCGCGTATTTTAGATGCAGTTGAGGCAGTAAACTATGACCAAAAATATCTTATCTCAAACAAGGTAATCGTAAAGTTTGGTGAAAACCTTGATGGTAAAACTTTTGCAGTTTGGGGACTTAGTTTTAAACCAGAGACTGATGATATGCGTGAGGCTAGTTCAATAACTATTATAAATGAGCTTACTAAACGCGGTGCTAAAGTAGTAGCTTATGATCCTAAGGCTCGTCATGAAGCAGAGACTCATTACCTTAAAAATAATGCAAATGTATCTTATGTTGATTCTAAATATGAAGCGCTCAAAGATGCTGATGCAATCATCCTTGTAACGGAGTGGCAAGAGTTTAGAAGTCCTGATTTTGAAGAGATGAAAAAACTTCTTAAAAATGCAGTTTTCTTTGATGGTAGAAACCAGTTTAGCAAAGACAAAATGGTCAAAAATGGTTTTGAATACTTCCAAATCGGTGTAAAATAAGCCTTGAATATTCTTGTAGTACGCAGTGATAAACTAGGTGATTTTGTAACAGCCCTACCGACTATGTATGTACTTAAACAGCATAATCCCAAAAATAGGATTATAGCCTGTGCAGCTCCTTTAAATGAGGCTTTAGCCTCCTCTTGTGACTTTATAGATGAGGTTATAGTAGACACCCCTAACTCTTCTGTTTTTGACCTAGCAAGAAAAATCCGCTCCGCTAAAATAGACGCCTCAATAACACTCTTTTCAAACACAAGAGTTGCCTTTGCACAGTTTATATGTCGTATCCCCATTCGTATAGCCCCAGCAACTAAGATAGCTCAAATTTTTTATACACATAGAGTCAAACAGAGACGAAGTGAAGTGAAAATGGCAGAGTTTGAGTATAACCTTGAACTTACTAAAACTCTTTTTGCTGAGATTAATTTAGAGTATAAAAAACCACTTCTTAAGTTTAACGACAGTGACTTAGTTTATGATATTTTTTGTAAAAACCATGATATAAATAGAGAGATAATTGCCTTTCATGTAGGTTTTGGTGGCTCATCTGATGCAAACTGGGACACAGTGGAGTATGAGAAACTAATACGAACAGTACTAAAAAAGAAAAAGTATCAAGTAGTTTTAACTTTTGGACCAGATGAGAAAAAACTTTATGAAGAGATGCAGATAAGACTACGAGATGAGGATGTGGTTTTTTACTTCTCTCTTGATGGACTTCTCTACTTTGCAAAACTTATAAGTCGTTTTAAGCTTTTTGTGAGTACTTCAACTGGGACTTATCATTTAGCATCCCTTGTTGGAACACCAACTATGACATTCTTTGGTGATTCTAAGTTTGCAAGTGCCTTGCGTTGGAAGAGTGTAGGAGATGCAAAACTTCAAAAGCATTTTATGTTACCTGTTGATGAAGTGAAACGCGGTGAGATATTTGAAGAGGTAAAAGAGTTATTAGACTTCTTTCATAACTCATAAATTAGATTCCAAATCAAGTTTGGAATGACGGTCACTTGGAACTTCGTCACCCTAAACTTGATTTAGGGTCTAGGTTATGCAAGAAGTCTATTTAAACAAAATAATTAAGATACTCGTCTACTATATGTTTAGGTGTAAATTCTTTAAGATGCTTATTAGAGTCAATATTTTTTTCTTCCTTGAGTGTTAAGGCTATTTTTGATCCTAAATCTTGAGGAGTTTGTTCAGCGAGATAGTCATTAAGATTATCTTTCATAATATCTACAACACCACCTACACTTTTTGTTGCCACAACTTTTGTATCACAAGCCATCGCCTCTAGTAACACCATTCCAAGTCCCTCAAATTTTGAACTTAAAATAAATAAGTCTGCATGAAGCATCCAAGGAAAAGGATTTGTCAATTGTCCTGCAAAGTGTATATGTTGTTCTAAAGAGAGTTCTTGCACCTTCTTTTGCACTAGCCCCATGTCTGAACCACTACCAACAATTACAAGCTTATGTTTAATCCCATACTCTTCTCTTGCATACTGATATGCTTGAATAAGCAGTGGTATATTCTTAGCTGGTACGACTCTTCCAACACTTAGTATAAATGGTTCTTTTATATCAGGTATATACTCTTTAGCTAACTCTTTTGTATATGAAGTATCTATGGGATTTGTGATTTTTTGAATCATATTTGCTTGGAAATTTTCTTTTATTTCTAGCTCTTTAAAGTTTTTGGCAACCCCATTTGAAACACCGACAATATTTCTGTTTTCATAAAGTGCTTTAATTTGAATGTTTTTTATAAATTTATTCATTGTTCCGTAGGAGAAAATATTTTCAGATACTACTACTATTCGAGGATCAGAGTTTTGGTAAATCATCTCTAAAGTACCTTGACCTCTAACAATAATTAGATCAAATTTTCCATACTCTTTTTCTAGGTTTGATAGTTTAATTTTAAAAATCTGAGAGGTAAAT
>Ga0256826_1000943_pt1 | contig 18103 bp, 17 predicted proteins | sample CV79metaG_FD_185975 | JGI IMG/M metagenome (GOLD analysis project Ga0256826, IMG submission 185975) | Hydrothermal vent microbial communities from East Pacific Rise, Pacific Ocean - CV79 | ecosystem: Environmental > Aquatic > Marine > Hydrothermal vents | place: Pacific Ocean: East Pacific Rise...
ACATTTACATCAAAAAGTTTCATATGAGCATCTACTTCTTTTGTAAAACCAGTAAAGATTACTTTATGTTCAATACCTATTTTTTTTATCTTCTCTTTTAAGCTTGTAAGGTACACTTCATCCATTGTATGCCCAACTATCATTACTTTGATATTAAGCTCTTTTAGCTCTGCAAGTGCATCAATAACAATGTACTGTCCCTTACCTTCTTCTATTCTACCTACTATACCAACAATAAACTCATCACTTAGTCCATAAGAGTTTTTAAGTTCTGTAACCCGTAAGGGACTTATCTCTTTTTCTTGGGTTCCCATGTAAACTACTTCGACTTTAGGACATACAGAAGCTGGAATAAACTTTTCTATCTGATTTTTCACTTGATAAGTTACAGCATGCATCATGTCTACATTTTCATATAACCATCTATGATAAAAATCGTCTTTAAAACGTGTCATTGTCATATTTCGTGTCTGCACTACTTTTGGTTTTCTTTTACTAAGTACTTTTGCTAAAATAACTGTAGTTATATCCCGTGTCCAGTGAAAATGAATGATATCTATCTCTTCTTCATCAATAAACTTTGCTAATATTTTTGCTGGAATAAAAGGAAAAAACTTGTTACGTTTGAGATAAAACTTATCATCATTTTCTAAATATTTATCAAGTTTTGTATCTTCTTGAACAATCACTTTAGTCTCTGTTTTAGTGCTAAAGTCTTGATAACAATTTACCATAAAAAGTTCTAATCCACCCAAGTCAGGAGAGAGACAAAATTCTAATATTTTTTTCAATTCATAACCTTTATTTTTCTTCATATCTTTTTAATGTTTTATAATCAACTACATTTTTTGGATCCAAAGAAAAGACTTTAGTAGAGTGTGAAATATTTTTAATATTTGTAATCCCACTAATATACTTAATGTAGCTATTCATATTTTCAGCATTAAATAATCTTTCTTTATTATCTTCTTTAAGTTTTTGTAAACGCATATTTACAATATTACTAAATACACAAAATGGAATTTCATATTCATCCTTATAACTTGGAAAGTATCCATGTCCATGTAATTTTTCAGAAACAACTTCTCCATGATCTGAAAAATATATCAACAATACTTTATCTTTTTCTAAATCAAAACTATTGAGTATTTTTTGTAAAACTAAATCTGTATAATATATGCTGTTCTTATAGTTATCGATATATAAATTATTATTTGAATTTAACTTTTGAATTGATCTGGGATATCTTTCTTCATAACTAAAATGTGATCCCATAAGGTGAAACACAAATACTTCTCGCTGAACGGATTGTCTTGATTCACTTTTTAAATACTCCACTAATATAGCATCTTTTTTTACACTATCACCAAAAAACCTCATGCTATCTGCTTCCCTAGCTATACTAGTTATTGAATCTTCATTTAAGCCATTATGTCCCTGGGTGGACAACCAATATGTAAAATAATTATTTTCTTTAAATGTTGTAATTATTGAGAGCTCATGTTTAAAACCATTAAACCAATCTAAAACATTAGCATCTGTAAAACTTGTAGGAACAGAAAATCGAGTTTGGTTTGAAGCAGAAATAGCATTAAAACAATGTAAATACCCTTTTTTTTGTAACGAACTTAAAAATGGTGTTGTATTTAAATCTTTATTATAAACACCTAAAAATAATTTGTTTGCTGATTCACCTTGAACAATAATTATTTTATCATACATACCCATCTCTTTCTGATTCTTTATAATAGAATATGAGTTTAGCAAATTACTTCTTTCTAAAATAGCATTATTCATGTCAACTGTTCTAAAAAGATATTTGATACTTTTTAGTGGTTCTTGATTTTGTAACACTAATAAAGATAATATTGTAAATATATAAAGAACTTTTGTATTTCTTTTTTTTGTATACTGCAATAAGGGATATGATAATACAAGAACTATAAGAGTATAGACAACTAACATATAATCCAAGTAATTTATGTACTCATTCATATATTCAATCGTTTCAGAATGAGGGGACTGAAGTGCAACACTTATTCTTGAAGCTATATCTCCATTATATCCACCCCAATGAAATGAAATATTTGCTTGAATAGAATTCACAACTGAAATATACAGTGCAAAAATGTAAAAGAGTGTCTTACTGATTCTAATAAGAAAAAATAAAAATGCTCCAAGTAATAAAATTGATAATAAATGCTTAAAAGAAGTAGCCATAATAAATTGTGGTAATAGTAATAATACTAGTATGTAATGTAAATAATATTTTGATTGCATTTTCAAGTCTTATTTTTGTTCATTCTCTGCCATCTCTAACATAACAACATATTTCATATAACTATTGTAAGCAGATGCAAATGCCACATGCCACTCATGCATACCACCAAAAATACCACCTTTGATTATAAGTCCTTTAAACATAGCACCAAAGCCATGTACAAATGGATCGTACCACGAAGCACGCTTTCCTTCTGCATATCTTACTTTAGCAAGGTTTACTGCAAAACGGTCTGCTTTACTCACAAGTACCCCAAAGTTTTCAAATGAATAGTGAAGCATATCAATATCTAAATTTTTATAATTCTCTGTTTCAACTTTACCATGCTCACCTTTTGTATTATAAGCACATTTTGACTTGTTATAAAGTCTCACTACTCTATCTGGGTACCACTGTTTTATATATTTCTTACCTATGAAACTTTTTCTACGAAATGAGTAGCCATCAAAACTATCATTTTCATAGTCGAATGCTCTTAAGTACTCTATAGCTTCATCTTCAAGTCTCTCATCTGCATCTATACTAAGTATCCATTCATTTGTTGTAAACTGTTCACAAAAAGCTTTCTGTCCACCATCGCCAAGATACTTCTGTTTAATAACTTTTGCACCTAAGGACTCTGCTATTTCACATGTTTCATCACTACTAAATGAATCAACTACAATGACCTCATTACAAACTTTTTGTACATTTTCGATTACTTCTCGTATATGCTTTGTCTCATTTAATGTTATAATTGTGGCTGTAATATTTCTTTGCATATAAACTCATATATTTTTTGTTTAATTTTATCATAAAGTAGCTAAATTTCATGTCATACACTATAGAACTCAATAACAAGTACGAACACTTCAAAAAAAGTATTTTAGATATAAAATCTATTTTTTCTAATTACGGAAGTACTATTCATTTAGCGAGGAATGAGCTCAAAACGATTGAGATTGAAAAAACAAAAACAGTAGTAAAGGCCTATAAAATCCCTAATATTTTAAACCAATTTGTATATGCCCATGTAAGGAAATCTAAACCATATAAAGCCTTTCATAATGCTACTAAACTCTATAACCTAAATATCAATACACCCGAAGCCATAGCATACATTGAGTTTTATAAATTTGGATTACTTAAAGAAAGTTTTTTTATCTCTAAAGAGTTTGAGTATGATTTCACTATAGCCCATATACGAGATGATCAGCCAAACTATAAAAAAAAAGTGCTAGAAGATTTTGCTCTCTTCGCATACGATATTCACTCTAAAGGTGTATGGCATGCCGACTTTTCAGGTGGTAATATACTGATTAAAAAAGAGCAAGAGCATTATACATTTTCACTTGTCGATATAAATCGAATGAAGTTTCACACTATTTCAGAGTATGAAGGCTTAGAAAATTTTAATAAACTTTGGTTCAATGAAGAAGATTTGACGACGATAGCTAAGACATATGCAAAAGTAGCTGATATGAATGAGAACAGGGCTATAAGTGAGATACTCAAACATGATAAGATTTTAAAAGACAAGGTTCTTCTAAAAAGAAAACTAAAAGGTAAATAACTCTTTTTTTACCTCGTTAAATATCTCTTGGCGTTTAGATTTGTCTTGAGGGAGCATATAATGTTTTTGATTACTTACCATTCCCACACTCTTCCATCTATCAGCACTAGCAAAAAGTGAATCCCCAAAAAATGTCATAGTTTTTGTTCCTACAGTAGATGCCACATGATATGTCCCAGTAGATGTACTCACAAAAAGTTTACACTGGCTAATAAGCTTTGCAAAATAGACAAGTCCATCAAGAGAAAGATAATAGACTATATCTTCACCCTCTAAACGAGACTGCATCTCTTCATATAGTACTTTTTCATCTGGTCCAAAAGTAAGTAATACTTGGTATCTTTTTGCTAACAGTACATTTTTTATGAGAATCACATATTCATCTAGATTCCAGTTAGCATCAGATGAACCTCCAAAACCAACATGAAATACAACTATTTCTTTAGAGATATCATTATTTATACAAAAGACATCATATATTTTTCTAGCATCTTCAAACGCCAATAATGGCTGTTGGTAGTTTAAATCGATAGCAGGGAAAAGAGTTTTAGTCAGTTCTAAGTTGTACTCAAACTCAGCCATCTTAACTTCACTACGTCGCTGCTTAACTTTATCAGTGTAGAATATTTGAGCAATTTTTGTAGCAGGGGCGATAGTACGAGGGATTTTAGCCATAAACTGTGCAAATGCCACTCTAATATTTGAGAAGAGAGTAACTGAGACATCAATTTGAGCATTTTTTAGTTTTTTAATTAAAGTAAATACAGAACTATTTGGTTCATCAATGATAACCTCATCGATAAACTCACAAGACTCAGCTAATGCAACATTTATGGGTGCTACACAAACTATGACTTTATTATTAACATCATGTTGTTTAAGTACATAGATAGAAGGAAGTGCTGTTATAAAATCCCCTAGTTTATCTGTTCTGACTACTAAAATATTCAAAAGTTATTTCACACCAATCTGGAAATATTCAAATCCATGTTCTTGCATCTTTTCTTTACTAAATTGGTTTCTACCATCAAAGAAGATAGCCGTTTTAAGAAGCTTTTTCATTTCATCAAAATCAGGACTTCTGAACTCTTGCCACTCTGTCACCAAGATGATAGAGTCAGCATCTTTAAGTGCCTCATATTTTGAGTCAACATAAGATATATTTTCATTGTTTTTCAAGTAGTGTGTTTCAGCTTCATGACGAGCTTTTGGGTCATATGCCACTATCTTCGCACCTCGTTTAGTTAACTCATTTATAATAGTTATAGAACTAGCTTCTCTCATATCGTCTGTTTCTGGTTTAAAACTAAGTCCCCAAACTGCGAAAACTTTTCCATCTAAGTTTTCACCAAACTTAGTGATTACCTTGTTAGATATTAAATATTTCTGGTCATAGTTTACAGCTTCTACTGCATCTAGAATTCTAGGGTTATAACCATAGTCTTTTGCTGTCTTTGCTAATGCCTGAACATCTTTTGGAAAACAACTTCCTCCATATCCACAACCAGGATAGATGAAACTGTACCCAATACGACTATCACTTCCAATACCATTTCGCACCTTGTTAATATCAGCACCAACTCTCTCACAAATTTGACTCATCTCATTCATAAAAGAGATTTTAGTTGCAAGCATTGCATTCGCAGCATATTTCGTCATCTCAGCAGATTTAATATCCATAGCAATAAACCGGTCATGATGTTTCATAAAAGGAGCATATAATTCTCTCATAACATCCATAGCTCTTTCACTTTCAGCTCCGATAACAACACGGTCAGGGTGTAAAAAATCTTGTATAGCGGCACCCTCTTTTAAGAACTCAGGGTTAGATACAACATCAAACTCTACACTTACTCCACGTTTATCTAGTTCAACTTGAATTGTAGCTTTAACTTTATCAGCAGTTCCTACAGGTACTGTAGATTTATCTACAATAACTGTATATGAGTCTATTGACTGACCAATAGTAGCAGCAACAGCAAGTACATATTTTAGATCTGCCGAGCCATCTTCTCCCATCGGAGTTCCTACAGCGATAAAAGAAATACTAGAATTTTTAATAGCTTCTTTAGAGTTTGTAGTAAATGAAAGTGTTTTATTTTTATAATTTTCAAGTGTCATATCTTCTAAACCAGGTTCATATATAGGAATAATTCCCTGTTCTAACTCTTTAATTTTTTTCTCATCTATATCTACACAAGTTACTTTGTTACCCATTTGAGCAAAACAAACACCACTCACTAGTCCTACATAACCTGTTCCAATTACTGATATTTTCATTTATAAAAATCCTATAAAAATTTAATCTACTATTTTACCTTAAAAAGGATATAATTCGCCTTATGAAAGAACCTTTTAAATGGGATAACTATTCCGACCAACCAGCACAACTCAAAGACAAAAACTTTAAGAAAGAGATGCGTAAAAACCAGATTGGTTCTCTTGTTAAAACAGTATTTATTGCTCTTATAGTTTTACCTATTTCACTGGTACTTATGCCTTTTGTAAAACGTAAAGAGATTACTTCTCAAGATTTTTTTTGTATGGGTATTGACTTTGAGAGAGAACCTAAAGAGACATTACAGTGCATAGAAGAGTTAGGTGTGAAAAGAGTTCTACTTCGATTTAAACTTTGGGAGATGCAAAATTTAGATCAACTAAAAGAGTATTTACTTTTACTGAAAACTAAAAAAGTCACACTCAAAATCCTCCAAGACAGAGAAAACATTGACGACCTATCTCTTTTAAAAAAAAATCTAACTACTATTTTTAGTGAACTTAATGGTCTTGTTGATATTTATGAAATTGGCTCGACTATAAACCGTGCTAAATGGGGATTTTTTTCAATAGATGAATACAATAAATTTTATCAAGTGGCATTTGGGTTAAAGAAATCCAAATTTCCAGATATTCAACTCATAGGGAGTGGTGTTATTGATTTTGAATACCACTTTACTGTGCATACACTCTTTAACTTTTTTAAATACAAATATGATGGCATTTCTTCTTTACTCTATGTTGATAGACGCGGTGCACCTGAAAATGCACAGCTAGGATTTACACTCTCAGATAAAATCGCATGGCTAAATACATTAGTCTGGTTATCTCCAAAAGTACAGCAAAAACTACATATTACTGAAACGAACTGGCCAATAACAAATACTGCACCTTTTGCACCAACAAGTGAGCATGAATGTATAAGTGAAGAAACATATGCAAACTTTATGCTTAGATACCACCTTTTAGCTTTTGCTTCTCAACAAGTAGATACACTCTCATGGCATCAACTTATTGCACCAGGATATGGTCTTATAGATAACAGAAAAGGGTTAATAAAAAGAGAGGCTTTTGCTACATACAAGTATATGTATAAGATTTTAAACTCTGCTCAGTTTTTGCGTTTAGATATCAAAAGAGATTATTATATACTTCAATTTATGATAAATGACAACCTACTTCAAGTTCATTGGTCTCTCATTGAAACTACTCTTGATAATGAAGACTTTTTTGATGCTTACTCTAAAAATGGTGAAAAAACAGAGGAAGAAACTCTTACAATTGGAGAGTCACCTTTATATCTATTTATTACAAAAGCTGCTCCAGAAAAAATAAACTGTATTTAGGATAAAAATGAACATCATCAACAAAAACCAATTTACTCAAATAACTTTTCTTTTACTTTTTAGTTTTATCATTATGATGGCAATTCGTATAACTTTGTTAAACTTTTATCCTGATGACTTCTCTAATTTAACAACTAGTGAACTATATACGTCACTATTCATGGGTTTTCGAGTTGATATGATAACTCTTTTTACTTTTTCGTCTATCTTTATTTTACCTCTTTTAATCATTACACATGCTAGAACTAGACTTGTTCTTATCCTATTGTGGACAGTAGTCTTAAATACCATCTTTTTACTGAGTTTTAGTGATGTCCTATACTATGACTACATTCATAGACATATGTCAAATGAAATTCTACAACTTAGAAATGATTTAGATATTATATTTGGAATGGCATTTGGCTCAATGCTGAAGTTCACTATTGGTTCTACATTTTTAAGTTTGACATTTTTCTTTTTAATTTACAAGATTTTTAAACAAAAACTACAAACTCCAGTTTATGGGAAAAAACTACTTCTCTTTTCTATTATTACGATTCTAATCGTTGCACTTGGTATTAGAAATAAAATATCTGGTAAAAGTTTTGGAATTAGCGATGCATATGCTGTCAATAAAGTAAGTAGTGGGAATATCGCTTTAAATGGTTTTTTTACTTTTTATAGAACCATTAAAAGTACACATAATCATAACCTTATGGAATTAGATCTTGCTATTAAAACTGTACAAAAAGCTCAAAGTAGTTCAATCAGTAAATTTACTGATACTAAGTACCCACTTTTAAAGACATACACCAAAGAAAAAAAGCCACAGTACAATATTGTAATTGTCCTCCTTGAATCTTTTGGAGCAGAGCATATAGATGGTTTTACTCATTATAAAGAGTTAAATATTACACCATACTTTAAAAAACTAAGTAATGAGGGTTTGAAATTTACAAACTTTTACTCTAATGGGTATCGTTCTATTTTTGGAATCACTTCTATTTTTACAGGTATTACTATTCCTAAAGGTGCACAATATCTTGGTAAAGGTTTAGAACTCTCAAACTTAAGTTACTTAGGAGGTGTTGCAAAACAAAATGGGTACTCAACAATCTCAATGCAAGCTTCAAATAGGCGTTCATATAGAGTAGATGCAGTTAGTGCCCTTGCAGGTTTTGATGAGTACTATGGGGCAGAGGATATGTCTAATGTGGAAATAGTTGATGAAGGAAGGGAACCACATACTGGGACATATGACTTTAACATGTTAGATTTTTATCATCAAAAATTAAATAAGATGAAAGAACCGTTTTTAGGTTTTGCATTTACGTCATCAACTCATTCAGATTTCCACCTTCCAAGTGCTAAGTTTGAAAGGTTCCCTCATGATTTAAAAAATTACAACGGTTCACTTAATGCATTTATTTATGCCGATAACTCAATTGAAAGATTTATGGAGAGTGTAAAAACAGAACCTTGGTTTGAACGAACAATCTTTATTTTCACCTCAGATCATGGCAGTGGAGATGCTTTAAATCCTATTGCGAGAAAATATAGACCAAACGATATTGCTCTTCCTTCTATTGAGCACTTTAGAATACCTTTAATTATCTATGCCCCTAAAATTTTTAAAGCCAAAAAGATAGATACACTTGGATGTCATAATGATATTTTTTCGACTATTGTTGATATGCTAGGATGGAAAGCTGAAATAACAACTATGGGAACTTCACTTTTTGATAAAAGCATTAGTGAACGTTTTGTATACTTTTTTGCAGGAAACTTAATAGGTCTAATTACAGATAAAGGTTATATCAAATATAACTTTAAAAATATTGTTGAGAATAGCAGAAATATTAAGAATATAGAACATCTTCAAAACTTATTATTTGCAGCTGATACAGCAGAAGCAAAACTCCTAAAACAGAATAAGTGGGCTAAATGAAAATACTAATAATTTTACCAAACTGGTTAGGGGATGCTGTTATGGCTACACCAGCTATAGAACTTCTTGCACAGCACTATCCAAACACTAGGTTCACCTTTGTAGGTAGCTATGTGAGTATAGAGGCTATAAAATACCATCCTTTATGTGAAAAAGCTATTGTTGATGATACAAAAAAAGCAAGCTGGCGTTTACTCTCTACATATAAACTTGCTCGTGAATTAGGAGAGTTTAACTTAGCTGTCACATTTAGAAGTCAAGTTTATTCTTCACTACTTTTGCGTTTCACAAAGACTGTTGTTTGTTTAGCAAAAGCATCTTGGCACTCTAAACTTTTACTCTCTCATACTCCTAAAATTAAGAGTAATAAACACTTAGTAAAACAGTATAGTGAACTTGCTATGATTAATAGTGATGGTTTTAAGGGTAATTCTCCAGAGCTTAAACTGTATATTCAACCAGAAAGCTTTACTAAGCCTACACTAGGTATTAATGCTGGGGCAACTTATGGTAGTGCTAAGCGCTGGTATCCAGAACGTTTTGCTCAAGTTGCTGCGAACTACTCTAAAGAGTATGAAATACTTATTTTTGGTGGACCTGGTGAAATTGAAATGGCAAAAGATATTGAACGTAACCTCATCTCTTTAGGAGTAACCAACTATACAAACATAGCAGGTACAACTACAATCAAAGAGTTGTGTTCAAATATAGCAGGATGTTCTCTCTTTATAACTAACGATAGTGGACCTATGCATGTTGCAGCGGCCTATCAAGTCCCAACTGTAGCTATATTTGGACCAACAAAATATAAAGAAACCTCGCAATGGATGAATAAGAAAAGTACTATTGTAAGAAAAGAGATGGACTGTAGTCCATGTATGAAGCGAGAGTGTCCACTAAAACATCACGACTGCATGAAAAATATTCATGCAGATGAAGTTATAAAAGCTATTAAAACTTTACTTTAAATCCAAAATACCAAGAAGAGTTATAGTTTACACTTCCTACATCTACATATGAAGCATTAATACTTCTATACCCTAATGTTACTCCAGCATTTTCAATAAGTTCTACGTCATAGTGTATTTTATATTCTAAATAGCCATCACCATTTGATGACAGACATAAAACTTCTGGTGCATAGTAAATAGAACCGGCTAAAGACATTGGAACTAAGTCTTCAAAGGGAAGCTCATACGCGAATAAAATTCCTAAAGGTAAAGCATTGAAATTTTCATCATTTATCGCTAAATTATTAAGCTTTATTCCCATTCCAAAATTCATTCCATTATTCCCTATCTCTCTCATAATTAAAAAATCTACTTCAAAATATGGATCAATAGTATTTAGAGAATCCGATGAGTGAGATTCATCTGGATTAAAAAACTTAGCACCTACGAACATCGTATTTGGCTCAATATTGTCATTAAACTGACCCATATCAAATCTTGCACCAATCTCTAAATCTTTATCATTAATATTTAACTCAGCAGTGTGAAGTGCAAAAGCAGAAATGGCAGTAGCCGCTAGTAAAACTATCTTTTTTAACATGTTTGTCCTTGAATCTTTTGTATTGTCTTTGTTGTGCTTTTTCCATCAACAAAGTCAACTAGTTTTAATTCACCAGCAAATTCTGTTCCGACAACACTCTTTCCTTCGTAATCCCCACCTTTTACTAAAATATCTGGGGCTATCATTTTGATGAGATTTAAAGGTGTATCCTCTGAAAATGGAACAACAAAATCTACAGCTTCTAAAGCTGCAAGTAAATATGCTCTATCCTCCGCTATGTTTACTGGACGGGTTGGACCTTTTAACCTTGACACTGACTCATCAGAATTTAATCCCACAATTAAAATATCACCAAAACTTTTTGCTATTTGTAGATATTTCACATGACCCACATGAAGTATATCAAAACAACCATTTGTAAAAACAACCTTTTTACCATTCTTTTTTGAGCGTGTAACGAGAGTTTCAATATCTTCAAAACTTTTTATATGTGCATCTGATGTGCTTTTATGAAGAGATGCTTCATACTCTTCTATCTCCTGGATACTAACAGTTGCACTTCCTATTTTACCAACAACTACTCCTGCCGCTAAGTTAGCAAAAGCTGCTGTTTCTTGAATATTTTTACCACTAGAAAGTGCAAAAGCGATAGAAGCTATAACTGTATCACCTGCTCCGGTTACATCAAAAACTTCTTTAGCAACAGTTGGAAAAACTTCAACTTCATTTTCATAGGTTGCTATACCGTCTTCAGATAGTGTTATCAATGATATCTCAAGCTCACACTCTTTTTTTAATTTAAGTAGTGCTTTTTCTAAACTTTGTGCATCATTTATTTCAATTTGTGTAGCTAAAATTGCTTCTTTTTTATTTGGAGTTAAAAGATAAGCACCTTTATACTTTGAAAAATCACTTCCCTTTGGATCTACTAATACCTTAACCCCATTTTTATTAGCTAATGCAATAACTTCTGTACAAAGTTCTTGAGTTAAAATACCTTTCCCGTAATCAGATAAGATCAATGCATCATAAGAGTTTATAGTACTTACTAGTTCATCTAAAATTTTACTAACTGAGGTATCAGTAATATCATTTTTACTCTCTCTATCATATCTTAGTATCTGCTGACTAACTGCGATAACACGGCTTTTTTTGGATGTTTTTCGTCCATTTTGAGTGATAATACTTGAACAATCAACACCAATATCACTTAACATCGATAATAATTCTTTACCATTTTCATCATCACCAATAACACTACTAACACTAACCATGGCACCAAGAGCATTTAAATTGTTAATAACATTCCCTGCACCACCAAGAACGGTAGTCTCTTTTGCAATGTCAACTACTTGAACAGGTGCTTCAGGACTTATACGCTCACATGAGCCCCATAAGTAATGATCTATCATCAAGTCACCAATTACTAAAATATTTGGTTTTGATTTTTTTAAATCTTTCATCTATTTAACTTCTTCTTCATATACTCTTTTTATTTCAGATACATAAGCTTTTATACCGTCTTCCATTTCGTATGAAGGTTCATAACCTAAAGCTTCTTTCGTAGTTTGAATATCAGCTTCAGTATGAAACTGATATGAACCTATAAAAGGATTTGGAATATACTCACATGCTAAAGATGTTCCAAGTTCACTTTGCAATATATCAACTATATCTTGAAAACTTCTAGCCTTTCCTGTCCCAACATTATATATTCCACTCTCTTTAGGCTCCATAGCTTTGACATTAGCTTGTATAATATCCCCAATGTAAATAAAATCACGGAGAATTTTATCGCTATCTTCAAAAAGACGAGGATTTTTACCACTAAGGAGTTGATGTCCAAACTGTAGAACCATAGATGCAGTTGTATTTTTAAAGTACTCACCTGCACCATAAACATTAAAGTATCTAAGACCAACTATACTGATGTCACTTGTCTTCATATAGTCACGACTTAAATGGTCCATACTTAGTTTTGAAAATCCATATACATTTTGAGGAGCTTCCCTCCCTACTCTTTGAGGAGACTCTGCATTTCCATAAGTTGCTGCAGATGATGCATATATCATATTAGCACCATGTGACACTGCTAAATCAAGTAAATCTTTATATGCATTTACATTTGTTTTAATCATTAGGTCTTGTTCTTGTGCTGTAGTATCACTAATAGCCGCTTCATGGAAGATATAATCAAACTTATAATTTACTTTTAGGTTTAAAAGTAAATCTTTATCATTAATATCACCACTTATGATCTCACCTGTAAATCCGAGTAAGTTTTTAAAATGTCCAAAACTTTTTAAATTTCCATTACTTAAAGTATCTCCACTTCTAAAGCAGTCAACAATTATAACCCTCGCAGCAGGATGGTTTTCTTGAAAGTAAAATGCTAGATTAGAGCCTATGAAGCCTGCTCCACCTGTAATAAGTATTGTTTTATTTTTTAAGTCGTTTTCAATATATCTCATATTCACACCCATAGTAATTAATTTAATAATATGATACCTTTAAAATCATTAACAAGCATTTAAGACACAAAGTATTATAATATATTCGAAACATTAAATTAAGGAATTAAAATGAAAAAAATCGTAATCGCTTCAATCGCAACTTTAGCACTTGCAACAGCATCAATGGCAGCAGTAAACGGTAAAGCTTGTGCAGCTTGTCATGGTCAAAACTTTGAAAAGAAAGCAATGGGTAAATCTAAAGTTGTTAAAGATATGACTCATGCTGAAATTGAAGCATCTCTTTTAGGTTATAAAAATACTGCTGGTTTTGGTCATTCTCCAATGAAAGGTGCTATGGCTGGTCAAGTTAAAAAGTATTCAGATGCTGATCTTAAAGCATTCTCTCAAACAGTTGGTAAATAGTCTTTAGACTACCAACTCTTATTCCTATCGTTTCTTGACGATAGGATTTTCTACTCAGGTCTATAAGACTTCTTTCTCAGTTCTTCTAACTTTTTTTCTTTTTCTACCGCAGCTTGTAAATCTTCCACATTATCGAACTTTGTAGCGTTAAGATATTTTTCTTGATCATCAAACTGACCATTTTTTACACCCCACATAAAAGCAAACAAAGCTATTGCACCTAAAAAAAGTGATACAATTAACATCATAACAATTACCCAATTATCCATATTTAACTCCTCTTCCATTTATATTTTATTCTTAATGAGTTACCAACAACAAGCAGAGAACTAAAACTCATAGAAAGAGCTGCAATAAGAGGTATAACATATCCAGCCATAGCTAAAGGTATAGTCACAGCATTATAAACTAAAGAGATACCAAAGTTCTGTTTTATAAGCTTAAATGTAGTATCTGAAATTTTAAACGCTGAGAGAAGTGAGTCTAAAGAGTCGTTAAGTAGTACAACATCACTAACATCTATTGCTATATCACTACCGCTGCCCATAACGATCCCAATATCACTACGTCCAAGTGCTAATATGTCATTTATGCCATCACCAACCATTACAATAACTTTACCTTCACTTTGAAGACTTTCAACAAATGCTAATTTATCTTGAGGAGTAAGTTCATAATTAACTTCTTTAATACCAATATGTTGAGCAACTTTTTGTGCACTCTGCTGATGGTCTCCTGTTAGCATAATTGTTTGAATATCTTTGTTGGCTAAAAATTTAACAAGTTCTGAAGCGCCCTCTTTAATAGTATCAGAGAGTTCATAAACTGCTACTACCTGTTTGTTTATTGCAAAACAAAAAAGTGATTCATCGCTTTCATACACATACTCAATACCAAACTCACTCATTAATTGAAGATTTCCACCAATAATTTCATTCGTTTTATACTTTGCAACTATACCACGAGCTGATAGTTGAGAAAATTCATCAAAAATTATTTCATCAATATCTTCTGCAGCTTGAATAATATGATTTTTAATCCCCTGCGAGATAGGATGTTTTGAAGATTTTACAAGTGAATATAATAATTTAATATCAAATCCATCAAAAGTATTTTCTTTTATAACTTCAGGTTTTCCTACTGTTAAAGTACCTGTTTTATCAACAAGAAGTACATCAACCTTAGCCATAGTTTCTAATTGAGCAGCTTCTTTAAAGAGTATTCCTTTTTTTGCTCCTAAGTTTAGCCCTACAAGTGTTGCGACGGGAGTTGCTAAACCTAAAGCACAAGGACAAGCTATCACAATTACAGATATAGCCACCATTAAAGACTCTTCAAAACTATGTGGCCAAATCCACCAAACAAAAAATGTTCCAATAGAGAGTAGTAAAACAACAGTTGAAAAATGTTCTGATAGTTTGTTTGCTAACTGCTCAATACGAGGTTTTTTGTTAATTGCAGTCTCAAGAAGAGAAACAAGGTTGGAGAGTGTTGAGTGCTCAAAATCTCTCGATGCTTTATAATGTATATCAGCATCAATACTTAGTGCTCCACTAATAATGTTTTCTTCCAAGCCTTTATAAATAGGTTTACTTTCTCCTGTTAAACTTGATTCATCAAAAAAACCTTCTCCTTTTGAGATAATACCATCAAGAAGTATTTTTTCACCACTTGCAATTACAATTATGTCACCTACTACTACATCTTCAAGTTTTATAGAAACAATTTTTTCATCCCTGACAACATTAATTTCACTTGGTAAATGTTTCGTAATTATATCTAAGGTATCTGCTGCATTTTTCTTAGAAATTACTTCTAAAAATTTTCCAATAAGAACAAAGGTAATAATCATACTTACAGAATCAAAATAAGCCTCTCCAAGTTCAGTAATTGTAATATAAACAGAATAAATATATGTTAAACTTGCCCCTGTAGCAACCAACAGATCCATATTAACGACTCTATTTTTAAGACCATAGTATGAACCTCTAAAAAATACCCATCCACTATAAAAAAGTACAGGAGTTGCCAATACTCCTTCTGCAATGTTTAGTATAGTTTTCATATCTTTTGTCATACCAGAAAAGAAACCAGCATATTGTGCAACTGCTATCCACATGATATTCATTGAGGCAAAAATAGCTACTGCCATTTTTAAATAATACTCTTTTCTCTCTTTGTTGGCATGCACTTCTTGTAAAGATGCATCATAAGGATAAGCGTTATAACCAATTGCTCTTATCATATCAATAATTTCTGACAATTTTACAATTGAATCTACCCAAGTAATAGTTGCTTTATTGTTTGTAAAGTTGATATTTGCTTCTACTACACCTTCCATTTTATGAAGGGCCTTTTCATTTAACCAGATACAAGCTGAACAGTGAATACCTTCAATAATCAAAGAAACTTCATTAAACCCATCGCTATTTAACTTAACAAACTTGTCATAAAAAGCTGGTGCATTAAAATTGGTTGAATCCTCATATTGGTGTGTTGGAGGTGAAAGTTTTATATCCCCTGTTTTATCATAGAAACTGCTTAGACCTTCATCAGATAAAAGATGAAAAACTCCCTGACAACCATTACAACAAAAATAATGTGTACCATCGACTATCATGACATCTTCTGAAAATTCTAAATGACAGTGTGTACAAGCAATTTTATTAGACAATTTCAAACTTTCCTTGAGAACGATTTTTCTCTATCATTTTATAGTTTTCAATAAGACCACTCATGCATATATAAGTTCCATTAAGTGGATTAGCTTGAGTAAACCCTATTGCCACACCAAGGTTTAAACTCGCCTCAACTTTATCAATTTCAAAAGGTTTCATTGCACCAGTTATTACTATAACAATATCATCAAAAAGTTCATCGAAAAACTCTGCTGTTAAGTGCATAGTATCTGTTCCGTGGACTAGAATAAAGTACTTTTCATTAGACTCTCTAATAATATCTGCAAGCATCTTTCTATCATTAAAGTCCATTTCAAGACTATCTTTATATACAACACCGGCTAAAGAATATTCCATAGAAGTGCTATGCAGTATTTCAGAGATAGCATTATTGTCATAAGGGACTTCAAGATTACCGTTTATTTTATTGTAGCGTTTATTAAACGTACCACCACTATTTAATATTAACATTTATTATTTCCAAACATCAGCTAGTTTATTTACTATTTTAGTTGCCTTAGAGTCTAAGACAGTATTACTTTCGTCATAAAGATATGTCTCGCTTAATCCGGCATTTAATCCGGCTTCAATATCTCGTTCTTTATCGCCAACTATAATTGAATTTTCGAGGTCAATATTAAAACTATGTCTAGCTAAATAAAGCATTCCCGGAGATGGTTTTCTACATTCACATTTTCCAGAAATACTCTCATGATGAGGACAATGATAGACTTCTTCGATATTAATACCATTCTTTAAAAACTCATTATTCATCCATATTGTCAACTTAGAAAAATCTTCTTCAGTGTAGTATTTTCTAGCTATACCTGATTGATTTGTTACAACAAAAATCAAATAGCCTAAATATTGGTAATGCTTGCAGAGATCAAATATTCCATCAATAAATTCAAAATCTTCTATTTTATAGAGATAGTTTACTTCTTTATTAATAACACCATCTCTATCTAAAAAAAGAGCTTTTTTCATCTTAAGAGCTTACACCATCAGCAAAAATTTCTTTTTCAATGATATCGCAAAGAATATGTCCAATCAAAATATGAGATTCTTGAATACGTGGTGTAGAATCAGAGGGGACGATTAATGATATATCAGCTATTTTAGCCATTTCACCACCATCTCTCCCTGTTAAAGCAACTGTAAATATATTTTTCTTTTTTGCAGATTCAAATGCTTTAATTATATTGACAGAATTTCCAGAAGTCGAAATACCAATAAAAATATCTCCTGCTTGTCCCATGCCTTCTAATTGACGAGAGAACACTTGATCATATCCATAATCGTTACCAATCGCTGTAATATTTGAAGTATCTGTTGTAAGTGCTAAAGAAGGGATAGATGGTCTGTCAAAACCATAACGTCCGACAAGTTCAGCAGCTATATGCTGTGCATCTGCTGCACTACCACCATTACCAGCTAAAATAGTTTTTTTATCTCCACGATATAAAGTAACACATTTTTGTGCAACTTTTTCTATATTATTTAATAACTCTTCATTTACATAAATAGCTTGTTTTGTTTCATAAGATTTTTTAATTTGATCTTTAATATATTCTTTCATATAGTATCCTAAATAGTATATGAAAGAATATCATATTAGTTATTAGTAAATGCTAATATAGTAGTAAAAAAA
>Ga0256826_1000944_pt1 | contig 18054 bp, 19 predicted proteins | sample CV79metaG_FD_185975 | JGI IMG/M metagenome (GOLD analysis project Ga0256826, IMG submission 185975) | Hydrothermal vent microbial communities from East Pacific Rise, Pacific Ocean - CV79 | ecosystem: Environmental > Aquatic > Marine > Hydrothermal vents | place: Pacific Ocean: East Pacific Rise...
GTGAACATGATTAGTGGAGGAAAAGAGTATGTTAATCCTCCTATTGTAGTTGCAGAAGGCTCAGGGTCTGGTTTTAGTGCTACAGCAGTTTTATCTACAACAGGAACATTTTTTACTACTGAGGTGTCAACAGATACAGGACTACCGATAATTAACCTTGACAATGCAGGTTCAGGGTATACATCTGCTCCTACTGTTACTGTAACAACACCTAATGCGGGAATAAATTTTGATGCTGTTGCTGTCTTAGAAAATAAAGGTTCTATAAGTAATAGTACAATTACCAATGGTAGTAGTGGATATAGTGTTGGAGATACTTTAACAGTTATTAGTGACTGTTCTACGACTAATGCTCCTAGTATCAAAGTCGGTGCAACTGATAATGGTGCTGGACCAGGAGCCATTACTGCACTCTCTATTTTAAGTACAGGGATAGATTGTACATATGCAAATATAGACCCTTTAACTGATAATAACTTAGATATTAGTTTGACAATTGGTTTTAGTATAAAAGAGATACAGTTAAGAAATGGTGGGACTGGTTATGATGTTGAAGATATAACTGTAGCTACTGGTTCATCTACAGTTGCGGCAGAAGCTTCTTCTAAAATAGGCTATAGTGTGGCATCGGTGACAGTGAATGCAATAGGTTCAGGATATAGGAGTGCACTAATCACATTTACTAATGAAGAAGACGGAGAAGGGGCATTAGCATCTTCAACTATTAAATACCCGGTTTCAAATATAGAAATTACAAATAATGGTACAGGTTATAATAATGGAACATTAGACTTGACTTCAGTTGGCGGAGATACAGGTACTGGGGCTACAGCTACAGCAACCGTTTTTGCAGATTTCAGCACAGTAGTTGAAAATAGTGGTATTAATGATGAGTTCTTAATGACATTTGGTCAGGGTTATTCATATAATGCTTCGGGTAAATGGGATATAACTAGTGTTGGAGCTTCAGATGATTTTGAAAGAGTCTTAACAGATCAATATGAAGGTGCAACCACATCAAATCTAGGCTTTGCAATAGGAAACAACTTTAGACAAGATGTATGTATAGATGGAAAAGAATGGGTAGCTACAGCGACAACTCCCATCGCAAAATTTGATTCAAATGGATTGGCTGAAGTAGATATTACTTATGATTATTACTTAGCTGCTAAAGATGTTATGCTATCAGCAAATTTAGTAGGAGCACAAAATAGTGTTGGTGAAGTCGTAAAAATAGGTGAAGCTGTTAAGCATACATTACGAGGTACTGGCCTTATTGCTGATACATTAAATCTTCCATCAGGATTAGATCATGCAATCTATAGAATGCAAGTTGAACTTGATGGAGCTTTAGATACATTTAGAAATGTTAACTTTACTTATACTGTAAGCACCACTTCTTTAGGTCTAACAATTCATCGCATTAATGATTCTATGGATGATGGAATACAAAATTGTCCAGTTAATAATGATCAAGGGCGTGCATATGTAGAAGTTGAAGTGTCAACAACATTACCAGCTACAATAACATTAGATAATTTAGTAATATCTAGAGAATTTAAATAAAGGGAAAAAATGATAAAAGATAGACTAAAAAAAGTCCTACTAGGACTTATTTTAACTGCTTCTTCACTAATGGCAGTTGATATGGATGATTATGAATTTCAAACAAGTTCACTTGTAGGTATTGAAGGTGGGTATAGTGCTCTTGGCTATGAGTATGGTACTCCTACAAATAATAATATAAATCGACTTTGGATTGGAAATATGGGTCTTAAACTAGGTGCTGAGACAAGAGATTTTAGAGTTTTTCTAAGTGGAAGATATTTTTATGACTCTAGTTCTAGTCATGATTACATTGTGACTTATGGTGCTGAAATTCAGTATAAGTTTAATGTTACAAAAATTTTTAATATTTACATGGGTGCTAATGCAGGTATAGCTAACTTAGCATTTAGAGCAAGTGGGGAGACATTTACCCGAACAATTTCTGATCCTTATTTTGGTGGAGATATGGGTATGAATGTTCACCTTGGTAATTCTGTTGATTGGGAGTTAGGTGGAAGAGTAATGAGTATTCAAGCAGATAATTTAAGAAATGGAAAGACCTACCATGTAAATCAAATTGTCTCTGCATATACGAGTATAATTTTTAAATGGAAAATGGATTAGTTTGAAATCATTTTTTAGTTTACTGCTTTTTGTATCTTTTGTAGAAGCTGATATGATAACTCACAAAACATTAGCTTGTCCTAGTCTAGATACTTTAACTAAAGCACCTATTGAAACAGATGCTAACCCTCTAGAATTACAAATGTATAGTATAGCGAATAGTTGTGTAGTTCTATCTCATGGTGATAAGGTTGAAGCGATAGGTTATGACCCTAGAAATTCAAAAGAAATTTACCAAAAAGTTATTTATAAAAGAACAGGAATACAACTTTTTATGCTACGTTCTGCTATAGTTGTTGAGCAGGGTGGAAAGAAAAGTAGTTATAGATTCTAAGTGAATCTTTAGCTGTTTATCTCATTCTTTATTAACTTAGAGAGCTCACAACAGTTTGTAATTTTTTGAGTATATGTTAACTCTTCTGTGAGTAATATATCTATAAATGCACTTCCAACTATAACTCCATCAGCACCAAGTGCTTTATCTTTTGCTGTCGTAGCATTTACTCCAAAACCAACATATATAGGTGTTTGTGTATACTTTTTAATAGAGCTTAAAAATGGTTGTAAATCTTCAGCTTTACCAGAACCAGTAATACCTGTGTATGCAACCATGTAGATAAACTTTTGTGCTTGACTAACTACTTCTTTTATTCGCTCTTCACCATCTGTTGGTGCTACAAAGGAGATATTGGAAAGAGAGTTTTCATTAAAGAGTTCTTTATATAAAAGAGCCTCTTCATGTGGTAAATCTGGGATGATAAGCCCATTTACTCCGATATCTTTTGCAAGGGGAAGTAACTCTTTCATATTTTGCTGATAAAAGCTGTTAAAGTATCCCATCCATAGAGTATCTACTTTTGGAGCTACTTCACGAGATATTTCTAAAAGGTCTTTAAATTTAAACCCGAGTTCTAATGCTTTATGATTTGCTTTTTCTATAAGTGGACCATCTGCAACTGGATCAGAAAATGGAACACCAAATTCAAGAGTATCAACTCCATTTTCGCCTAAGGCTAAAGCCAAGTCTATAGTAAATGAGTTTTCTGGGTAACCAGATGTTAAGTATGCTACTAATTTTTTCAATATTTATTTTTCCAAGTCAGGTATTTTAAGAAGAGAGTATTTTATTTTACTAAGTTCGTTATCTAGTTTAAGGTCATCATGCCAAGCTGAAAACATATCACTTATCTCTAAGAGCCAAGTTGTTGTCTCTTCACTGATAGGTGGTTTTCTTTTTCTTAGTGTCTCTAACTCATCTTCAACAAAAGATGCTAGTTTAGACATAGGAAGGATTTTTAAGTATCCTGAAGCTGATTTAATATTGTGAAAAACACGGAATAGTTCATCAACACTTCGTTGGTACATATTAGGTTTTGCAAGGTCAATTATCATAACTTCCATACTGTCAACCATCATAGAATAGTGGTCTAAAAATTCATCAATAATTTCAAAATCAAAGTTGGCATCTAAATCACTTCTTATACCCATAAAATAATTCTCCTATATTGTTAAAATTATAGCAATTTTTAGTTAAAATACTTTAATTAATATACAAAGAGTTTTTAAATGCGTAAAAAATCAACAATTTCTTCTATAAAAAAGAGTAAAGGTTCACAGGCTTTGGTAATGATAACAGCATATGATGCACTTTTTGCAAGTCTTTTATCTGATAGTGCTGATATGATTTTAGTGGGTGACTCATTAAATATGAGTTTTGCCGGTAAAAGTGACACTATAAGTGCAACATTAGAGCAGATGATTTATCATACAAATGCAGTTTGTGCTGGTGCACCAAATAGCTTTGTAGTGTGTGATATGCCTTTTGGTACTTATACTGATGAGGAAAAGGCACTTATAAATTCTATAAAAGTTTTTCAAGAGACAAAAGCTGACTGTGTAAAGATAGAGGGCGGTGCAGATAAGGCTCATATAGTAAAGCACTTAACTTCAAATGCCATTGCCGTATGTGGTCATATAGGACTACTTCCTCAGTCGGTTAGAAGTGAGGGTGGTTATATGGTCAAAGGTAAAACAGCAGATGAGAAAACAGCACTTATAGAAGATGCTAAGGCCATTGAAGCGGCTGGAGCATTCTGTATGGTTATTGAGGGTGTTAAAGCTGATGTAGCCAAGAGCATAGCTGAGTCTGTAAGTATTCCAGTTATTGGTATAGGTGCAGGAGTAGATGTAGATGGACAAGTTCTTGTTTTTTCAGATATGTTAGGGCTCTTCGAAGAGTTTACTCCAAAGTTTGTGAAAAAGTATATGGATGGAGCATCTCTAGTCCGTAATGCAGTCCAAAAGTATGCTGATGAAGTTCAACAGAGAGAGTTTCCTAGTGAAATACACACTTATTAGTTTGCTTTTTTTATTAACAGCTTGTAGTATGGGGTATCAGGTTTTAGATGATATTTCAGATGATAATTGTAACAATATTGTTTTTGAACAAGATAGACTAAACTGTCAAAACAGCGGCATAAAAAGTTATAACGAGTATAAAAAGTATTATGATGAGAAAAGTAAATAATGGAAGATAGATTAGTGGAGATAGAAACTTTTAGTATGGAAGAGGAAAGTAGTGAAACTACACTTCGTCCTGATGCTTGGAGTGAGTATATAGGCCAAGATCAGATAAAAAAGAATCTTGGTGTTTTCATTGAAGCCTCAAAAAAACGAGGAGAAGCACTTGACCATGTTCTTTTTTATGGACCTCCGGGACTTGGTAAAACTACTCTTGCTCTTATCATTGCAAATGAGATGAATACAAACATAAAAGTAACAGCTGCTCCTATGATAGAAAAGAGTGGAGATTTAGCAGCAATTTTAACAAACCTAGAAGAGGGTGACATCCTTTTCATAGATGAAATTCATCGTTTAAGTCCTGCTGTTGAAGAGATACTTTACTCCTCTATGGAAGATTATCGTATAGACATTATCATAGGAAGTGGACCTGCTGCACAGACTGTAAAGATAGACCTACCAAGGTTTACTCTCATCGGTGCTACAACACGTGCTGGAATGCTTTCAAACCCTCTTCGAGATAGATTTGGCATGAGCTTTAGAATGCAGTTTTATAGTTCAGATGAACTCTCAGCTATCATCACCCAAGCATCAAACAAACTTGAGAGAGAAATAGTTAAAGAAGCATCTCACGAGATAGCAAAACGAAGTCGTGGAACACCTCGTATTGCTCTTCGTTTACTGAGACGCGTACGGGACTTTGCAGAAGTTGCAGAGGAGTCAGGTATAAACCATTCGCGTACGCAGTATGCACTCAATGAACTTGGCATAAACTCTCACGGTTTTGATGAGATGGATCTACGTCTTTTAAACTTGCTTGTATCGGCAAAAGGAAGAGCTATGGGACTTAGCTCTATAGCTGCTTCACTAAGTGAGGATGAGGGGACAGTTGAAGATGTACTAGAGCCTTATCTTATCGCAAATGGCTACTTAGAGAGAACTGCTAAGGGTCGTCGTGCAACTCGTGCGACATATGATGTTTTAAATATGGAGTTCGTAAATGCTGATGGGACACTTTTTTAGATGAAGCCTCAGTATTTTATTGCCGTACTATTTGCCACAGCACTTTACTGGATGTATCTGCTCTACTCACCTTTTATCCTCGTTATTACTATTGCAGCATTACTCTCTATTTCAACATCAAATATTCAATTAGCATTAGAAAAATCTCTAAACAATAAATTTTTGGCAGCTAGTATATCAAGTGTACTTTTAGCAGCCCTTTTCTTTGCTCCTCTTGGGTATTTTTTAGCAACATTAAGTATTGAGTTAAATTCTATTTCTACTGAGACACTTCAAAAAGTGGAGACTTACTTACGAGCCTTTGTTGAAACACCACCAGTTTATCTTCTCTTTTTAAAGCCATATTTAGTTGAAGTTGTACAAGATTTAAATGTAAATACTCTGACAGCTGATGCCTTAGGAGTTGCTGGAAAAATAGGTGTTTTTAGTGCAGGTTTTTTAAAAAATGCCTTTCTTGTCATAATATTTTATTTTTTTGCACAGTATAATGGAGAGGTAATTGTCTCCTATCTCAAACGTGTTGTGCAGATGTCAGTTGATGAGAGTACAGTGCTAGCACGTGAGCTTTCAGATGTGATGAGTGTTGTTTTTTACTCCATAATAGCTACTGCAATGTTTGAGGGTGTTCTCTTTGGTGCAGCTATCTCTTATATGGGGTACAATGGACTTCTTTTTGGGATTATGTATGGATTTGCTTCCCTTATCCCTGTCGTTGGTGGTATTTTAATGTGGCTACCATTTATGATTTATGAGTTCTCAGTTGGCAATAGTTCAAATGCTATCTTTATCGCGATGTACTCTATAGTTGTTATCTCTATCATCGCAGATACATTTATTAAGCCCCTCATTATAAAAGAGATTAATCAGCGTTTACTTAAAGAAAATGATACTAAAATGAATGAGTTGTTGATATTTTTTGCGATAATTGCAGGACTTACAACATTTGGTTTTTGGGGAATGATTTTAGGACCAGCAATAACAGCATTTTTTTTAACAATCCTCAAACTCTTTGAAGCTCGTTCAAAAGAGTGTGAAGATTTACATCTTAATATTTAACTAAATATTTACTTATAAACATTTGGGTGATCGTTCTTAAAACGACGATGCAACCAGAACCAAAACTTAGGTTCTCTTCTTATAAGTCCACTTAACCAGTCGGCTTGAAGTTGTGTGGCGTTTAAGATGTCTGCTTTCTCATCATCTGTCTTTTCAACTGGTATCTCATCAAAAATCATTAATGTATAGTTATCTTCATCATCTGTTCTAATTGTTACAGGAATAACTGCAGCATTAAACTTTCTTGCAAGATAGGCTGGTGTGTAAGTTTGGCGAAGAGGTTTACCCATAAAGTTTATCATAACACCCTCTTTAGGGTTTATATTTGTGTCTATAAGTAGACCACTCGCTTTACCAGCTTTTATAAGTTTTATAAGAGGTTTTACAACAGCACTTTTCTCTAAGTTAGTGTTCCCAAACCTAGCACGTCCCTCTAGTAGCCACTCTTCATAGGTTCTATTTTTCATCTTTTTATAGACTGCAGCAACAGGCTCTACAAGTGCACCAAGTGAGGCACCCCCTAGTTCCCAGGAGGAGTAGTGTGTTGTTATATAGATAACAGCACGACCCTCAGCATGGACTTTTTCAACCGCTTCTATATTTTCAACAGTAACTTTGTTTTCTAACTCATCAAGTGACATATTCCTCAGTTCTAAAATGTGCAAAAAGTTGAAGATGAGATTCTTAAAGCTATATTTCGTAATGGCTACTATCTCATCTTCACTCATTTTTCCATCAAAACAGAAATTAAGGTTTTGTCTTACGATATTACGATGCTTCTTTGCTAAAAGGTATGCAAGTGTTGAAAGAGAAGAGAAAAAAGCTTTCCTAAAACTTCTAGGAAGTAGCATTAAAACCTTTTCAAAAATAAGTAGTAGTCTATAGCCCATTTAAAAGCTCCTTTGCTTTTTGTAAAACAATTTTATAAGGTATCTCTTTTATTGAAAAATCCTGTTTGTTTATTTTTAATATATTTACCTCTGAGGGAGATTTTATACCAATGTTTACTGGTGTTTCAAAAATCATTCTTGTAGTTGTAGGTCCGAGAAGTGTGATAGATGGAATGTTTTGGGCCCAAGCCATATGAGTTGGTCCTGTGTCATTTCCTATAAGTAAATCCATACTCGATATAAAAGAGACAAGCTCATCAAGTGCTAGTTTTGGAGCTAGAGTTGCATACTCCGAGTGTTTACAAATCCATTCGGCATTTACTTTTTCTTCTTGGTTTCCCCATATAATATGAACAGCACTCTTTAACTCATTTGCAAGTTTTGCTACTAACTCTTTAGGATATATTTTTGACTCCCAAGATGCACCAATAACAAAGGCTATATTTTGAACATCACTCTGAAGATTAAATGCCACAGGTGTCTCAAAAATGGGTTTTTTATTCAAAATCATTTTTTTTGTTATCTCAAAACCTAATGCATCCCCAACTACAAAACAGTTACGTTTGACTACACTTATCTCATAAGAGATAGTAGAAGAGTGCTTGTATAAAAGTGAAGCAAGGGGTTCTCTTATGGAGTTTTTATCAAATCCGTGTGTGTTTTTTCCTAGAACTCTGGCAACTATAGAAGATTTAATAAGCCCTTGCATGTCTATGATAATATCATACTTCCCAAGGTTTGAAAGCTCTTTTATAGTGCTTCTAAGAAGAGAAAGGCTCTTGTTCTTCTTGAGTTTTTTAAGATTAACAGTATGTACCTTATTAAGATAGGGATGCTTTCTCAAAAGAGGTTCAAAAATCTCTTCTGTTATCCACTCTATAGTGGCATTTGGATATGCACTTTTTATAAACTGTAAAACTATCGCACTATTGACGATGTCTCCAAGTGCGGAGAGTCTAACAATGGCAATGCTCTTTATCTCTGTATTCATTAATCGTATTATATCAAATATTCTAAAGTTGATTATTAACCGAATTTTGTTACACTTAGCGATACAAGGAGTTCATATGGAATTAAGTTTTCAAGTAATATTATTTATAATAGCTGGTGTTGTAGTAGGGTGGTTCTTAAGTTTTATAAAGTCAAGATTTGAAGTGAGTGGATATAAAAAAGAGTTAAAAGAGTATAAAGAGCACTTAAATCGCCAGATGAAAATTACAAATGAAGGCAGTAAAAATTTAGAGCAAGATTTAGAAAAGCTTAAAAAAGAGAATGAAAATTTGAGAATAAGTGTACAGACTTTAGGTCAAAAACCTGGTCGTGCAGAGCTTAGACTCCTAAATATTTATGATGCATCCTTAAGAAAAATGATGATGAAAGCACCTGGTTTTTCTTCAGCATGGGAGATATCACTTCAAGAGGCAGAACGAGAGTACGAAGAGAATGAAAAAGGTTTTAAAGGCATAATTAAAAAAGTTTTTGGTCCTAGTCTCACACAGCAAACAACTACAACTCCCGATGACTTAGCTGAGCTTCCTGATGGCTATGACACTAAGTAATCTTACTGTTATGATTACTTTGATATAATTCAATAAACTTACAACTACAATAGAAAGGTAAAAAGTAATGGTAGCTGCAGATATACAACTCTTTTCAGAAGGTCGTACAAAAGCAAGAGCATATTTTTGTTATCTTTTTGCTAAAAATATTCCAAACCGTCTTCCATCTCTGAGTCAAGAGATGATTATGCCTCGTCTTCGTAAAATAAAGGCAGATTTAGAGAACTGTGAAGGTATCTATTTACTTGATAACAAGGGTGTGCAGATTTCTGCAACTTATGCAAATGAGAGTAAAATAGAGGATGATATAGGTAAAATTCGTGCAAATCGTGCTTACTACTATCGTGCTGTTCGAGAAGAGAGATGTACTATAACAGACCCTTACCCTTCTCTCATAACAGGAAACCTGACGGTCACAGCCTCTGTTCCTGTTTTTTGTGAAGATGGTAACCTGAAGTATGTAGCATGTTTAGACATGCCTTTAGCAGAAGTTTTAAAAATTGCTACACTAAATACTTCTGATGCTTTTTACTCTAAGTTATTTAAGTACTCTTATGCAACCTTTGCATTTGCACTTATGGCAGTAGCACTTCTACTTTTTGTTCATGGAATACAGAGCTTTTTTGTAGATGAGATATCACTTTCACATCTTGCTATAGATGATATGTTTAAGGCTACTATACTTTTAACTCTTTCTCTGGCCATATTTGATCTTGGTAAAACTCTAATAGAAGAGGAAGTTTTAGGCCAACATAAAGAGCATAATATCTCTGGCCCAAATAAAACCATGGTGAAGTTTTTAGGTTCTATCATTATTGCACTCTCTATAGAGTCTTTAATGTTAGTTTTTAAGTTTGCCATTACCGACCCAGGAAAACTGCTTTTTGCAATCTATATAATGGGTGGAGTTGCACTGCTTATACTGAGTTTAGCGATATATATAAGATTTACAAAAATTAAAAATAGTAGAGATGTTTAATGATAGCGATAGTTGATTATAATATGGGAAATTTAGCGAGTGTTCAAAATGCATTTGCTAAGTTAGGAAAAGATACAGTAGTTGAGAGTAACCCAGAGAAATTTAAAGAGTATGATAAGCTGATCCTTCCTGGTGTTGGTGCATTTGGTGATGCGATGGAGCATCTACGAGAGCGAAATATGATAAACGCCATCAGAGAGTTTGCAGCGAGTAATAAGCCAATAATAGGCATCTGTCTTGGAATGCAACTTCTGTTTGAATCAAGCCAAGAGTTTGGTGAGCATGAAGGACTTGGGCTTATTAAAGGGCATGTGTCGGCGTTTGATACAAGTAAGTTTTCTACACTGCTTAAGGTACCACATATGGGTTGGAACAGAATGTTCACCACAGAGCATCCACTCTTTGATGGATTAGATGAAAATCATTATCTTTACTTTGTACATACATTTCATGTTACTTGTGAGAATGAGGATGACATTATAGGCACTACGGAGTATGGTTATAAGTTTACTTCAGCTGTGGCACATAACAACATTATGGGCATTCAACCGCATCCAGAAAAAAGCCATGAAAATGGGCTAAAAATTTTAGAAAACTTTATAAAACTATAGGAAAATTAATGACTTTATACCCAGCAATAGACTTAAAAGATGGACAAGCAGTTAGACTTACAAAAGGTCTTATGGATAGTGCAAAAATATACTCAAATGAGCCATATAAACTTGTAAAAAAGTTTGAAGAGATGGGGGCTGAATGGGTTCACTTGGTAGACTTAAATGGTGCTTTTGCAGGAGAGCCAAAGAATCTTGACTCGATAATTAAAATTAGAGAGAATTGTAATGTAAAACTTGAACTTGGTGGTGGGATTCGTGATGAATCGACAATCCAAAAAATGCTTGAAATCGGTATTGATAGAATTATCTTAGGTTCAATTGCCGTAAAAGATCCACAGTTTGTAAGAGATATGGCATCAAAGTACCCTATAGCTGTTGGAATTGATGCTATTGATGGTTATGTAGCAGTGGAAGGTTGGGGTGAAGTGAGTTCTATGAAAGCAACAGATTTAGCTAAAGAGTTTGCAAATGCCGGTGTTGAAGCGATCATTTGTACAGATGTTGGTAAAGATGGAACACTCTCCGGTGTCAATGTTGAGTTTACCTTAGATATAGCAAGAGCAAGTGGTGTAAGCACTATTGCTAGTGGTGGTGTTAAAGATGCTTCAGATATTGAAGCTCTTATTGCTACAAAAGAGGTTGATGGTGTTATCATCGGTAAAGCTTATTATGAGGGAAGATTAGACCTTCCAAAAATGTTTAAGTTGTTAGATTAATAGTAAAACAAACTTTTTTTTGCTATTATATGATTATTAAATTATAAAAATATTATATAAAAGGATTTCAATTGAAATTACTTGTTGTTGATGATAGCTCTACAATGCGTCGTATTATTAAAAATACTTTAGCACGTCTTGGATATAAAGATATATTAGAAGGTGCTGATGGTGTTGAGGGTTGGGCTCAAATGGATGCTAATCCAGATGTAGACATGTTAATTACAGACTGGAATATGCCAGAGATGAATGGGCTTGAGCTTGTTAAAAAGGTTCGTGCTGATGATCGTTTTACCGATACTCCAATCATTATGGTTACAACAGAAGGTGGTAAGGCTGAGGTTATCACTGCTCTTAAAGCTGGTGTGAACAACTATATTGTTAAACCGTTTACTCCTCAAGTACTCAAAGAAAAACTAGGTGCTGTAATGGGTGTTTCTGAGTAATGCAAGAGCATTACTACGAACTAGTAGTTACAGTTTCCTCTCACAATTCACTTTTTTCCGATTTTTTATCAGATACGCTTCCTGTAGGTTTTGAAGAGATTGATGGTGGCTTTATTATAAGAAGTGAAGATGAACTTGACACTATGATATGGGGATTAGAACAGTTTACTGAAGCACTCCAAAAAGCTTTAGGTGAAACTATAGAACTTGAATGTGTGCAGAGTAAACTTCAAAATAGTGACTGGGTTGAAACATACCAAAAAAGTATAGAACCCTTGCAAATAGAAAATTTTTATATTCATCCTACTTGGAATGAAGCAAATCCTGATCTTATAAACATAGCAATTGACCCAGCACTAGCATTTGGAACAGGACATCACCCTACTACAGCTTCAGCTATACGTGCAATTTCAAAATATGTTAAGTCTGGAGATGAGTTTTTAGATGTAGGCTGTGGAAGTGGAATACTCTCAATAGCTGCAATGAAGTTAGGGGCAACAGTTGATGCTTGTGATACTGACCCTATCTCTGTTGAAAACTCAATTGTAAATGCAGAACTTAATGAGTTGTCATTTGCTAAAATCTGGGAAGGTTCATCTTCTTTAGTCGATAAAAAATACGATATGGTGGTTGCAAATATAGTAGCTGATGTTCTTACTTTTATAGCAAAAGATTTGAAAAAATCTCTCAAACAAGATGCTATCTTAGTTCTTTCTGGAATCTTAGATAAATATGAGAAAAAAGTTCTCAACTTCTACAAGGATTGTGAAGTAGTAGAAAAGATAGAACAAGATGAATGGGTTACATTAATCTTAAAACTAAAATAAATAAAAAGAGATAAACAAATAGATGTCAAATCAAGAAAATAATAACGATAATAACAATTTTTTTAATAAAAATCCACTTATAACATTTGCAGTTTTTTCTGTAGTTATAATAGTACTTTTTAAGTTAGTAGTAGGCGATGGTGCCGGTGCAAATAACACAGCACTTGGAGGAAGTACTACAAGAGTAAAACAGGTGAGTTACTCAGAACTCAAAGCATTAGTAGACTCAAAAAGTGTTAAAAAAGTAGAGATAGGACAGAGTTATATAAAAGCGACATCTACAGATGGGTCCAATATTTACACTACTCGTATAGTTAAGGGTGATACTAAGCTTGTGGATGCTTTAGATAAACAAGGCATAGAATACCAAGGTTTTAGTGAAACAAATTGGTTTACTGAGATGTTTGGATGGTTATTCCCATTTTTGATTATCATCGCTATTTGGATGTTTTTTGCTGGTCGTATGCAAAAGAGTATGGGTGGTGGACTTCTTGGTATGGGACAATCTAAAAAGATGGTTAACTCCGAAAAACCAAATACAAAGTTTGATGATGTAGCTGGAGTAGAAGAGGCAAAGGAAGAAGTTCAAGAGATAGTAGACTTCTTGAAATATCCTGCTCGTTATGTAGAAATAGGTGCGAAGATTCCTAAGGGTGTACTTCTTGTAGGAAGTCCTGGTACGGGTAAGACACTTCTAGCTAAGGCAGTAGCTGGTGAAGCTGAGGTTCCTTTTTTCTCTGTTACTGGTTCTAGTTTTATTGAAATGTTTGTTGGTGTAGGGGCTGCTCGTGTGCGTGATCTGTTTGAGCAAGCAAAAAAAGATGCACCAAGTATTATATTTATCGACGAGATAGATGCCATTGGTAAAAGCCGTGCAAATGGTGCTAATATGGGTGGAAATGATGAGAGAGAACAGACTCTTAATCAATTACTAGCTGAAATGGATGGATTTGGAACAGATACTCCAGTTATTATTTTAGCAGCTACAAATAGACCAGAAATTCTTGATGCTGCACTACTTCGTCCTGGACGTTTTGATAGACAAGTTTTAGTAGATAAGCCAGACTATGAAGGGCGTATTAAAATTCTTAATGTTCATATGAAAGATGTGAAAATTGATAAAGAAGTTGAAATAGAAGAGATTGCTCGTTTAACAGCAGGTTTAGCAGGTGCAGATTTAGCAAACATTATCAATGAAGCGGCACTTTTAGCTGGTCGTAAAAGTCAAAAAACTGTAAAACAGAAAGATCTCTTTGAGTCAGTTGAACGAGCTATAGCGGGACTTGCTAAAAAATCTCGTCGTATTAACCCTAAAGAGAAAAAAATCGTTGCATACCATGAGAGTGGCCATGCTCTTTTAGCTGAAACTACAGAGGGTGCTAAAAAAGTATCTAAGGTTTCTATTGTTCCTCGTGGGTTAGCAGCTTTAGGGTACACACTTAACAAACCAGAAGAAGATAAGTTTATGATGCAGCGTCATGAACTTTGGGCTGAAGTAGATGTTCTTCTTGGTGGTCGTGCTGCTGAAGAAGTGTTTATAGGTGAAATCTCTACAGGTGCTGGAAATGACCTTGAACGTGCTACTGACATCATTAAGTCTATGGTTCAGACTTACGGTATGAGTGATATAGCTGGACTTATGGTACTTGAAAAATCACGTCAATCATTTTTAGGTGGTGGTGGACAGCCAGCTCGTGAGTATAGTGATAAGATGGCTGAAGATATGGATAACTTCATTAAAACATCACTTCAAGAGCACTATGAAGATGTAGTTGCTAGACTTGAAGAGTATAGAGGGGCTATTGAAAATATGGTTGCTCTTCTGTATAAAAAAGAGAATATTACAGGTGAAGAAGTTCAAGAGATAATTATAAACTTTGAAAAAGAGAACGATATCCCAAGTAAGGTTATTGTATCTGTTGATGAGATAAGTGAAGAGCTTAAAGTAGATGCATCGATGAGTGATAATAAGAATGAGCCTGACGATGAGAGCTAATCTTCTTCCTATAGCACAAGAAGGATGGAAGTATATAGCTTCTACTTCTGCATTTTTGATCCTTTTTTCTCTTCTTGACCTAGATCTCTTAACACTTTTAACTTCACTTCTTCTTATTTCCTTCTTATATCTTTTTAGAAATCCTGAACGCCAACTTCCTATGTTTGAAAAGCTGAGTGTCGTAGCACCTAGTGATGGTGTTGTTAAAGCTATAGTAGAGCTTCAAGAGAGCCAATACTCTTATAGGATTGACATAGAGAGTAGTTGTTTAGATGTTGCTGTTCTAAGAGCTCCTCTTAGTGCTAAACTCGAAAGTATGACAAAGTATAATGGAACAAGAGTATCTAAAGATAGTAAACTGTTTAAGGATACAAATGAAAATATTGTTTTAGTATTTGTAGATGAAAATGCCAACAGATTAAAAATAACACATAGACTAAAACAGAGTTTTTCTCCACTTTTTATTGAAGCTATAGAGTCTCAAAACCTTCACCAGACAGCAAGGTATGGACTACTTCTAAATGGTGTTACGAGTATATACCTTCCAAATAACTTTAGACTTAATGTAAATGTAGGTACTGAGTTAAAGGCTTCCGAATCACTTATTGGTTACTTCTCTTAAAAAGTAACTCATTTGTGTTTATCTCAAAGTCAAAGTATCTAGAAATAAAGCCCTCTTTATCAATTTTTGAAAGCTGAATAGCAGCACCCTCATTGTTTTTTATCTCCATATATAGAAGTGCTAAGGCATAACGACTCTCATAGAAACTTCCATTTTTCAGTTTAGATAGTTCGAGTAGTGCAATAGCATTTTCATGATGTTCTGCTGCTGTTGAAGCGACAGCTCCTAAAAAGAGGGTATAAGCATCTTGGATTTTCAACTCATCAATAAGATGATTGTAAAGAGTATATGACTCTTCAAAGTGTCTATCAAATAGTGATGCAAGTGCTAGGGAACTTTCTATCTCATATGTATCCTTACTTGTTGATTCAAGTATATCTTTTAGCTGTTGACGTAAATAATAAAGTTTTCCAATAATTAGATTTTCTTTTATATATAAGAACCGAGTTATATAAGGGCCATAATAAAGATCATTAAAAGTAAAGCTTTGTTGTTTTAAGTAATTTAAAACTTTCATAGCATATTTTTTAGATGATAATTCACTGAAATGAGAATCTATATACATAAGATGTGGTAGTATCTCATTTGGCAGTATTAAAGTAAGTTTAGTACTAGAGCTTTTTGCTACATCTAATTTATTTAGTTTTAGTGCTATTAAAGTATTTAAAACTAAATACAAAGGTCTTGGTTTATAATCTTTCTCTAACCAGTCAATTGCTGATATATAGTTGTTTTGACTAATAAAAAGTAGAGTTTTATAGAGCTCCATCTCTTCGTTTACATCTTCATTTGTAATAGCTTCCATTAAAATTGATTTTAGTTTTACACTATCTTTGTTAATAAGTTGACTTGTCATAACAGCATAAATACCAGACAAGTAGTTTTTTGCATCAAGATAATATGAACGTAGAAAATGCTCATTAGCCTTTTTAAGACTACCCATCTGTGCATATGTTAAAGCAAGATTATACTGTAGTATTGAGTGTTTAGGTTGAATTTTAATTAACTTTTGTAAATCCTCATTGGCTTCTCTAATTTTTAAGTTAAGAGCTTTTTTTATCGCTTTAGTAATCCCAATATTGACATTTGATGATGATGAACTTGTTCGTAAGTACTCTTTTGCTGAAGCAATATTGTCAATATATATATTTGCATTTCCCTTACGTATATAACTGATAGTCTGATTTGCATTAAAAATTTTGTACGGGGAGAAAGCAAAGATTTTTTGATAAATTGTATTTTTACTATTTAATGTTTTTGTTCTGTATAGCTGTTGTGCTTTTTGTGTATCAAATAGCCCTTCATGAAGTTTAACTCTGAGAGGATAGTAAGTGTAAATCTCTTTAGGATACATATCTGTTACGTTCTTGATCTGAGATGCTGCTCTAGTTAAGTGCCCTGATTTGATATTTATAAGACTTAATGCAATTTGAGCTCTGAGTGCTTGATTATTCTTTATGATAGCTTCATCAAAATGACTCTTTGCTAGTGTGAAATCTCCAACTCTCGCATATAAAAGGCCTAAAGAAAAATCATCATAATCATCATAGTTATTTTCCATTACTTCTATAGCAGCATAATCATTTCCATATAGGGCATTAATTTTAGCACTGAGATTTTTTTGGATTAGTGGGTACTCATCTGATGTAGAATTTTTTAGAGAATTTAAAGCACTTAAGTAGTCTCTATTGTAGTAACTTATTAGGGAATTATAGTAAGAGTAAAGAGGTGAGTTTATCTCATAAGGGAGGTATGCATATGCTAAGTCAATGTAGTATTTAAAACTCTCCTTATCCTCTAGGTGAAGTGAACATACTGCTGCATTTATAGCACTTACACATCTTTTTTCATCGTTCTGTATAGCTTTTGAAAATGTTTTAAGTGCCTGCTCATATTGCTCATTTTTGAGTTGTGCTACACCAAGGTTATATTCTGAAATAGCCTCGCTGTACTGTGCTATTCTTGCATAAAGGGAAAGGGCTTTATCTTTAGAACCATTGGCATATAGATAGTTTGCTTTTGCTATCATATTTTCTAGTTTACTTGGTGCTACAGCTTTAAGAGAACTTTTATCTAACTTCTCATCTAAAAAGTCCATATTTATATCAGCTTCTTTGGAATTATCTTTAAGAAGAATGAGAGTGGTTACAACTATGATAGTTAATAGAACAATTGCAAGTCCTCCGAAGATGATTATTTTCTTCTTTTTGGCACTTTCATCTATTTTAATGGCATCATTAGATCCATGTGAATCCTCAATGGCTTCACTGTCTTCAATGATAATTATCTCTTCTTCTAATTCAGCCATTAATTACCTTAGTCTATTTTTTAATTATTGTAGCAAAAATAGTGCCATTATTAAGAAGATTCTGATTTTTTTGGATTATGTTTGGTGGAGACGTGCGGGATCGAACCGCAGTCCTAAAACTAATTTTCTATGACGTCTACATGTTTAGAGAAGTTGTTTAAGTTTAATTTTGCTTCACACAACTTGCAAAGCTAGACAAAACGAGCCTCAAGATTCGTAGCAAGCTGAGACAGACTTACTATATATCTACATAAGGGTTATACTTCGAATCCTATTTATCTAGAGTCCATAGGTGAAGCAGCCCGTCCTCTAAGAGGGGGTAAAAC
>Ga0256826_1000945_pt1 | contig 18044 bp, 15 predicted proteins | sample CV79metaG_FD_185975 | JGI IMG/M metagenome (GOLD analysis project Ga0256826, IMG submission 185975) | Hydrothermal vent microbial communities from East Pacific Rise, Pacific Ocean - CV79 | ecosystem: Environmental > Aquatic > Marine > Hydrothermal vents | place: Pacific Ocean: East Pacific Rise...
CCGTGGTCCACTTGGTTTAGCTATTGAACGAGACTTATCATTTACACCTACTCCATTCGCTACTATCAAAAAGAGTGAACAATGACAGCACTGGCTAAAAATAAGATTGGCACTCTTGCAAGAGTGCTTAAAAATGAAAATAGTGTTGAATTTAAACATAATAGTTTTTACTATGAAGTATTTGAAAGTGCTGATAGTGGCTTTATTGTCAACTTGTACTCCAGTGATGATAAAAATGATGAGGGTGAGTTTATAGAAGCTAATCTTATTGATGGTGGACTTTGTAGTGGTTCAGCTAAAAATGCAATAGAGTTCATGTTGTGATAGAGGAGATTTCTAGTGAACAGTAAAAGAGTATAGTTAAAATGACATAAACTACACCAATTTATGTCGTTTATAGGCTTTAAGGGCTGTACATAGGGTAAACAAGATAAAGGAAATATCAAACATCGCAATCTATACCTATTTTGGTATATAAACGGAGGTTTTACAATGAAAAAGACAAAAACAGTCAAAAGGATAAAAGAGTCTATCACACACGATGAGTACAAGAAACTGATGAACAGTGTTAGAGGTGATGATACTCTCAGAAAAAACACTCAACAAAATTTACTGCGAACATTTAGCATTCTCTACTTCACTGGTTTACGACTTAATGAACTTCAACAAATGAGACTATTTCATATCAAAGAGTTATTAGAGCTAGGAAGTACTAAATTGATTTTACCAAAAACTAAAAGTGAGAGAAAGCTATTTCTCGGAGATGAGTTTAAAAAACAGTTAGTTAAACTTTTCAGCATATATGATAAAACAGACCTTCACATACGAGTTATCACAAAAGGTTCTGTAAAATCTGGAAGAACAGGTATCAACCATGAAGTATTCATCAAGCAAGTGAACTTAAAGATGAAAGAGATACTTGGAAATGGCTATACCTCTCATAGCTTTAGACAAGGGCTAATAACTGAGATGGGAAGTAAGCAGATCAATACAAAAATAATCTCAAAATTCATAGGTCATTCTGATGTAAAAACTACTATGAGGTATATTAATCCTACTGATGAAGATTTAAAGAATGCTATGGTTAGATAGTAGCTTTACTAATTCACTTGAAAAGATAGAACATTATGGAATATTTCCATAGTGTAGATCCTTGGGTAAAAAGTTGGGTATTACATAAAAAAGTATTTTATTCTCTTAGGTATTTTACTTGATAGGTCTATTTATTATCTTTTTTTTTCAACAATAACACATTACCCTATACTACTTCTATTGTATATTATCTCACCTAAGGCGATACCTTAAAAGGTATCTTAATTTAGATGAGATATTATAAAATAGATAAAAGTTTATTACTACTTACCCAGCTTTTTACCCAAAACTATAATAACCATAATGATTACATTCATCATAAAAAATCAGTGTAAGTTGCTAATAGGATTATAATAGAACAAAAACAAGATAAATCCAGTATATAGGTGGGTTGAGGGTATTTTTTAGGTAGGTATAAAAAACTTTTGTATAGATTACCCAATATTTTACCCCAACTAGGCAGCTTCCTTTATCAAAATATCTTATATCTTTTTTTACCATTAGCTTTGCTTTTATCATTTGGCACTTCCATATACATTTCTACTTTCTGCTGTAAAACATTTAAGAATTCACCATTGTGAGGAATCAGTTCTTCACCATTTATTATATTAAAATAGATACTGTGCATTGGCTGGGCAATCATATCTTCATCAAAATTAGCCAATAGCTCTTCATACATTTTCTCATCATGTGTTTTAATAAGTTCAAATTCATTTATCTTTTTACTCCGTACATTATCAATAAATTTATCAATTTTAATATCAAGTGTAGGTGTCATCAGAAGCCCATTTTTCATTGTGTGTAAATACCATTTTTCATCTGTATTTAAAACACTTTGAGGAATGTTATAACTGTACTGAAGCAGTCGGCTTGTAAAATTATCAAAATCATTCGCTATTTTTTCATCTAAAGTAGGATAATCAATTTTTAGACTACTTAAAACATCATCAATATGTTTGACTTTGAAAACTGCACAACTACTAAAGATATCTTTTAGGTATGGGAAGGGACTGTCTTTGCTAGATGTAACCAATAATTCCCCAAAAATATATCTTTCATCATTTTCCCAAGCTTGATTAGGTGTTATCGAGTTTGGTTTAATTATAGTTCTTGAGAGTTTACTTATTCTTCTACTATCAGTTTTAGCACTAAGATCATTGATATGATAAAAAATCTTATCTTTTAATATCTTTTCATCATCAGCTTCTTTAGTTAAAACATTATCATTAATAACACTTAAATAGCCTTTTCGTTTGGCAAATATAGGTCTTATTATACTATCCACTATAATATCAGTTGTCTCACTATCTCCAATGAGGACAACTGTAATATTAGATTTCATCAAACTTTTAAAGAAATTAGCGAACCACAACACCATAAAATAAAAATATTCTTCATTTGGAAATATTGTCGCTATCAATTCTTCTATAAAACTCTTATCTCCAGATGTCATTATAGGTTGTTCAAACCTCTTGTTTAACAATTCTGTATACTCAAAAGTATTTCTATCATAAAGATTATTGGCAATAAGTGGAAATTCATAATTGGATAATGGATTAAAAATATCTTTTCTTACTGTTGGTAATAATGCAATGATTAAATAATGGGCACCTATAACCATTACATCGTCTGTACTATCATATATATCCACATGAAATCCTATTGTATCTGTGGCAATATCACTTAGTTCAGTTTTGCTTAACTTCTGTTCCTTTTCAAAGGCTTTCGGTCTATAGTAGAGTTTGCTACTAGAAATTTTCCATACATATAAATCTTTTGAAATAAGTAGTGCCATAGTTTGATTATGCATACTAATAATTGCATCTTTTTCATTTACATTATTTTGATGTAAATATCCTTGACCGATTGCTATTTGCTGATGTTGTTGCAACATGCTTTCAATGTTGTTAATCTTTTTTTCATTGTTCTTCATCATATTTTTATGATTACTATCTCCATAGTGCAATAAGACTGTCGAAGAAATAGGAAAATTTTGTACAGAATTTTGCATAACTGGTAACATAATCTCATTACTTTTACTAAGTTGCACTGATATTTGATTTAAGTAATTTTCAATATATATTTTGTCCTGAGGTTCATAAGGATTCATTTCCGATAAATTACCTCTAGATTTAAACATTACTTCTAAAATATCCAATACCAAATATTCTTTATCAGAATAGTTGTCATAAAATTTTTCTTGGTCAGATTCCTCTGAGTTTATAGCAATAGTGTCATTAATTACATCATTGAAAACTTTTGAAATAAGTCCATTGTAAGAATTGCTATTTATGTAAATAAAACTATTCTTACCTAACATATTTTTAATATTAATACAAAGTTCGCTAAGCCAATTTGATTTATCGTCTAACATTTTTTATCCCCTTTCCAAGATTAACTGATTAATCTTTTCGTATGACAAGTGGGTAACTGTATGTATAGTTTCTTCGTCAAACTCAGCTTCATATCTACTATTTTGATTTTCGATTATATTTTTTGCTATTTGAATTTGTTTCGCTTCATCATTTCCTCTTAAATCATAACCATCAAATGTTCTATTAGTGACTATATCACGGCTTATAAAACTTAAATTCAAGTTATTAGGATATAGCAAAATTGACTTTCCCAATCTAAGCTTATGACTATAGAACTTACTGCTTATAGACTTATCTACATCAAATTCCCAAAGTGAAAGTCTATAAGCTATCACAGATAACCGTGATGTTAAGATTCCTTCAGTCACAAACATTTTAATGTCATCTAAAATTAAATCTTTGAAGTGGTATCTGTTTGATGGATACTCTGTATGCTCTAAGATTATTTCAGGTCTAAGAGAATACTTCTCCATAATCATTATCTCGAAAATGTGATCACCGATTACACTATACTTCTTTTCTCTCATTAGTTCTAAGAGAGGCAATTTTTCAAAGCAGTGTCTAGCTTCTTCACATCTATCCATGTTAGGTTTGTGAACAAAATAATCCAAGTCATTTGTGAGCTTATGTAAGATTTCTTCATTGAGAAAATCTTTTCTGAATCTACCGTTTAAGTCAAGGGAATAGTCTTTGAGTGAAATACTCAATATGGATCTATCAAACCCATTAAAATCTACTATGAATGGCGATACCAAAATAATGTTTCGATTTTTTTCATAGTAAATATCTTCTATATTTGTTGAGAAAGTAAAATATACAGAATATAGGTTTGTAGCAAAACAGTTTTTACTGTCTTCAATAATTTCTTCCTGTTGCTCATTCATAATTGTTCTTATGAGTGTTTTTGCAGTTTCAAATGTACGTATCCCTCCATGAAGTGAAACTTGTAAATTTAGTACCTCGTCATTGAGTGTTTTATTTTTTGCATTATAAAGCCAATGCAAGGCTAGTTTGAAGTTATTACTTTGTGGTGTAGTTAACATTTTGTTAATCCTTTATGTTATGTGTTTTCGCTTTTAAGGCAGTACTAGAGAAGTTTCATGTTGAAGTTAAAAAAGTATAGTCTTAGACCAAAAGGTCTAAGACTATACTAATCATAAGTTAAAGTACCAATCACCAGATTTTTTTCTAAGTTCTCGTGAAAACTTTGTTGGCTCATATATCTCTAACTTATCTAAAAGTCCATGAGTAGAAATACTTAGGTCACTTGGATTTAAAGCAGTGTAAGCAGGTAAAAGATCTCTTTGATAGATTCTTCCCTTTTTGAAGCCTGACACTACATTCGCATATACTATAGGATTAGTCGCTTTAAATTGTTCAAGGGAACTTATATCTTCATTAACAAGTATATTGATAAACAATTTAAACCTATCATTAGTACCCTTAATTAAAGCTCTTTTTTCTCTTGTATCGAGAGCTTTATTTACTAGGTTTGTATCTATAGGATAGTTCTTTAGATACAATGCAAAATCTCTCATTTCAGATTCAATTTGCTTCTTAAATAGTTTGAAACTCCCATATCCAAAAAAGTTACAATCTTCATTCGCGATATTTCCTGCAGTAGACAGCACAGTAAATCTTCTATCCCCAGGTTCTATCTCAAGTATGTATGCCTCATTTGAAGTAATCAAAATTTGAGCAGTCAATTTAATTGGTTTAGAAATATTTTCATATTTTTTTTCACCAGCGAATTCAGGGTCTGTTACTAACTCTTTTAAAGAGTTTTTCAGTTCCTTATTCGATTTCAAGTCATGCGACATCTCATTTATATTCATAAAAAGTTTATTTTCAAATACACTTCCTAAAAATTGAGACTTAAGTGTTTTATTACCTACAGTAAAACAATAAATTTTCCCAAATAAAATAGCAATAATATTAGTAAATAAAATTCCTTTACCACTGCCTTGCAGCCCACGAAGGACCACTGCCACTTGAGATTTAGTGAGGAATACAAACATATAAGCAAGCCAATTAAGAATATAATGAAATCTATATCCATGATAATTTACCAAATGAGCAATAAGCGTCAATATCAGTACAGGCTTTTTATATGGAGTATTTTTATCTAACATCATAAGTTCATTTGGTTTAAACTTGTTGTGCTTATAGGTATTTCCATCTTTGTTAAACTCAGCCATTAAATGCTCTTCAAATTCAACTCCAGAAATCAACATCAGGTCACTAATTGGAATATCAGGCGGTCTATCTTTTGTACCTCTTCCTACTATCGTAAGTTTTCTTAATAGATTAGTAATAACTTTACTAGCCTTGTCTTCCGTAACAACCTTAAATTCTGCATCTTGAGATATTCGGAGCATTATTTCACCATCAGTAGTTAAAACAATTGCCCCTCCCATTTCTGCTAACTCATTTATACAATCATTATTTTCAGTGATTTTAAAGTTGTTAAACTTATATTGTGAGAAATCAGGGATATCTTCATCTACAGCATTGGTTAGCTGTTTAAAACCTTTGCTATCACAAATCATATCTGTTAGTGATATTCCAATTTTTTGCTCATTGTCACATATATTAGCAACATCATCTATTTCATCTTCAGAAACATCATTATTAATATTTTCATTAGATTGATCGGTATTTCCAAAGATGTCATCTTCAAGAAATTCATTTTCTATATCTTCCAAAATAAACTCCTAAAATTATGCATCTATAAATGCTGAAATTTCATTGATAGTGAAAAAAATCCCACCGCCTATGCGTTTTGAAACAATATCTCCATTTTTCCGTATTCGATCAAGTGTTGCTTGCGAAATATTAAGTTCTTCCGCAGCTTCTTTTTTCTTCAGCAATGACTTGCCGTACTTGCGTTGTAGATTGTCTAAAGTTGACATGATTTACTCCTATTTTTTTAAAAGATTGGAGAATTTTAGCCATTTGAATAATAGTGCGAAAGGAAAAAAAGAAGGGGTTGTTTTTTCTATTTTATAAAGTAGATCTATATATTAAGGTTTTATATTTAGGGTTATTTCCTTCAATAAATTTTTTTATCAGCTTATATTTATATTTGATTGCTTTTGTGGATAAGTATGGTTTTTCATCTTTCTCAAAATAAATATTTGTTTCATCGGTATCAGGATTACTTTTGAGATACTCTTTCCAAGAAACTTGTTTGTATAGGGTATCTTTTTTATTTTTTATTTCATCTGGAGTTTTTTTTATTTTCAATCCATGATATTTGATTAACTCCATTTGTATCTCTTCTTTTATCTCATAATCTTTTTTGTTTGTATATAACTCACATATTCGGTAATAATCATATATAAATAAAATATCTGCCCATATTTCAGTATCTATAATATCTACAATATAATCATATATTTCAAGTTCTTCTTCTAGCAATTGCCTAGGAGTTTTTATAATTGAATTTTTCTTATCATAGTCATATTTTATTTTTTCAATATAATCAATGATCTCACTTTTTGATAAATTTAAATTTAAAACAATTTTTGTATCTGTAAAATCTCTTATTCCCATTCTAAAATTTGGGTATATTGTACTGAAAGAAAACTCTTTTTCATCCTTATTAATATCTTGAAAAATTGTAAAGTATTTATTTCTATCATAATTAAATTTATAATGTTCTTTTAAACCAACCTCATTACAATAAGTACTTTCAATATGCTCTGTTAATGCTTTATCCCGTTCTAAGTATGTTAACGGATTATAAATTTCATCAAAATCATTAGTAAATTTTTCTGATTCATGTTGATAAATGATGTAGTATTTATTGTAAAGTTCTTGTATAAGAGTGTTTACTAGGTATGAAATTTTTTCTTTTATATTTTTAAAAGTTAAGCTTTCAAAGTCGACGGCAAATTGCTTTTTATCATAATGACTTACTAAACCTATAAAAAACTCTTTATAAATATTTTCAACATCATTTATTGCTTCTAATATATCATCAGTAATAGTTACTTTTTCATATTTTGTAAGAGTTGGTAGAATTATTTGTTCATAATATGAAAATAATTCAAATAATAAATTTAATGAATTTTCTACATGAATGTTCCTTCTTGCTAGTTCATAGGTAAAACAATGTGTATATTCATATTTTTCAAAATCTTCAAATTTAGTATAGTCATCATCAAACCTTGTGGGTAGTTTATAATCCATTTATTATTCTTTCTCAAAGATTAACTTATCTGTTAATAGTTTAAAATAGTCCTTTGACCAAAACTCAAAACCACTCTTCTCTTTAATAAATGGGCTAACCTCTTTAATCGCTCCATCGACATCTAGATCCTCAATTCTTTTATACATCAGTTCTTTAAATAGTTTTTCATCAAGTTTTATATTTTTATCTAAATCCCCACTTTCATACATTCTTTCTTGTAAATGCTCCAAGTTTAAAGAGGTTTTTCTTTTTACATACCATTCAAAATCATACCAGTCACGACCTTTTACTCTTGTTTTCCATTTTCTACATAAAACTGCATGCATTTTTCCTGCATATAAATTCGGAAGAGTCATTGTGATAATATTAAATGTTTTTGGTAGTAATAAAGTTTTTGCTTCAGTTTGAAACTTTAGTGGTGGGTTTACATCTACTTCAAACTTGATTTTTAGTTTTTTACCGCTATGTACCCCATCCAATATATTTCCTAAATCAGCAGCTTGAATTTTCAGTGTATGGATAGAAGTACCATTTTTCAAAAATGCAGAAGCTATATCACTAGCAAAATCTTTTTTGACCTTTTTTGCTATATCTATCTTGATTCCTAATGCTTCAAACTCATCTACTATAGAGCTAAAGTATTGTTCTATATCAAAGTCACTACTCTTTTGTAAAAGTGTAAAATCTAAATCTTCTGAAAACCTTGGAAGACCATACAGTATTCGTAAAGCAGTACCACCATAAAAAGCAGCTTTTTCAAAAAAGCCACCATGATATAGACCCAATAATGCAATCTCTTGAAATACTTCTTTCAAAGCATTAACAAGCTCAGCCTCATTAGTTATCTCATAGTTTGACAACATTTGTTCTATTATATTCATATTATTTCCTCAACTGCCTGTATTAAAAATTTTATCTTTTTAGATTTACTTATCTCCAAATATTTTATGAATATACTCATATCACACTCTTCAAGTTCATCTACATCTACTCTTAAATCATCTACGAGAAAGCTAACCATAGATTTTTTTGATGTAATTTGTATATCTTTTGTATAGTAAACTTTATCACAGAGTGCTTTTTCTTTTGAAGCTATTATAAAGTTACCATGTTTAGTTGATTCAATTGTTAATCCTATAGAAAACAACTCTTTTTTTACATGAGTAAAGCTAAAGGTACCGTTATCCGTTTTAAATAATTTAGATCTTTTTGTTGTAGCTGAAGTTACATCGAACACACTCTCTGGAATCAAACCATAATAATAGAGTGCATAATCAAACGATATATAAGATGGGCTTAGCATGGTATTAGCAATAATTTCTTTTGAAATAGGGTTTTGATTAAAAGGAGATTTATGTAAATACAAGCCTCTTTTTAAAGTCTCTATATACCCTTTCCTCTTTAACTTGTTTATCTTATCATTTATTCCAGTATAACCATTATTAAAGATTATGGAAGATAGTGTAGCATGGTCAATAATATGAGTTTTGTATTGTTGTAAACTTTTTTCTATAGATATATCCACACTCTTCCTTTTGTTGTTAAATATGCTTAAGTAGCAATTTTCTATACAATTATAGTATTTTTATTTTAATATATCTCTTAAAATAAATAATTAACATTAAAGTCCATAATCAGCGTCCTCCATATCGTCATCGATATTTAGATATTTCATGGTCGTATCAATCTCCGTATGATTTAGAAACCTTTTTGCATGAACAATACCAAGTTTTTTATAAACATTAGTTGCAGCTGTTCTTCTCATTGTGTAAACTGTCAACCTGTAAGCGTTATCATAAGTTCCTATATTTTGATTAAAGTGTTTGTCAAATATAGCTCTGAAGTGTTCAGCATAACCTTGATATCTAGTATGTGTATTTTTTATACTCATTTTCTCTTGTTCAGTTGTAGCTCTCAGATATAATTGCATTGGAAAAAAGATAAAGTTATCATGTACCAAATCATGCTTTACTATCCATTCTGAGAGCATATCAAGTAGTTCTACACTAACTCTTGCATCATACGGTTTCCCTTGCTTCATAGCTCTTATATGCACTGTACTCTTATCAAAATTAATATGTTTAACCTGTATAGTCATTACCGCTGATGGCCTTGCTCCCGTGTGGTAACAAGTTTTTAAAAATACTAATAATCTAGGCTTAACTTGAAACTCATCCAGACTCCAAAGCTTGTCAAGTTCAGCATCTGATAATACACGACCCGCTTCATTTCTATCTGTTTTAATGATATCGCCAACAATAACAGGATTTTTATTAATATGCCCCTCTTTAATAGCCCAGTTAAATATGGCTCTAAGATTACTTATAATTTTTTTTATTGTTCTTGGATTAAGGAGACTTGCATCTACTTTGGCTTTAGACTGAGCACCTCTTAACACTGGTGTACTTTTCAATTCCTCGCTAAGATTTCTTATATCATCTGTTTTAATCTTCGCTATTTTCATTTTTCCTAATCTAGGCTTCACATGTCGGTTAAATGCTGATTCAATTGTTTTGATTGATTTAATAGTTTTAGTAGGGAAGTATAGATTAGCAACATCTTCTAGTGACAAACTACTAGTCATTATCTTTCTACTTAAAAGAGTTTTATCTTTTTGTATTTCTTCTCTATCTTTTGTAAGCTCTGCTCTTTTATCATTAAGTATTTTTAATGCATCCTCTTTTGTGTTTGCACTACATTTTATTTTTTTTATTTTATTATCAAGATCTCTATATGAAATATAATAAGCAGTAGTTCTTTTATCAATATCACTGTCTCTAAAATACTCAAATATACCACTATATTTCTTTGCTCTTATCTTTCTTAATCCCACTCTAAAGCCTTTTATTACAACAATTATTATATTATAACTTTTATATACTCTCTTTAGCTACTGTATAGCTTCATTTTGTTACAACAATTTATTACAACATTTGGTTAAATATTAGCATAAAATTGGTAATTAATGCAAATATGAACATTTTTATAAATGCCTAGTTAAAGCCTATTTAACGGTGTTTGAAGAGGTTTGAGAAGGTCTGAAAAACAAGGGATTCTAGTTTTTGGTGGACTTATTGGATTAATGAGTTCTTTTCTATTATAGCTATCAATGCCTGTTTCTCTGTCAAGATATTTAAATCTCATCATAATAGCTATTTCACCATTTTTAAGTTCTTTGGTAGTTATTCAACTAAAAGTTTTTTCTTCTTTTTTTGACTAATTTTTATAAAGCCTTATTTTCAGGCTACATGATAGGTTTAGTCTATTAATATAAAAACACGAACAACCACAATGGAATTTTATTGCCAAATCCTATCTCAATATCTTTAATTTAAGTAAGTTTTTGATCTTTTCATCATTAAATACAAATTTAATGATGTCAGGCTTAGAGTATTTAGTTTTTAAACAACTTCTATTGTCACATCTCCACCAACAACTAAAGAGTCACCTTTGATGATTTTAGCACGTTTACGTAGTTCTACTTCACCATTTCTAGTTACATAGCCATCAGCTACTATCATCTTTGCTTGTGCACCTGTGTCTACTAAATCGAGTACTTTTATGAGCTTAAAAAGCTCTATATAGTCATCTTTCAATTCAAATTTCATCATTGTTATAATCTTCCTAATATTTTTAATTATTAGAATAATAGCATTTTAGTGCTATAATAAACATTATGCAGATAGGTTCAAACTCTTTATATAACACTGGTTCAAGCTATACAATTAAACTAAATGAGAAAGAAACTCTTGTTGTCCAAGAAGATCCATTATCAAAGTCTCTATTTGAATCTAGGAAAGCTACTCATGAAAAAGCTCAAGAAGAGAAAAAAGCCCAAGAGTCAAAAAAGAGTAACACTCCTGATGATTTAAGTGATGATGAAAAAAGACTTGTAAAAGACCTCTCTTCAAGAGACACTGAAGTCAAAGCTCACGAAGCTGCTCATCAAGCTGCCGGTGGAGGTATGACAGGAGTTGCTTCATACACTTACCAGCAAGGTCCAGATGGGAAGATGTATGCCATAGGAGGAGAAGTTTCTATCTCTATGCCAACGGGCTCAACTCCAAAAGAGACAATTAGTAATGCTAGGCAAATTGCAGCAGCAGCTATGGCAGCGGGCAATCCTTCACCTCAAGACTTTGCAGTAGCTTCATCTGCTAGAGTTATGGAGATGCAAGCTGAACAACAAAAAGCTAAAGAGATGCAAGCTGAACTAGAAGAGACACAAGGTATAGAGACTTATGCTAATGAATCTGCTTCTTTAAACAGCACTAGCAAAGATGATAATTACTCAAAGATTGATATTTCAGCATAAAAGTTCATTTATACATACTAATAATAATTTACAAGAAATATTTTTATGGGGAGTGAGAAGGAAGCCAAAGGCTTCCAAGGGTAAGTCTTAAAGACTTGTAATACCAACTGTTGATTATTAGCGCGCAGTTGATTTTATGCAGATCTCACAAAAAGTACTTAATACCTAAAGTGAGACAAAGCCAGTTTAGTAATGGCGAACCATTACTTCAAATTTCTCGTTTTATTCAAATTATTCAAATAATATGACAATACCAAAGCGATAAAAGTTAATTAACTTTTATCACGAGTATCATCAGGTCTAATCAAGTGCGCATCCATCATCCGCTCTACTACAGTGCTCATATTATATTGAGACAATATATTCTATTATTTTTTAACTTAATTTTTCTTTATAGCGTACTATAGTTTTATAAAAATTTCTTATCTACAAAATTCATATATAAAAATATTATTAGTATCTGACCCAATAATTGTATTTCTATCCATACTAAAGACTTCTAATGACTCAACTCCTAAAAAATATGATTCTTTGCATTTTCCATTATCATCCCAAAAACGAAGAGTTTTATCATAAGAATATGATGCAATTATGTCCTCTTGTAAAACTTTAACTCCCATAATTTTGCTAGTATGTCCAATGAAGGTCTTCTGAGGTGTTCCACTCCTACTCCAGAGTTGTAAAGTATTATCCTTAGCATATGAAAGTATTTTCCCATCACTAAAAACATCGACACCTAAAATACTTTTTGTATGAGACTTAAGTGGTTCGTATTCCTCTTTTCCTTGAGTATTCCAGAGCCGTAAAGTATTATCATTAGCATATGAAAGTATTCTTCCATCTTTCAGTGCTTTAACCCCTTTAATTCCACCTGTATGACCAGTACACGGTTCTTCTTTCTCTAGTTTACTGTTATATACCTGTAATGATTTATCAGCAGAATAAGAGAGAACTCTTCCATCAGTTAAGACTTCCACACCAACTATAGTGTCATTATGTTTTTTTAATATTTTTGATTCACTCTCTTCAAGACTCCATACTCTTAAGATATTATCGCCAGAGTATGAGAGTACTCTATTATCCTCTAAAATTTTTACACCCTTTATGGGTTTAGTTAACTCACCAAGAATCTTACTCTCTTTACCATTTTTATCCCAGACTCTTAAGGTATTATCTTTTGAATAAGATAAAATTCTACCATCATAAAAGATCTCGACACCTCCAATACTTCCTTTATGTTCATCCAAAAGAGCCTCTTCTTCCCCACTTTTACTCCAGAGTCGTAACGTATGATCATTTGAGTATGATAATATTCTTTCATCATCTAATATCTTAACCCCAAGTATGCTATCTTTATGCTTATTAAGTACGTTAAGTGCATCCCCATTAGCACTCCACAGCCGCAAAGTATTGTCACTCGAATAGGTTAATATTCTACCATCTCTTAAAATCTCTGCACCTTTAATATAACCCTTATGAGCGTCTACTATAGTTTTATCTTCTCTTTTACTACTCCAAATACGAAGTGTTTTATCTCCAGAGTAAGATAGTACCCTCTCATCAGATAAGGGTTTTATCCCCTTTATATTTCCATCATGTCCCTTTAAGAGACTTAAAGATCTACCCTCAGAACTCCATACTCTCAAACTATTGTCTTCAGAATAAGAGAGGATCTTTCCATCTTTTAAAATTTCGACACCAAGTACTCTATTTGTATGTCCCAAAAGAGTCTCTTCAGTTTTTCCTTTTAAACTCCATATCTTTAAGGTTTTATCATCAGAGTATGAAAGGATTCTTCCATCTTTTAAAACTTCTACACCAGTTATGCTACCTTTATGTCCTTTAAAATAAACAATACTTTCATCTATAGGGTTCCATAGTTGTAATCTTGCATCCTTGGAGTAAGAGAGGAGACTACCTCCATCTAAAATTTTCATGCCAAGAATAGAGTCACTATACTCTGCTATTAGCATTGATTGTTGCTTATTATGGTTCCATATTTTTAAACTATTTGAAGTATCATAAAAAAGAATCTCATCAACCTTGAAAACTTCTGCACCTTCTAGTTCTCCATCAAGCTTTACAATGATTTTTTCAGACTCACCCAAGCTATTCCAGAACTTAAAAGTTCCATCCACCGAGTATGTAAGGACTTTATTCTCAAAAGTAATTTGCATTCCAAGTATCTTACTACTATGAGACCCTACTATTTTAAATGTTTTCTCTTTTATATCCCATAAACAGATGCTATTATCTTTAGCATACGATATAACTCTCTCTTCATCTAAAATCTCTATGGCAATAATAGGGGAACTCATCCCATCAAATGCATAAACTTCGTTCCCTTTCTCATTCCAAACCCGTAATGTACTATTATCATATGAAAGAACTTGACCATTTTTCAGTACTTTCACACCATTTATTTTTAAACTATGCCCTCTTAATATCTCCTCTATCTCTCCTCTATCATTCCAAAGTATTAAAGTTTTATCATCCGAGTATGAAAGTACTCTCCCCTCTTCTAATACTTCTATTCCATCTATCGAACCAGTATGTCCTCTCATCACCTTTAACAGACCACTTCGTGAAAAGTTTTCTGGTCTATTTTTCTTTCGTAACCAAGTGAACTTGATTTTATCCTCTTTAAAAAGAGTCTCAGCCTGTTCACTTAAAGGGGAATCATGCCCATCAGCATAAGCTAACTGAAAAAGTGTCTGATTTGGAAGCCAAAATTCTTCATCTGACTCTATTAAAAAATGTGCCTTTTCTTGAAAAAATGAATACCATATTTCAAACTCTTCCTGTTCATTTTTTGCTAGTTGATGTAAAACGATTTCATACTCATTTACTAGTCTCTCCATCTCTATAATATTAAGAACACGTAATCTTTCTAAAAGGTACTCCAAATCATTCAACCTCATCTTCACGACTTCTAAACCATCATCCTTTCTCCATTTTAAAGTATAATGATTTCCATATCTAAAAAGATGGTTTTTAAGATTTGAGTCAGGAAGTTGATCCCATTGTGTAGATTTTATAAAAAGAGTTTTTTTCATATCTTCAAGAGTATGAAAGAGTGGATGAGTATCATCCTCTGCTTCTAAGATAAACTCTTTAAAACTTTGATGATAAAGAACATAGCCCATTGTTCCCTCTGGAGTTTTCACCTGTTTGAGTAAGCTTCCAGCACTTAAGAGCACCTCTTTTATAAGAGATTCTTTCACCTTAGCATCATTGATATCTAACCTACCATTTATGTCTAAAACAAGCGCAAGAGAAATTGCTTCTATATCTATAGGTTCCTCTACTAAACTTAAAAGAGTTATAACATTTGTCATACTAGCCTGAACAGAACTTATACCCATACTATTAATAAGTTCATGATAGTACTCAGTTAATCCATCTGGTATCCTGTCAGCATCATGAATAGAATATTTTAATTTTTGAATATCATTTATTAATAGGTGTATATAGAGAGGTAAGCCAGCTGCTTTGTCTGCAATCGCTTTAACAATGCCATTTATATGCTCATTATTTTCTCCATCACTTTTTATAAGTTCTTTTCTTTGTGACTTAGATATACCTTCTAATAACATACCTCGTATATCGTTATTTGACATTTTAGGTAAACCATTAACATCTTTGTCAAATACAAAGGGAGTAATCCAAGGAAAATTTTCCAACTTTTCAGCTCCATTTTCAAGCCTAGTACCAATGAGAGTAATTACTCCCTTCTTTTGAAATGACCCTATCAAATCTAATATTGAAGAGTCGTGCAGTAAAACCTCATCAAGACCATCAACAATCAGTCGAAGTATGGGTTCTACTTCTATCTCCTCATCATCTTTACGACTTTTATAACGTTCTAATCTTGGTATTTTATCTAGAAGATTTTGTATATCTTCTATTATTTCCTGTGTATCTATTGTATCTTTTACTTTTTTAGATACTTTGTTCAAGCACTCCCAAGAGATGAGAGAATCCCTCAATAATTTTACAAAACTCTGTTTATTATTTCGTGCGTCACCCCCACGAAATCTATAGTAGAAGAGATGATCCTTCTTGCCATCTGAAAATTTTGAGGCTATTGTTGCTATTAACATGGACTTTCCTAGACCAGGTCCACCATAAATATATCTACAATCTTTTTTTATATCAAAAGCATCTACACTCCTCATCCAACTCTTTACTGATTCCACTTCTAAATCACGTCCAACTCTCTCTTCTCTTAAATTACGGGCTTCTTTTAAAAAATCATCATGTGCATATTCAGATTTCTTTACATTTAAGCTACTTTTCTTTTTTTGATTTAATGCAAAGATTGTCTCAAACTCTTTTTGCTTATTAGTTATAGAGTAAGACTCTTCTATCCCTAATGGTATATACTGAACTCCTTGCTTATCTGTTCTTAGGTAGGTTTGAGGTGTTATACCATTACACTCGACTAAAATACCTTTGCCATCTAACTGTCGGACTACATCAAACTCCACCAAAGGCCATAGAGATAAGATTTTTCCCGCTACCTTAATATAGGGACCATCAATACCTTCCTTTGAATCTTCAACTCTTGATTCTAAACCTCTCAGTCGATAGGATGTATCTTTATAGCTAGCATAGAGTGTTGCTTCACTCATAATACTATTTAATTCGAGAAGTAACTTATTAAGATGTGGAGAGAATACTTTTAAGTACTCTTTTGCTTGATTTAAAGTAGTCCCTCCACCATGTGCTATCCTATTTCTTAATTTTAAAAGAGAAGTTACATCTGTACCATCATCAGGAAAAAGTCCCTCTTTATTCAAACAAGTACCATGCAGACTAAAAAGTCCTTTTAAAAGTGGTTTAGTAGGGCTTTGTTTACTTAACTCAGAGACAAAATTCAACCATATACCAAGAGTTGGTCTTGCAATATTTTCTTGAAATTTCTCCTGTATAGATTTTGGTAATTTTCCTCCATTGTCATATCTAATTTCAGCCAATAAAAGTGCACATACCCATCTAACAACTACTTCTGCAGTATCTACAAGCCAATGAAGTTTAACACTAGAATGATCCTCTTTTATGTACTCATCCCATGGATGAGCAAGATAAGTCACCATCTCATCGGGAGATAAACCTACAGGATAGAGTGTAGAACTATGGAGTGGTTCATCATTTATTTTTTTTAACTGCATATGTTTTATGAATTTTTTAAATGTAAACTCTTCATCATATTCTTCAGCAATGTCAATATCAAATACAGTTCCATATTTAGCCAAAAATTCTTGAAATAAATCATCACTTTCTAATATCTTTTTTTTCATTGAGATAAATACAATTCTTTGATCAGCTGGGAGGAGTGTGCTATCTAAAATAAATATTTCACTTATCATTCATCTCTACCTTACAATTTATTTAACTTTTTTTGATAAAAAACTATTGAGCTGATTTGCAAAAAGTTCAGCATCTTTACTTGAAAAAGGCTTAGGTCCTTTTGTTATTTCACCACTTTCACGTATTTTGTCCATTAAATTTCTCATCGCTAAATACTGCTTGATATTATCAACACTATAAAGCTCACCACGATGATCAATAGCATGGGCATTTTTACTTATAACTCTATCAGCTAGAGGTATATCTGCTGTTATCACTAAATCACCCTCTTCTAGAACTTCAACTATCTTATCATCTGCCTCATCTGCACCAGCATCAACAATTACATAAGAGACATATTTACTTTTTCCTATACTCACTCTTTTATTTGCCATAACTATTGTCTCAATTTTTAGACGTTCTATCTGCTTTAAGAGTATCGGCTTTAAGAGATTTGGAAAAGCATCTCCATCTACATATATTTTAAACATTTATTAACTCCAACTTCTCTTTTCTAGTAAGTTTTTTTATAACATATTCCCGTTTAGAAGCACTACTTCTATCTTCAGACTCTTCACTATAGACAAGCTCTACTGGTCGCCTAAGTTTAGTATATTTTGCACCCTTTACTGAGTTATTATGCTCATCTACTCGGCGCTCTATATCTGTTGTAATTCCTGTATAGAGAGTATCATCACTACACTTTAGTATATAA
>Ga0256826_1000946_pt1 | contig 18041 bp, 20 predicted proteins | sample CV79metaG_FD_185975 | JGI IMG/M metagenome (GOLD analysis project Ga0256826, IMG submission 185975) | Hydrothermal vent microbial communities from East Pacific Rise, Pacific Ocean - CV79 | ecosystem: Environmental > Aquatic > Marine > Hydrothermal vents | place: Pacific Ocean: East Pacific Rise...
TCTCAAACTCTTAAAACTTCAACTCGAAGTCTCGTCAACCCCTTTGTTTAAGGTGTCTCTGTTTGTGGATGGGAATTATAGGAAAGTGTTGCTTAGAGATTGCTTAATGTTGGGGAAGTTTGGTGGGAATTTTATGGTTTGTAAAAATGACTATAAACCATTACCCCACATATGTAGTTTTTTCGCGATAATTAAGTCATATTTTTCGAGAATATCTATAAAATTTCCAGACCTGAATTCATATTGCTCTAGAAGTTCTAAAGTATGTTCTATGTTTAATATACCTTTTTTTTCCATTAGAATAATATTTGCATTATTTGCCAATGTTGAGTATGCAACTTTCAGTAATAAATGAGGTCTTTGATGCACAGTAAAAATATCTTTTAGTATGACACAGTCATTATCTCTAGGTAATGCCCTAAAAGGTATTTTAAAATTTTCTATATTTTGAACTATAGCTTCTATTTTATCATCAGCCTTTTCATCACCATAGTAAGCGATTCTCATCTCCCCATCACATTCTTGCATCAATTGTGATAAAGCCTCTGTAGTTTCGTCCAATTTTGTCGTTACTTGAATAAAATGATTTCCTGGACGAGGATTAAAAAGTTCTAAAAACTGTTCAAGTTTCATAAAATTTAGTATGCTAAATCGTGTAATTCACGAAAAAGATATGCTTCTACTATCTCATCAATAGTTGTCTGAGTATGTGCAACTAAAATAATCATAGACATATTTATAAAATCCATTACACTTTCCCCGTCACTATTGACAACAACTGCTTCGCTCCACTCTTCAAAACCATCATATCTTACATTGTGTAAAACTTCGACTAGCTCCCCTTCTTCTATCCGAAGCTGTGCCCATATTTTTGAATCAAGAACAGAAGTTATACTTGCTTCTTGTACAGCATCAGAAGACATTGGAATAAGAACTAACATTATCCGTTAATCTCTTTTAACTTTTTTTTACTTAATGTTAGTTTCTTGTTATTCATTATCCCAATTTTTTCACTCAAAATATCATTTGCTATTTTTTTTGCATTTTTAAGTGAATGCATTTTAAATGTCCCACACTGGTAAATATTTAATTCTGGAATATCTGCCTCACTTTTTACTGTTAAAACATCCTCCATAGCCTTTTTCCAAGCTTTTGCAACTTTTTTTTCATTTGGAGTACCTAAAACAGACATATAAAAACCTGTGCGGCATCCCATTGGAGACAAGTCAATAATTTCTACTTTTTTAGAATTTAAATGATCTCGCATGAATCCTGCAAAGAGATGTTCTAATGTATGAATCCCTCGACCATCCATTTTATCTACATTTGGTTTGTAAAAACGTAAGTCATAAACTGTTATATCATCTCCAGAAGGAGACTTCATTCCCTTTGCTTTACGAACTGCTGGTGCTGGCATAATTGTGTGATCTACTGTAAATGAGTCTAATAATGGCATAAGTCAATATCCTTAATTTAATTTAAGAGTATTTTAACAAAAAAATTTGATTATAAATTGAAAAAGAAAAAGTAATTAAAAAAGGGGTAAAAAACAAATCCAAAAAAGTTTTAGATTTGCTGTAGATTGTGGAAAATATCTGACCGACACTGTACTAAAGTACACGAAGAGTCAGATTTTTGTGCAAGATGCAGTGAAGCTAAAACTTTTAAACGCGAGCTTCTTCTCTGCGGTTTAGGTAAGCCCAGTTCGCATCAACACGTTCTTGCCATTCTTTGATAATATGCTTATATTGATCTTTAAAGAGGTGTTTAAAACGCCCTTGAGCTGCCATGTACTCTTCAACAGAAACTACATTTTTAGGTCTGTAAGTAATGTTGAGTTCATGGTTATCAATAATTTCATAAAGTGGGAATACTAAAGAGTCTGTAGACAGATCAGTAATATGCATTGTATCTTTAGGATCAAATTTCCACTCAGTAGTACAAGGAGAAATAGCATTAATAAATACTGGCCCTTCAACTGCCATACCATATTGAATTTTCTTTACCATGTCTTTCCATTTGTTGGGTGCAACTTGTGCAGCATATGGAATCTGGTGAGCAGCCATAATAGCAATCATATCTTTTTTATTTTTCTTTTCACCATAACTTACACTACCAGCTGGTGCTGTTGTAGTACTTGAACCGATAGGTGTAGAAGATGAACGTTGTCCACCTGTGTTTGCATATACTTCATTATCAAGAACAACATGCATCATGTTGTGACCACGTTCCATACAACCAGAAATCCACTGAAAACCGATATCGTAAGAAGCACCATCACCTGCAAATGATACAAACTTAGGATTACGATCTGGTTGCTTTAGACGACCTTTGTTTTTAAGTGCATTGTACATTGCTTCTGCACCTGCAACAGCAGTTGAACCATTTTCAAAACCGATATGAATCCAAGAAGCATCCCATGATGTATAAGGGTAAACTGCTGTACAAACTTCCAAACATCCTGTTGATGCTGAAAGGATTAAATCATCATTAGTTGCATTTAGTACTTCACGAACAATAATAGAATGCGCACAACCAGGGCAAAGAAGGTTAGCTCCTTCAAAACGGTCTGCTGATGTTGAAAACTCTTTTAAGTTCTTTATTTTTTTCATTTCACTCATAGTTTTCTCCTTATAAAAATTGTAATTTCGGTCCACGAACACCGATAAATTGTTGTTGTGGCGTTGTAAGTTTTCCAGCATCAACATTTGCTTGCAGTTGTGTATAAATCTCAACTAAATGTTTTTTTGTTAAGTCACGACCACCAAGACCATAAACAAAACCAGAAAGCATTGGATTGGCATCTGAATTAATTAAAGCACCTGCTAATTCATTAAACAACATACCAGGAGCACCATTTGGTGAAGAACGGTCAAGTGCTGCTATAGCTTTAATGTCTTTTAATGCTTCCCCTATTTCAAAAAATGGGAAAGGGCGAATAACACGTATTCCAACTACACCAGCTTTGATGCCTTTTTCTCTCATTTCACCTGCAACTTCACGAGCAGTTTCAACTGAAGTACCCATACAAACAACAGCTACATCTGCATCATCCATATCATACTTTTCAACAATGTTAAACTTACGACCTGTAAGCTTTTCAAAATCATCAAACGCAGCTTGAACCTTTGGCATTACTTTTGTCATCAGGTCATTATGTTGACGAGCTTTATGCTCAAAATGCCAATCCTCTTCAGTTTGTACACCATGTGTTACTGGATGTTCAAAGTCTAGCATGTCGTTCATCGGCTTATAATCACCAACAAAACTATATGCTGTGTCATCATCCATAGTATGAACACCTTGAGCAGTATGTGATGTCATAAAACCATCTTGGTGTACCATACATGGAAGTCTTACATCATGATCTTCAGAAACTTTAAAAGCAATGAAGTTTAAATCGTAAGCATCTTGAGGACAATAAGCATCAAGTTGAATCCAACCGCTATCACGGCCAAGGTACATATCTGCATGATCACCATTAACATTTAATGGTGCAGCAAGAGCACGGTTTACAACATTAAGTACGATTGGTAAACGCATACCTGAAGCCTGATACAATGTTTCAACCATAAGTGCAAAACCTTGACTAGATGTTGCTGTTGCAACACGTCCACCAGCAGCAGCAGCACCGATACATCCTGACATTGCGGCATGTTCTGACTCAACCATTACAAACTCACCTTCAACAAGGTTATTTGCTTTCATCGCTCCATAACCTTCAACAATTGGCGTTGATGGAGTAATAGGATAAGCGGCAACAACATCAATCTGACACTGTCTTAAAGCTTGTGCAGCTGCATAGTTACCATCCCATACTTCGATGTCTTTTAATTCCATTTTATCAAATGCCATTATTTTTCCTTCTTTTCTTTCGCTGGCCATCCAGCAATTTCTGTTTCTTCATCTGCTTGTTCAGGGAACATCAAAAGTGATTTTGGATTTGTAGGACAAACCTCAACACAAATTGCACACCCTTTACAGTGATCCATATCAATACCAATCATTTTTTTATCTCTAGCAATAATTGACATATCTGGACAATAAATCCAACAAAATTGACAATCTATACAAAAGTCTTTGTTAAAAACTGGTTTTTCAATTCTCCAATCTGCAACACTAGCACTAAATGAGCTACTTTGTGAATATGCACGATCTTCTTGTTTTGTTCCTGCGATATCATCTATCTTACCATCAAAAGTACGGAGCATAGCTCCGATTTCAAATTCATCCCAACCTGTATTTGCCATCAATAGCTCCTTATTTCACTTCGTCGTATGCACGTTGAATTGCAATCATATTTGCATCAACAATTTTTTGTGGTAATTTTGCAAGAACTCGCATCATATTTTCTTTAAAAAAGTCAATCTCATACATTCCCGATACTTTCATCAGTGCACCAAGCATTGGTGTATTTGGAATAGGTTTACCAATCGTTTCTTGAGCTATTTTAATACAATCAACCGTATGTACTTCTTTTCCTTCAAGTTTTGGTTGAGAAGCAATAAGTTCCTCTTTATTCATGTGAGTAGTAATGATATATACTGTATTCTCTTTATGGTTTACTGTTACATCAGTTGTGTAAAGCAATGCAGGGTCAATTACCAAAACATAATCTGGTGCCATAAATTTTTCATGATTCATAATTACTTTATCGTCAACACGATTGTAAGCTGTCATTGCAGCACCACGTTTAGCAGATCCATAAAATGCAAATGCTTGCACATGTTTACCCGTTGTCGAAATTACATCTGCTAAACCCTTAGCACCTGTTACAGCACCTTGTCCAGCACGACTATGCCATCTAATTTCTAGCATATATTCTCCTTAGTTTGAATAAAAAACTTATTTGTGTTTCTTTTATAGTTCTATTTCTAGCATTTTAGACAAGAAGGACTTAAATATAGCTTGATATTTTAACTCCTTGTGTTTTCTTAGTTTGAGTGTGATTATTTTCTACTTTTTAAGAATTTAACCGCATCGTAGGTATTTTTAAAAATATTTTCTGTATGTTTATTAAGGGTCATATAATCCCCATATCCACATAAAACACCTATAGATGCTACATTTGCACTCTTTGCACTTAACAGATCCAATTTAGTATCACCTATCATCCATATCTCTTCTTCTTTTATATCAAAACTTTCTAAAGCTTTAAGAATAGGTTCTTCATGAGGCTTAGGATGTGTAACATGTTCACGACCAATAAGTACTTCAAAATATGTCATTAAGCCAAAATTTTGCATTAATATTTCAGAATATTGTCCTGTTTTTGTTGTTACTATGCCTAATGATGCAAAGGTACTCGCCAAAACTACAGCCTCTCTTGCTTGATCTAATAAATATGTTTTTTCAGTAGATATTTTTCGATAACACTCTTTGTATGTTGCTACAAAATCCCATACTTTCTCTTTTTTTACACCTAAATCTTTATACATCATGTCAAGTGGATAGCCAATTAAAGCTTTAATTGTATCATCTGAAGGATGTGCATAGTTATGTACATCAAAAGAGTGATGAAAGCACTCTAAAATTGCCTCAGTAGAATCTATTAATGTTCCATCTAAATCAAATAAAATCACCATTATTCTTTCTCCCACACTATATAATTATGCCATATACCGCTCATACTCGGTTCTATATGCTTGATTTCTTTTTTAACTGCAGTAATAGAGTTTGGAATATACAAAAATAAATAAGGGTTGTCATCTGTTATTATTTTAAACATTTTTTGCCATATTGTTGCTAACTTTTCTCTTTGTACAATTGATTGAGATGTTTCTATCATAGCATCAATCTTTTTATTGTTATAACCTACAAGATTAAAACCACCTTTCTTATCACTATCTGTATGCCAAAACATATAAGGATCTGGCGTTGGGGAGAGTCCCCATCCGAGTAAAACTGTATCAAATTTATGTGGAAAAACAACCATATTTAAAAAAGCCTGCCACTCCATGGTTCTCAATGTCACTACGACCCCTATCTTTTTAAGTTGATGTTGCATAATCTGTGCTGCATAAGGACGAATAGGATTTGAGTTCGAGGTGACTATCTCAAAGCTTAATGGTTTTTCTTTTGTATACCCTGCTTTCTTTAACAATGCTTTTGCTTTTTCTATGTTTAAAGTAGGAGATTTTACCTCTTTGTTAAATGCCAGTGTACCAGGTAAAAAAGGTCCTGTACAAACCTTTGCATGTTTAAAGTATAGTATATCTACTATCTCTTGCCTATTTATACCTAAGGAAAGAGCTTTTCTGACATCAGGATTTTGAAATTTTTTCAGCCGTAGATTAAAACCCAAGTATGTATAAGAATGACTAATCTCTTCATAAATATTGAACTGAGTAAAGAACTCTTTACTCAGCTGTCTCTCGAAAGCGATAGGTTCTACACTTCCTATGTCTATAGCTAAAGACTTCAACATCAAAAAACGAGTAAGAGAGTCCCCAACTACATGAAAGGAAATCTTGTCAATTTTTGGTTTCCCTTCAAAATAATCTTCAAAAGCTGTAAGCTCTATATTCTTAGAAAACTCTAATTTTGAAAGTTTATAAGCTCCTGTTCCTATTGGATTTGTATTAAAAGAAGCACTCATTAAGTTTTTTTCATTTTTAAGTAAATGTTCTGGGAGTATTCCCATCATCCATGTTTCAAGTGCTTTAAAATAAGCTTGCTTATAAGTCACTTTAATCGTATATTTATCTACTATTTTCACATCTTTTACAAATCTAAAGCCTGAACCATAGGGAGATGAGATTTTATCTGAGATAATTGTTTTATATGTAAAAAGTACATCTTTGGCAGTAAAGTTTTCACCATCATGCCACTTTACATTGTCTCGCAACTCAAAAATAAGAGTTTTCTTATCTATAAAATAGAATTTTTTTGCTAAATCACCTATGATTTCTTTGGAATCTTTATCATATTTTACTAAACCATTGAAGATGAAACCTGCTATTTCAGATGAACTAGAGTCTGTTGCCAAGATAGGGTTTAAACGAGAAGGATTTGTTGCTGTTGTAAGATGAAGAGTAGAGGCATTCAGTGTATATATAAGAAACAATAGAACTAAACTTACTCTTTTACTCATATAATGCCCCTTTTATAAAGGCATTATATATAAAGAGAGTTAAAAACTAGTTTGATTCAACCACTCTATCATGAAGTTCTTGCACTGGGCGTTCATTATCAACATAAAACTTTCTAAAGTGTTCAATCTGTGCAGCAGAAGCAGTTTTTGGTGTTTTTAATAAGTACCATTGTACATTTTCTGAACATGGTGGTGTTGTAAGAGAACCTATATAATGGTAATAATGTGCATTATCCATTGGTAGAAGGTCTTGTGGATCTAACTTTGCAGTTTTACCAACATTATTGATAACTGTGTCAAGAATTTTACTTGATTTTCCTTCTGTAAAAAATACAGCTACAACTGCCAACTGTTTTGTTTTTGGATTTTGATGTACCATGTGAGCAACCATATCATAGCGTTTTCCATCTACAGTATGCTCTGATTTTCCATGAAAGTGAAATTGTAGAAGATTAAAAGTTTCACCGTGAAGTGTTATAGAACCTCCATGCTCTGGTGTTATTTTGATTGAGTGACCATTATCAATAATCTTTGCCTTTCCTGAAATATCTTCATGCATACTCAAATCATATTCATGGTTCATACTCATTGTTTTACCAGGAATAATATTAATAGGTGATTGATATTGTCCTATCCCACATGTTTTAGAAAATTCTTTCCAATGTGTAGGACCATTATGTGAATAATCCCAATGCTTCTCGTGAGCTGATGCATGACTTTCGTGTGTATCTGAATGTTGTGCACACCCTGTAAATGCTAATGCTGCGATGCTTAGTGCTAAAATTGTTTTTTTCATTGTTAAATTCCTTAAAATTTATAATTTGCAATTACTCGGTATTGAGATAATTGTTGTAATTGTGTAATATTGCCTACTTCAGTAGCACTTGTATTGTTCTTCACCCAGATACCCTTAACCGCTACACTTAACTTTTTATCATACTTATATGCTATAACTGCATTATAATCATGCTGGTTTTTAGTAAATCTCGCGTTAGAAATATTTAGATATGAAAAGTTTGTACTAATGCCTTCTAATCCAAAGCCATCATATTTTTGTAAGTAAGCGATTTTAATACCTGCTGAACCACCGATATAGTTTCCATCAGCATTTAATGACTTTCCATAATTAGATTGAAATAGATTATTAGATGTTATCATATCACTATAAAGAGGTGTTCCATCCCATGGTAAGACTAATGAGTCATGCTTATTGTCGTCTTTTAAAACTTTTGTGTATGCTACTAAAAATTTACTATTTGCTAAAGATGTCTCTGCTTTGAATCCAAAAGCATTTGCATTGATGTTTTTTTCACCTGTTAGTGAGCCTACTTGTGCTAAATTTTTATCAGCATTACCTATAGATGTTTGAAAAATATACTGTGCACTTAAAGTAGTTATAGTATCTGCAAGTTTTAACTTATAACTTCCATCTACATATAAAGAGTAAAGAAAATCTTTTGCATAATAATCATACCCTTTGACTGAATACAAATCGTTTTTATATTCAAGTCCACCCATTAGTATATAACCCGTGTCTGAGCCAGTAACAGCCTTTGTCTTAGAGCCTAATGCATGTTCCACTATATTTGTAAAAGTATCAGAAGTTCTCTGTTTAAATTTTGTTAAGTACTCCACTTCTACTTTTAATTTTTTGTTTAACCCAAGGTATCTTCCAAAAACTCCTTCAACTGCTGAAGGTAACATGCGAACTTCTTTAGCATCGATGAGTGGTGTTTTTAAAACTTCTCGTCCAAGTTTAAGTGTAAAATCTGAAAAAGTATATGCTAAATACACTTCACCTAAGACTGAAAAACCTTTTTGAGCATCTGAGCCTGAAGCCCCAGAACCCAATCTAACGCCATTATCTCTCCCTATGATAGAAGTATCTACATGAGTATTGAGCAAGAATGGATTGGTTGTCATAAATGTTGCACCACCACTAAAACCATTTAATGATGCTGTATCAAATTTTAATTGACCTCCAACAGAATGAGCATTTGCCGAAGTATCTGCTGTATTTGCAAATTTTTTGTCCGTTTGTATATAATAGTATTTGATATTACCACTTGTCTTAGCTTCACTAAAAACTTCAGCGAGTGTTGTCACTTCTGGAGTTGCAAGTAGAGCTGTAGAAAACATCAAAAAACTGAGTTTTATGTATTTCATTATTCTCCTTTGAACATGAAATTTTACATCGATTAAAATAAAATATAAGTTAAAGTTGAAGATTTTGTAAGGGTAAAGATATTTAAGAGAAAAGTAATATAGGTTTTACCAATGCAAAAGCATTGATAAAAAGTAGAGAGAAGAGATTAACGTTTAGAGAACTGGCGAGAACGACGTGCTTTACGACGACCTGGTTTCTTACGTTCAACAACACGTGAATCACGAGTCATCATACCCTCTGGTTTAAGGATAGCTTTGATTTCTGGGTTAAATGCAACAAGTGCACGAGAGATACCGTGACGAAGTGCATCTGCTTGACCACCAAAACCACCACCTAAAGTAGTAGCAACGATATCAACTGAAGCATCTTGCTTAGAAAGAACTAAAGGTTGTTTAACACGAAGTTTTTTCGCTTCAAGTCCACCTAACCATGCGTCTAGTGAAAGACCATTAATTGTAATCTTTCCAGAACCTGGAGTTAACCATACTTTTGCGATTGACGCTTTACGACGTCCTGTTGCATAGATTGTATTTGCCATATTCTAAATCCTTACTTAGCTAGTTGTGCAGTGTGAGGGTGTTCTGCACCTGCATATATTTTTAATTTTTTAAGCATTTTAGCACCAAGCTTAGTTTTAGGAAGCATACCACGAGCAGATAACTTATAAAGTTTTTCTGGGTTTTTCTCTAAAAGTTCAGTCATTTTAACACTTTTAGTAGAACCGAAGTAACCTGAGTGAGAAAAGTATTCTTTGTTAGCTATTTTACCAAGTCCGTTGAACTTAGCTTTAGAAGCGTTGATGATAACTACATAGTCACCACAGTCTAGGTTTGGAGTATAACAAACTTTGTTTTTACCGCGAAGAAGAGTAGCAACTTCAGTCATCATACGACCAAAAGTTTTACCTTCAGCGTCAATCAAAACCCATTTTTGATCAATTTGTTCAGCAGATGCAATTTTTGTAAATTTCATTTGTGAGCCCTTTGGAGTAATTTTATATGCAAACGCGAACGCTTGAAATAGTGGCGAAAGTATACTTATATAAACTTATAAGTAACTTAAATTTAGGTTTTTTTAAGGTTTTATTTTGCTTATGTTTTTTGTTTTCTTAGTATGATTTTACATAAATTTGATATAATATGTTCTTAATTAATACTTCAAAGGAAATTATAATACTTGTTTAAACTACTATTATTACTCACTATTTATTTTACAGTTACACTCTTATCTGCTCAAGAAGTTCCTACCTCAGCTCTCAAGAACAATGGACAACATATCTATACACAAATACAAAAAGATGTTGATAATTTTGATTCATTGTTTAAAGAAGGAAACTTTTACGGTCGTTTACGCAACAACAATTTCTATTTCGCCTATAACACACCAGATACTAATCATGAATCACAACTTGTTTCAGCAGTAGGAGCTAGTGTCATTTTTCAATCAGCAAAACTCAAAGGATTTGATTTTACTCTTGGACTCTATGGATCTCAATCATTTTTTGATGAAAATAAGATTGACAGCATCTCACATCTTAAACCTTCAAAAGATACTTTAAGTAGATATAAATATGTCAACGGTGGTTCTCGTTCTCTTTATGCTTTTGGTCAAGCAAATATCTCATACACTTATGAAAAAACAAAATTTATCTTAGGTCGTCAACTTGTAGAAACGTTTTACACAAAATCAAATGATACAAAAATGATTCCAAATGCTTTTGATGGCTTCGTAATCATGTCAAATGCTATAACAAATTCCTCACTACAGTTTGCCTACCTCGCAAAACAAAAACTTCGTGACCATGAAGATAGTCACTCTGTTTTGATGTACGGTGATGCAAACTCTTCAGCAGGTGTAAACAACCCTGAGTGGACTCAAAATGACGATAGTGCTATGCATAGAGGTTTAACATATACGGCACTCAAAGCCGCTGGAAAACCAACAGATGCGCCGCTTATTATTTTAGAAGGAGAGAATAAATCACTTGAAAATATAAAACTCAATTTCTCTTCATATCTTGTTCCAGAGCTTCTCTCTCAAGTTATGGGTGAACTTAACTATAAGATGAAATTTGATGGTTTTAGTGTCACACCAGGATTTAGATACATACAACAGTTTGACCATGGAGCAGGTGCTATTGGTGGTGCTTCGATATATGTTAAAGGTTTGAGTGGCTACAAAGACAGTAGTTCTTTAAATGCACAAATGATTGCAGCACGAGTCGTTACAAAACTTAATGACTATAAAATCAACCTTGGGTATACAAATATATTAGACAAAGCTGACCTCGTAACTCCTTGGCGAGGCTTTCCTACAAGTGGATACACTCGTTCTATGGGTATGTATAACTGGAGAGCAAACACAAAGTCTTACCGTTTAGAGCTTGTAAAAGGGGCAAATAAAACTGGTATTTATACTAAACCTTTTATACAAACTTCTATTTTATACATAGATGGCGATAAAAACAAACTCGAGACAGATAGTATGTTCTACTATTTTGGTATCATTCAAAACATACATGCACTACAAGCTTTGCAGTATAAATTTCGCTTTGGATATAGAGATTTTATCCATGATTATGCACCAATATCAAGTTATATAGATTCTCGTTTAGAGTTTAACTACCTCTTTTAAGGAAAAATGAAATGAAGAGAATATTTTTAAGTCTTTTGTTACTCTTTTCATTTTCCAACGCGAACACCATAACCATTGCTGTAGCTGCAAATGTAAGTTATGCCATAGAAGATTTAAAAAAAGAATTTCACTTACTCCATCCAAACATTACAGTTCGCGTTATACTTGGAAGTAGTGGAAAACTTACAGCACAGATAAAAAATGGTGCCCCCTACGGTATCTTTCTTTCTGCAAATATGAAGTACCCCTATGCTCTTTTTAGAGATAAACTCGCTCTCTCAAAACCTATCATATATGCTAAAGGTACACTCTCATATCTCAGTACAAAAGAGCGGGATTTTTCCCAAGGCATACAGCTTTTACAACAAATAGATATCCATCGTATTGCTATTGCTAACCCAAAAACAGCCCCTTATGGACTAGCTACTGTTATCGCCTTAAAAAATGCCAAGATTTATGATGCTATTCATCTAAAACTTGTATATGGAGAGTCTATTTCACAAACACTCTCTTACACTATGAGAGCTACAGACATAGGAATTGTTGCAACATCTTTACTCTACTCTAAGCAGATGAGACAGTTTAAAAAGGGGAAAAACTGGATACAACTTGAAGCTAAACTTTATACTCCTATTGAACAAGGAGTAGTACTGCTCAAATACAGTAAAAGTAGTGAAGATTACAAAGCTTTTTATAGATTTCTTTTGACTAAAAAAGCAAAAGAAATTTTTAAAGCCTATGGGTACTTAACATCATGAACAAAATCAACGCGAAAGTTATAAACATAGAGAGTGTAGAAAACCTCAACATAGTTACATTTAGTACAAATACAACACAACTAAAAATGATGAGTCTTGATATACCAAAAAATTTAAAACTAGATTCTCGCGTTGTACTCTCATTTAAAGCGACAACAGTTGCACTTGCAAAAGGTTTACAAGGAGAACTTAGCTACTCCAATCAACTCTCTTCAAAGATAGTCTCTCTTAAAGTTGGTGCACTGCTCTGCTCTCTTAACCTTGAGTTTGAAGAGTTTAATTTTGAATCCATAATAACAGTTGATTCTCAAAAGCGTATGCACCTCCAACGCGAAGATAAAGTGATAGCACTTATAAAATCAAGTGACTTATCTATACTAGAGGTACTCTAATGGATTTTAGTCCTTTTATACTCTCTTTTAAACTCGCTTCACTCACAGCACTCATTCTTTTTACGGTAAGCTTACCACTCGCTTGGTATCTTTCTCAAACAAAATCAAAGATGAAACCTTTACTTGAAGCAGTTACAGCACTTCCCATAGTCCTTCCCCCTTCTGTTTTAGGTTTTTATATACTTTGGGCATTCTCTGCGAACTCTCCTTTAGGTACTTTTTTTGAAGAAACCTTTGGCATTCAACTTGTGTTTAGTTTTACAGGGCTTGTTGTTGCGAGTTGTTTTTACTCTCTTCCTTTTATGGTACAACCTCTGCAAAGTGGCTTTGAAAGCCTTAACAAAAATATGCTTGAAGCGAGTTACATTGCAGGAAAAAGTAAACTTCAAACTATCATCTTTGTTGCCCTGCCAAACATGAAACCAGCACTTACTACAGCTATCATCATTACCTTTGCACATACAGTGGGAGAGTTTGGTGTAGTCCTCATGGTAGGAGGCAGTATCCCTAATGAAACAAAAGTAGCCTCTGTCGCTATCTATGAAATGGTGGAGATGATGGACTATAGCATGGCACATATATACAGTGCATTGATGATAGGACTCTCTTTTCTTATCTTACTCACAGTTTACATCTTCAACGCGAGACATAACAAAAGGTTTGGAGTATGATAGATATAAACATCACAAAATCACTACACGGTGTAGAGTCAGATATGAACCTCCATGTAAACCTTCACATAAAAGAAGGCGAGTTTGTAGCTTTAAGTGGTAAAAGTGGGAGTGGAAAAACTACTCTTCTTCGTGTCTTAGCAGGACTAGAAGATGCCAAGGGTGAAGTTCGCGTTGGAGATGATGTTTGGCTTGATGGCAAGGGCTCTTTAGCGGTACAACAACGCGAGATTGGATTTGTTTTTCAAGATTATGCTCTTTTTGAAAACATGAGTGTTTTAGAGAATCTTTTATTTGTCAGAAAAGATAAAACTCTTGCAAAAAAGCTTCTTGAAATGACAGAACTTTATGCACTGAAAGAACGCTATCCCAACACTTTAAGCGGTGGACAAAAACAAAGAGTCAGTATCTGCCGTGCCCTTATGAAAAAACCTGAAATTCTTTTACTTGATGAACCTCTATCTGCACTTGACCCTAAAATGCGAACAAAACTCCAGCAAGAGCTCCTCACACTTCATAAGGAGTTTAAAACCACCACCATTATGGTGAGCCACGACCCAAGTGAAATATATCGTCTAGCTTCTCGCGTTGTAGTCTTAGAAAATGGTCAAATCATCAACGATGGAACACCAAAAGAGGTACTGCTAAAAACACAAGGCACACAAAAGTTCTCTTTTGAGGGAGAACTTTTAGCGCTCAAAAAAGTTGATGTGATTTTTGTTGCTGTTGTAGCCATTGGTCAGCAAATAGTGGAAGTTGTTTTAAGCCAACAAGAGGTTCAAAACTTACAAGTAGGTGACAGAGTCACACTAAGTACAAAAGCTTTTGCTCCTACTATAGTTTAGACTCTCACAATCTTAATCTCATTTTCTAAAATATAACAAACATATCCATCAACATTTTCGCCAGTAATACTTTTGACTGCATGCACATAATAACGAACCTGTTTTAGATGATGTTCAGAGTAAGAAAGGGCACTTTTGTAATCAAGGATGTTCCACCCACCCTCTTCGCGTTGGACAAGTAAATCTAAGTAACGAAGGTTGTTTTTATATCGCAGAGCTTGTTCTTTAAAACATTCACCTCGAGTTAGTGCTAAGAATGGCTCATTATTTACAAGGTTTTTGACTCGTTTGTGTATCTCTTTTAGCTCTTTTTCTTCTAAAGAAACACCAAACTTGTTGATCATCATACTGTAAGCATTGCTTAGTTTTTCTTCCTCAAATTCACTCATCATCTCTAGCATAAAGTGTAGAGCAAGACCAAAATTAATAGCCTGAAGGTCTTCCTTTGACTCTTTTTCAAGTTCTAAGATGTCACTTTGTGTTCCATAGTAAAAAGATTGGTAAGCTAAAGGTTTTTTAGGCTCTTTTACTTCCTCTTGCAAACTAGTACATGCTAAAACACCCTGACTTGAAACCTCTAAGTCTAAGACATCGAAACTAGAATCTTTACTCTTTTTAATGATTATGAGGTTCTCTTTTGCCCTTGTAAATGCGACATACAAAGCATTTAAACTATCTTCCAACGCGAGTTTTTTCTCTTTTTGCAGTGCTGTTGCATAGCGAGTATCTAAAGTATCTCTTGCCTTCGTTCTTAAATATACATTTTCTAAACTTATCCCATCATACTCGTAGATGATTGCATCTCGTGCTGCTGGGGCACGTTTCAATCTATCCATTACTATGACATGCTTATACTCTAAACCTTTTGATTTATGCACAGTAAGCACTCTTACACCGCTGATGTCAGAAGCTGCGGCGGAAGTATCTAAGCGTTCATACTCAAAAAGAAGTGCTTCTATGTCTTTATACCGCTCCACTGCATTCATAAAACGGATAAGATGAAAAGAGTTACTAAACAAGCCATACTCTTCGATGACTTTTTTGATAATATCTCCTAACTTATTCGCATTCAAGTTTACCCGCTTGAGTGCTTTTGTTTCTTGATTTATAAGTGCAAAAAAGTTATGTTTGTAGATATCTTCGTTGAAATACAGATACTTTAAGTACTCTAAAACAGCTTGAACACTCGGCTGATTTATAAGTTTGCTTGTAGTCTCTGTAACAACATCTATGCCCTCTTTTTGCAACTCATTTTTAATCATCTCTCCATCACCATTTGTCGCAGACAAGATAGCGATTTCATCGACTTCGCCACCAAGTTCTATAAACTCTTTCACAGCTTTTATAGTTGCTTCTAGTATGGCATCATCTTGAACTACCCCAACATAACCGCCCTTTGCATCTTCTCTTACAAGTTGTGGTGTATAGTTTTTGATTTTGTTTAAAAAAGCACTGTTTACAAACTCTATAACCTCTTTTTGCGAGCGGTAGTTTGTAACAAGTTTTTCTACCTCAGTTGCATTTTCCTCTACAACTTCGCCAAAAAGTGCACTTACTCCTCCACGAAACCTATAAATCGACTGCTTCACATCACCAACAAAGAAAAAACTCCCCGCGTCAAAGATACCATTTCCTGAAGTAATCTCGTTTATAAGTGGTTTTAAAATCTCATACTGCAAAACACTTGTATCTTGAAACTCATCTAAAAGCATATGTTCTATCTGTGCATCGAGTCGAAAGTATAAAAACTCACTATCGTCTATACGGTGGAGAATATTATAAACCAAAGATGTAACATCTGAAAAGCTCAGTTCGCTATCTTCCATGTAAAGTGCTTTTTTACTCTTCACATAAATTTCTATAAGCTCGCTAATGCCATAAAAAAAGTTTTGTTCTTTGGCACTAAAATATGCTTTTATATTTGTCTGCACTCTTTGTAAATGAGTATCCATCTCAGGAGTAAAACACTTTGAAAATGTTCTATAGTTCAAAGACTCTTTACCTATCCAACTTTTTGTGAGAAGTCCTTCAAAGCTCTCTGCATCCACAGCCTTTAAAACTGTACTTGATGCTCCACTACACTGAGTAACTATCTTTGAGAGTGCTTCTAATGCGAGCATTGCCTCTTTTTCAAACTCTTGTGTATGTTGATAACTAAATCTAAGATGAGATAGTTCCTCTTTTTTAACATAAAAAGTATCTAAAAGAGTGAAAATATCTCCGAGTCGTTTGTTCGACTCTAAAGAGAGGTTTATAAGAGTGTTTCTCTTTCCTGCAACACTTACCTCTTTTAAAAATCGTGACATGAGTTTCAGTTCATGTTGCGCTGCAAAGGTTGTAAAATCTGGCATTAAAGAGGCATAAAGTGAAAACTTACGGAGTATCTGGGTAAAGAAACTATCTATTGTCATTATCTTTGTGTTGGCGTTGAGAAAAGAGCTGAGTACATTTTGACGGTTTTGTAAGATATGCTCACGAGAGAGTTCAGTAACGCGAACTATCTCATCGAGTTCTCCTCTTAGCTCTAACTCTTCAAGGGTAGAAACCACCCTTTCACTCATCTCACGAGCAGCCTTGTTTGTAAAAGTAAGTGCTAAAATCTTAGATGCTTCTGCTCCTTTAAAAAGCAAGGAGAGGTAGCGAACGACAAGCATAAAAGTTTTTCCACTTCCTGCACTTGCTTCGTAGGCAAGATTGTTTTTAAACATGAGGACACAACTCTTTTTTAATTTCTCTAAGCAGATTTTTTTCTATAAGTCTCAAAGTTTTTTCATACTCTTTTTCTTCTTTACCACTAGGGTCAAGAAAGTTCATGTGTAATGTTTTTGTAGCATTTGGAAACATTGGACAAGTTTCATGTGCATGGTCACAGACTGTAACAACCAAGTCAAAAGCAGTCTCTATCACTTCTTCTATCACTTTAGAGTGATACTCTTCTCTCCATAAACCTTCATCTTCAAGTAACTTCTGGGCGATTGGATTTACTTTCCCACTCGCTTTCACCCCTGAACTTTGAGCATCTAAACACTCAGCCATTTTAGCGTTTAAAAGAGCTTCTGCCATGATGGAACGGCAACTATTTCCTGTACATAAGACCAATACTTTTTTCTTTTTATTCATAAGTTATTGTACCCTACTTAGGATATAATTTCATAATTATTTTCAAGGATAACTGATGATAACAGCATTTGGACTTTTTTTAATCACTCTTACTTTCATAATCTGGCAACCCAAGGGTTTGCAGATAGGAACTTCTGCCGTTATAGGAGCTATAACTGCCCTTCTCCTTGGTGTAGTAAGTTTTACAGATGTCATAACAGTTACAAGTATAGTATGGGATGCAACTCTTGCATTTATAGGCATAATCATCCTCTCAATGATTCTCGATGAGATAGGCTTTTTTGAATGGGCGGCGATTAAAATGGCAAAACTAAGTGGAGGCAGTGGAAAAAAACTTTTTATATACATCTTACTTCTAGGA
>Ga0256826_1000947_pt1 | contig 18033 bp, 14 predicted proteins | sample CV79metaG_FD_185975 | JGI IMG/M metagenome (GOLD analysis project Ga0256826, IMG submission 185975) | Hydrothermal vent microbial communities from East Pacific Rise, Pacific Ocean - CV79 | ecosystem: Environmental > Aquatic > Marine > Hydrothermal vents | place: Pacific Ocean: East Pacific Rise...
CCACCCAAACAAGCACCACAAGTAGGGTTAGAGATGACCGCACCCGCATCAATCAAGATATCGGTGTAGCCAAGCTTCTCTGCTTGTTTGAAGATCTTTTGCGTTGCCGGTGTGACGATCATACGGGTGTGACGTGCAACACGTTTGCCTTTAAGGATCTCTGCTGCCATCTTAAGGTCAGAGAGACGCCCGTTTGTACATGAACCAACAAAGACTTGGTCAACTCTGATCTTGTCTGCAACCGCTTGTGAAAGTGGCTTTCCGTTTGATGGAAGTGATGGGTAGGCGATGACAGGCTCTAAGTTTGCTACATCAATCTCAATGACTTTGACATATTTTGCATCATCATCTGAGTAGTGTACCTTTGGCTCACGAGCTAGTGTACGTTCTGCAAGGAAGGCTTTAGTGATATCATCAACAGCGATGATACCATTTTTAGCACCCGCTTCGATGGCCATGTTACAAAGACTAAAACGATCATCCATGCTCAAGGTATCAATCGTACTTCCTGTGAACTCTAAGGCTTGGTAAAGTGCACCATCAACACCAATAAGACGGATCACCTCTAAGATGAGGTCTTTACCATAGACATGAGGTCGTAGTTCACCACTGAAGATGACTTTAATAGACTCAGGAACCTTAAACCAGTTACCCCCTGTGATCATTCCAAAGGCAAGGTCAGTTGAACCCATACCTGTTGAGAAAGCACCTAAGGCCCCGTGTGTACAGGTGTGAGAGTCTGCACCAATGATGACATCACCAGGAACAACAAGACCCTTCTCAGGAAGAAGTGCATGTTCAATACCCATATCTTTTTCATCAAAATAGTTTTTAAGATCATGCTTGTAAGCGAACTCACGACTGATCTTAGCTTGGTTAGCTGATGCAATATCTTTAGCTGGGATGAAGTGGTCAAGCACGAGTGCAAAGCCATCTGGATTGGCCAATTTCTCTGCACCACTCTCCTCAAAAGCTTTGATTGAGATTGGTGTAGTGATATCATTACCGATGATCATATCGATGTTAGAACGTACAATCTCACCTGCGTAGACTTTTTTACCTACATGCTCTGAAAATATCTTCTCTGTTATAGTCTGTCCCATGGTAAACCTTATGTTTAAATAGATGTTTGTTGTTCTGTCTTGGTCTCAAGATACGGCAAAGTTAGCGGTTATAGGGGCTAAACAGTGCTGTTTTTAGTTGTTCAAGAGCTGCGCTGACAAAATAGTTTCGCGATTATACCATTTTAGAACTGTCTATATTTTGATACAATGACTCTAGCGTGTTAAGAGTGCTTTATACAAAGGAAGTGTGATGATCCAAGCGAACCATCTTGTGAAGCGTTTTACTAAGATCAAAAGTGTTGATGACCTCTCCTTTTCGGTCAAAAAAGGAGAGATCTTTGGTCTTTTGGGACCCAATGCGGCAGGTAAGACCACTACCATCCGGATACTCTGTGGCATTATGAAAGCAGACTCAGGTGAGGTTCGTATCAATAACAACTCCATCGAAGCTTCTAAAAAAGATTTTGGTTATGTGGCCCAGTACTTTGGACAGTATGAGGAGTTGAGCGTTTGGGAAAATCTTAAATTTTATGCTGAGATGTATGGGGTTGATGATGAAGCGCGTCTGTTACACCTTCTTGAGCGATACCAACTTAGTGCTTTTAAAGAGCGCAAGGCTGGTGAACTTTCAGGGGGTTACAAACGACGTTTGGCTCTGGTGTGTGCTTTGGCCCATGACCCAAAGGTACTCTTTTTAGATGAACCTACAGCAGGTATAGACCCTGTGACCCGTAAACTACTATGGGATGATTTTTATGCCTTGAGTGCGGAGGGTAAGACCCTTTTTGTCACCACACACTACATGGAAGAGGCCTCGCGCTGTCATCAACTCGCCTTTATTGCAGAGGGGAAGATGATCGCACAAGGAACCCCACAAAGCATTAAAAAGGCATTAGGTGATGTGGATGTCTTTACCCTCAACACCGCGTATGATCCACTGCTTATCAAAGCTATCAACACCATAGCGGGGGTGGTCTTAACCAATCAGTTTGGAGAAAACCTGCACATCGTTATCAACAGAGGGGTTGAAAAAGAGCAGTTAATAGCAGCTATAGAAAGGGTGAAACAACACAAAGTGGTGCTAGAGGAGACAGAACCTGACCTTGAAGATGTCTTTATTGCCCTAACCCAAGGAGCGAGATCATGATCTTAGCTATCGTCAAAAAAGAGCTTCTTCAGCTCAGAAGAGATCCCCGTCTTATAGGTTTGATTGTTGTGATGCCACTGGTATTGATGATGCTCTTTGCAGTAGCATTAAAACTAGAGCCCAACAGTGTGAAGATGGCCTACTTAGATGAAGACCGCTCTTTCTTCTCTAATCTTATTAAAACAGGTCTCTGGAGTGATGGTTACTTTGAGCTTTATGAGGTGACAACGCAAGAGGCTATTGTTGAAGAGATCCGTTCAGGTCGGGCCAAAGCCGGACTCTACATCGCCAAAGATTTTTCTGCTCTGCTGACAGAGAACCAACAGCCTCATGTTCAGATGTATGTGGATGGTACCATGCCATCGCTAACTACGGCGATGAAGTACAACTCTAACGCTGCGACGGACGAGGGTGTGACCAATGATATGTACTTTTTGGATGAGGATGATCCTAACACAGTGATTGCAGAGAGCCCTTTTATCATGGATACAGAGATCTTGTTTAATCCTGATGAGAAGGAGACATGGTTCTTTTTACCGGGTGTCATTGGGGTGTTGATCATGCAGATCGCACTGATCTTGACGGGGATCACCATTGTGCGTGAGCGTGAACAACACACTCTTGAGCAACTCTTTGTCACGCCCATCTCTAAGAGTAGCTTCATCATTGGAAAACTGCTCCCTTATGTCTTTATAGGCTTGATAGACTTTTACTTTATCTTAGGGGTAGGGTGGCTCTTGTTTGATCTGCCGCAACCTTCATCGCACCTTTTGCTCTTTGCATTGGCCTTCATCTACGTAGCTGTGATGATTGCGATGGGTCTCTTTATCTCTCTGATCTCTCAGACCCAGCAACAAGCCATGTTTGTGGCCATCTTCATCATCGTTCCCTCCATCTTGCTTTCGGGCTTCATCTTTCCCATAGAGGCTATTCCTGAAGGGGTACGTATTATCAGTTACCTGCTCCCCTTTACCTACTTTGTAGAGATCATTAGAGGACTACTCATCAAACAGACCCTACTGGTCGATCTGCTCTATGCGTATGGAGCACTCATTGGTTTTGTAGTGGTCTTTGTGGGTGCGAGTATTGTGAAGTTTAAGCGGACGTTGTAAGGATACCCTCTAGAAGCATCTTGTAGTTGGTCTCATAAATAGCATCAATGTTACCTACTACGCTGAGGTGACCATCGATGGCGAGCATGGAGAGTCCATGTAGGAGTGACCATGTAGTGGTAGCAAAGAGAACAGGGTCTCCCACTTTAAAAAGCTCTTGTTGTTGGGCTTCGATAATGATCTTAACCAGTCTATGAAAGGCGTCATCAGGATCAGAATGGATGATGCTTTCATCAGCATTGTTATTGAGAAGCTTGTGTAGGTCGGGACGCTCATCTTGACAGACCTCTTCACGCTCTTGTGACATCGCCCCTCCAAAAAGGAGACGGTAGAGGTTGGGGTTGGCTGTTGCAAAGTGGGTGTAAGAGACACCCATAGCATGAAAGCGTTCAAGTAACGGGGTGTCAGAACGTTCAAAATGTGGCGCAATGACTTGGTCGAGCTTCATAAAACCCTCTAAGATCACCGCTCTCATAAGATCATTTTTACCCTTGAAGTGACGGTAGATTGCAGAACGAGAGGTACCCAAGCGGGTTGCCAACTCACGTAGGGTGATCGCCTCTAACCCCTCTTGGTCCAACATCTCTAAGGCAGTTTGCACCAGAGCCTCTTTAAGGTTTCCATGATGATAGGTATCTGTTTTTTTGCTTTGCATCTCTTTTGTCATAACGTTATTTTAGCGTGAATTTCATAAATTTAGCTCAAGATGTTGACAATGTTCACATCGGTATGTTAACATTGTCAACATAAAGCATGAAGAGAAACTTATAGTAGGAGTGCTAGAATGTGTAAATTGAAACTTGACCCACTACAGAGACAGTGGTTTTTAGGCCCGGCCTTGATGTTATGGATAGGGATCTACCTTAGTGGCTTCTCTAACGTGCATTGGCTGATCTATGTTCCTGCGACTATGGCAGTTTTTGCCTTTGTTACAGGTATCTGCCCTGGTCAGATTATGATCTGCAAAAGAAGAGCGTGGTTTAAAAAATTAAAGGAAAAAAGATGAAAAAACTGTTGATAAGTATGGCAATGGTAGCCAATGTATGGGCTATTAGTAACTTTGAGTTGGCTCAGAAGAGTGATGCGGTGATGAGTGGCTATAGCGATGCTAAGAGTGAGATGGTGATGACGTTGATTAATGCTAATGCTCAAGAGCGTCAACGTACCATGAAGTCAATGGTCTTAGAGAAAGAGGGGGGCGATAAATCTCTGATGGAGTTTTTGACACCTGCTGATGTCAAGGGGACAAAGTTCTTGAGTTATGAGCATGCAGACAAAGATGACGATCAGTGGCTCTATCTGCCAGCGCTTAAACGTGTCAAGCGTATTGCTTCTAAAAACAAGTCAGGCTCTTTTATGGGGAGTGAGTTCTCTTATGAGGATTTGACGGCATTTAACATTGACAAGTATAACTATAGTGGTGATGCTCAAGAGGTTGTGGTTGAGGGTAAGAAGATGTTTAAAAGTGAGCGTATTCCCAACTCTAAAAACTCAGGCTACACCAAGCAGATCTCTTGGACAACAGCAGATACTTTTTTAACGATGAAAGTAGAGTACTATGACCGTAAAAAAGAGCTTTTAAAGACAGCAATATTTGAAGATTATAAAAAGATCGATGGAATCTGGCGTATAGGTAAGATCACTATGACCAACCACCAAAATGATAAAAAGACCATCTTAGTTTGGAAAAACGAGACCATCAAAAATGGTCTTAAAGACAAAGACTTTAATAAAAGAGTGTTAAAGCGATGAGACCACTACTAGGCTTGGTACTGCTAAGCTCTTTGTTATATGGTGAGGTGGCGTACAAAGGGTATGTCGGTGCAGATACACAGGCCTATTTAACAAAGCCTGATGGTAAGCATCCTGCCAACTTTACCCTTCAACAGCAACTTGAACTCTCTTATAATGTAGGAGACTTTGAGAGTGCTATAAGCCTCTATGCACAAGAAGATAGTTATGACTTGAGTCGTGATCATGCAGAGCGAAATGAACGTACCTTTGTCCGTTTAGATGAGCTGTACGCTAAGTACTACTTTGAAAATGATATGATCTTTGGGGGTCGTAACATCCGTTTTTGGGGTGCTTTAGAGGTCAACAATATTGTAGATACCTTTAATACCAAAGACTTTAGAACAGATGGTCTTGACCCTCAAAAGCAAGGGGCATGGAATCTAGCCTATACGCACTATACAGATAGTGGAGAGATCTCTTTAGTCGTAAAATTATATGAAGAGCAGCAGAAAATGGCGGCTTATCCATATGCTTACTACTTCTTTCCAAAAGAGGCTGAAGGTATGCCTATTACTTATGATGCAACACTTCAAAGTAAAGAGAATCTTTACAGACCAACTCTTTATCTAAACTGGAGTGGTTCAACGGAGAGTGATTACCCCATAGACTATGCCTTCATAGGGCAGTACGGTTTTGACTCACAGCGTGCTTTTCAACAAGCCGTTGACTATATCACTCCATTAGTTACGTTAAGTGAAGAAGCTTACTTAGTCGCTAAGGTAATGAGTTATAACACTATGGTCGTTGGATCAACACTTTTAAAAGTTGAAGCATTGGCAACCAATGTCATTGATAAAAATGTTAGTAGTATTGGAAAAGTTATTGATGATTACTACCAGGTTGGTCTAGGAGTTGAACATACCTTAACGGGAGTGAATGGAGATGCTGATCTAGGACTTATAGCAGAGTACTACTACTACGACACCTTTAAACATAGTAATAATATTGCGACAGATCTGAACCTTTTTCAGGTCTTTCAAAATGATCTTTTTGTCGGTTTTCGTTATACCTTTAATGATGCCTCGGACTCCTCCATTGTTGCGGGTGCCATTATTGATATGGAGTACAATGAGCAGAGCTACTCGTTTAAGTATGAGACGCGGATGTTTGATGTGTTGAGTGTTAAAGCAGATTATGCTTATATCAACCCTTCTACCACAGACCCTACTGCATACGCATTGATGGGTTTAAACCCAAATGATCCAACAGCTGATCCTTCAGCACACCAACGCATAGGTCTTAACCTTGCGTATCACTTTTAGGAAGTAAAAAATGAATCAATTTGTAAATTCGATCATACGTTTTAGATGGGCTATTGCTATCTTAATCCCCCTGATGACCGTTATGATGGCGTCACAACTGAAACACCTTGAGTTTGAAGGCTCATACCGTATCTGGTTCGCTGAAGAGTCTAGCATCTTAAAAAACTATGATGATTTTCGTGCCGTTTTTGGTAATGATGACGCGGTGACCATCATCTTTAGAGATGAAGAGGGGATCATGAATCCTAAAGCCCTTCATGTCATTGACAACATCACCCAGAAACTCTGGACAACCAAGTATATCGCCCGTGCAGACTCACTGACCAACTTTCAGTATGTTCATGCAGACCCTGAGTATCCTGATGATGTCTTAGTGGAAGACTTCATAGACGATATTGATGTCTTGACTCCTGCACAGCTTCAAGAGAAAGCACGCATCATTCAGCTTGAAGACACCGCAGTCCACCGTCTGATCAGTGAAGATGGTAAGACGACGATGATTGTGGGGCGAATGACTCCTAAAGCGGGAGATGACCCTGAGGTCTCTGCCAACTTGAAGGCTTTGGTCGAAGAGATCGTTGCAGCTGAAAAAGAGAGTGGGTATGAGTTTCACCTAGGAGGAGGCCCTGTGCTTAATATGGCATTCATCTCACTAGGTCAACATGACGCTACGACCTTTACACCGCTTGTACTGCTGATTGCGATGATACTGTTATGGGTCATCTTTAAACGTCCTTCAGGCATGTTAGTGAGTATCTCTGTGGTGATTTTCACCTTCTTGATCGTACTCTCTATACAGGTACTTTTGGGTTACAAGATGAACAACTTTACTGCCAATATCCCTGTCTTTGTCGTAGCCATCGGTATTGCTGATGCGATGCACCTCTTTTGGATCTACCTTATTGGTCGCCGTAAGGGGATGGAGAATGAAGCTGCGATTCACTACAGTGTAGAGAAGAACTTTTTGCCGATCTTACTAACCTCATTGACAACAGCAGCAGGTTTTGCCTCTTTGGGTATCTCGCATGTCATCCCCATCAAGACCTTAGGAATCGCGACTGCCAATGCAGCCCTTTTAGCTTTTGTACTGACCATCTTATTTGTACCTGCTGTCTTGGCCATCATCAAACCAAAGATCAAAGCTAAAGAGATTCATAAAAAAGAGCAGAAGAGCCTTTTGGCCCACAACTATGCACAGTGGATCATCACTCATGACACCAAGATCTTGATCTTCTCAACCCTTCTGTTTGCTATGATTGGTTTGGGTATTGCCATGGTGAAGATGGACTCTAATACGGTACGTTACTTTAGCAAAGATGTTGACTTTAGAAAGACTGTCGAGTTTATGGAAACACATTTAAGTGGGCCAATGTCTTATGAGTTGGTGGTAGATTCTGGTGAGACAGATGGGGTAAAATCTCCTGAATTTATGCATAAGATCGAGCAGTTTCAAGAGGATTTTAAAGCAACTTATCCAGCAGTACGTCATGTGGCCTCTTTGGTGGACATTGTCAAGACCTTTAACGAGGTAATGAATGACTCTAAGAGTGTGCCCAATGATAAAAATCTTATAGCGCAGTACCTGCTACTCTACTCTCTTTCACTCCCTCAAGGGATGGAGATTAATGATCGTATGGATGTGAATGAACAACTTTTACGTGTGACAGCACTGGTCAACATCGTAGATACCTCTTTAGATCTAGAGATGATTGCATGGGCTGAAGATTGGTGGAAAGATACGCCATACACCGCTCACATCAGTGGTCAAACAGCGATGTTTGCTCATATGCAGTCAGATGTGACAGATACCTTAGTGCAGTCTATCTTGCTGGCTATTGGTAGTGTCTCATTGATGATGATGTTCATCTTTAGAAACCTACGTATGATTCCGCTCTTTATCATCCCTAATGTTCTTCCTATCGTATTGGTCGTTGGTGCTATGGGATGGATGGGTATGACCATTGATATGGGGGTTGCCATCTCAGGTGCTATCATCATCGGGGTTGCGGTGGATGATACCATTCACTTTTTGGTGAAGTACAGAGAGGCGCGAAAACGGGGCGATGACATGCAACGCTCTTTAGAGTATGTCATGCAGTATGCAGGTAGTGCTATCATCTTTACTACGATCATCTTAAGTACGGCTTTCTTGGTCTTTTCGTTTAGTCAGTTCTTGCCAAACGTTCACTTTGGTGTTGTGACAGCACTTGCACTTGTTATTGCGGTTTTAGTCGACTTGTTGATGTTACCTGCTATCTTGAGTAAGTATGATTCAGGTAAAAAGAGTCTCATCGTTAGTTAAGGCTGAAACGCCTAGAGGGTTCAATTATAAATCGCTATCACTTATGATAAAATCATAATAGACCAATATATTATGGAATGATGATGGACTTTTTTCTCAAGATATTTAAAGCACTAAACTCAGCACAACACCCTTGGCAAGTCACCCTCTCTATCGTTCTCGGTATGGTGATGGGCTTGACCCCACTAAGTGGAACGCAAACGCTACTTGTATTGTTTATTGTCTTTTTACTCAACATTCATATCGGACTGGTTTTTGCTTCTGCAGCACTTTTTGCGGGAGTGGGTTATCTCTTTGATCCTATGATGGAGCAGTTTGGCTTTGTATTGTTGCATCAAGAGGGGATGAAAGAGCTTTATACGACGTGGTATAACAACGGCTTTATGAGACTGAGCCACTTCAACAATACCTTGACTATGGGTGCAGCAGTGATCAGTCTGTTACTCTTCTTGCCCCTCTTTTTTCTTCTCAATTTTATCATCAAACTCTATCGTGACAAGATTGCGACCTCTTTGAACAACAACAAGTGGTTTGCTAAATTTGGAATCTTTAAGGTCTCAGATAAGAAAGAGCCGATTTTACGTTGGTGGGGTGCAGGCGTTTATCTCTTAGTCGTTGGCACAGTAACCACGCTTTTACTCTTGGTGATCGATCCTTTCGTCAAATGGGGCATTGAAAAAGGGGCATCGAAGGTCTTAAAACGTGATGTTAAAGTCGCTTCAGTCACAACCCATCTCTTTGAGGGAAAGATTGCTATTGCGCGTTTAGAGGTGGCAGGTGATGAAGAGGGGATCGATGCTTTTTCTGTTGAGAAGATAGGGTTTGATATCGATACCAATGCACTTCTCTTTTCAAAGACACATATAGAAAAAATGCAGATCAAAGGGGTTGGTTTTGATACGCAGGCGCGCCTTAAAAAAGTCTATACTAAAGCAGCTTACCAAGAGAAAAGTGCAGCACAAGCACAAGAGGAGATGTTAGCAGATCCAAAAGAGCAGGGGATGAAGATGCCATCGCTCAACCTTCCTACCCCTAAAGAGCTTCTTGCTAAGAGTGATCTCAAATCACAACAACTTTACGAGACAACTAAAGTTGAGCTTGAAGCATTAGAGCAGCAATGGCGTAATATCCAAAAAGAGCAACTTTCAAAAGCTGTACTCGCGCAGTATAAAAAAGATCTCAAACAGATGCAAGTAGATGCAAGCTCAAAAGATCCTAAAAAACTGTTAGCACTTGCACAACAACTTAAAGGGTATAACGAGAAGCTAAAAACTCAGAAGCGCTCGTTGCTCGCGTTAAAGCAAGAGTATCTTAGCGATCAAAAACGTATAAGAATACTCCTACAAGCCATCAAAACAGCACCGCAAGATGATTACAAAAAACTTCGTGCGACCTACACCCTTGATGGCAGTGGCGGGATCAACTTGTTTGGACTGCTTTTTAGTCAAAAGATTGCAGGTTATCTACATCAAGCCAATGGTTATTATGCTCAGGTGGCACCTTACTTAGAGGATGATGCAGAAAAACAAGAGCCCTTGCCTCCAAGAGGAGAAGGGCGTTGGATCCGCTTTGCAGAGCGGGTACCATCACCAGACTTGTTGATAAGACGAGTTGTTTTAAGTGGTGCTAAAGAGCAGTTTTCATTTGCAGGTGTTATCAAAAATATTTCAGATAATCAAAAAGCTTTAGGCCAACCTTTGAGCTTTGTGATCGATAGTGATAGCCCACGTTTGAAGAACTTACACCTTGAAGGCGAAGATAACCGTTTAGGTAAAGAGGTAGTCGATAGAGTAAGTTATGGCAGTGATGCGTTGACGATGAAGAAGATGGATATGAACAAGATGCAGATCGCTGATGCACGCATCGCTTTTGATGGGTGGTTAACACTTGTAGCCGGGCGTCAAGTCACTAGTAAGACAGAGGTTGCTTTTTATGATGCGAAGATAAGCCTTGAGGATATGGGTGGAAAAGGGGCACAGATCTTGAATGATACCCTCTCTGAGATCCATAATTTTGGTGTCAATGTAGATATCAATGGAGATTGGAAACTTCCCAATGTTCAAGTTAACTCAGAGATAGACAAGCAACTCTCAAAAGCCTTTAAAAGAGTGATGGCTAAAGAGATTAAAAAGTATCAAAAAGAGCTACAACAGTTGTTAAACACCCAAGCAAAAGAGCAGTTAGCAAAGCTCTCCAAAAAAACGGGAGGCTTTGTTGATATGGGTGCACTTATTGATGAAAACCTACTTTCAGTTGATGCCTTAGAGAAAAAAGTGAAAGAACTTTCGAGTAGTACGAACAGTAAAAAGCTAGCTAAAGATAAAGCAACGGAGTATCTCAAAGATCAAAAAACGCAAGATAAGTTGAAGAAGTTGTTTAAATTTTAAAGTAAGAGAGGGTGATTGTTTCAATCAGTATTAGTGTTCAAAAACAAATATTAACTTGAGGATACTGACTGAAATTTTTTTAACATAATGTTAAACTCTCTTATAATTCCCACATAATCTAATGAGAGCTTTTAGGTGATAGCGATATAATCTCATAGTCTAAACATGAACAGATATAGAGATAGATAAAAAATAATAAACAGGAGATAGTATGAGTGATGTATGTGAACTATGTGGAAGTAGTGAAGGTTTAAGTCTTTTTGAGGTGAGTGGTAGAGATGATGCTGAAGTAACACTTTGTAGTGTTTGTAAAAGCCAGATCGCGTCAGGTGAACTTGATGAAAACCACTTTAACTGCCTTAATGATAGCATGTGGAGTGAAAGCAGTGCTGTCAAGGTAGTAACTTTTAGACTCTTAAGCCAGTTAGGAAGACAAGACCTTTTAGACATGATCTATCTTGAAGAAGATGAGCGAGCCTGGGCAGAGTCTGGTCTTCAAGATGATGAAGATAAGCTGGTTTATCGAGATGCAAATGGGGTGGAACTTGCAGCAGGTGATACTGTTGTCATTACCAAAGATCTTGATGTCAAAGGAACAGGTTTTACAGCAAAACGTGGTACCGCAGTTAGAAATATTGGTCTTGTTGCAGGAGACAGTGAGCATATTGAAGGACGGGTCAATGGTGTTAAAATTCATATCCTTACAAAGTTTTTGAAAAAATCATAAATGACCTAAAAAGGGGAGTATAAAGCATATTTTCCCCTTAAAATCATTACTCTTTCTTATCAAACAATTATCACAACATTATGATAACAACAACTGATATTATGTTTATCCATAGAAATTTGTTATAATAATTTAAAAATAGAGATAAGTGATAAATACCATGAAAAAGATCATCTTAAATGTGACCCTTCTTTTAGCATTGGTTATTGGTTTTTCTGCCTGTTCATCGGTAGTGAGTACCTCAAATACCTTTAACCAAAATGTTGACCAAAACCGCTCTCTTGTAAAGATTGCAGTCTTTGCTTTTGATAACTATACGGATACACCTCAAGCAGGAAAACGTGCTGCTAGCCTTGCTGAAGGTGTTTTGAGTGCGGCAGGTTACACCACAAAGAACCTTGTAGATCACCGTATAGTCAGCAATGAAGAACAACGTCTTCAAGCAAAAAAAGCAGGTGCTAAGTATATGCTTATTGGTGGTGTCAGTGAGTGGCGCTATAAGACAGGTATTGATGGTGAACCCGCAGTTAGTCTGAGTTGTAAACTGATCGATGTTAAAGATGCTAAAACGATTTGGAGTGGTGTTGCCTCAGACAATGATTGGGGAAATGCCTCAGTTGGTACCGTTGCGCAAGAGTTATTAGAAGATATCTTAGGCTAGTATGTTAATCAACTATATCCCCAAAGCGATAAGAAGCTCAAAGATCTCTCTTGTTGAGACCTTGCTCTTTTTTCTCTTGTATGCTTTTGTGGGGTATACCGTAGACCCAGGTGATATCTTACTTATCAAGACAGACCTGATTCTTCTCAGTGGGTTTTTAGCTATCATCACCCTCTTTTTTGGTCTGGTCAATGGTCTGTTGGCCTTAGGTATGGTGGGGCTTGCGATGTACAGCTTTTACCATAGTTTTGATGTGGATACCTTCTTAAAAGTTTTAGTCTTAGTCCTTGTGTTTGGAGAGTTTCAAGCTTTTTGGAAATCACAGATCGAAAAGTACCAAAGTCAAGCAGAACTTTTACAAGAGCAGTTGGGTGGTCTTGGTAAAGCTTTTTATGCACTTAAAGTCTCTCATGATCAACTCGAACTTAACTATGTTTTAAAACCGGTAAGTCTACGACGCTCTCTCGCAACAGTTTTGGAGAGTTTTAAAGAAGATGAAGATTACTACCATGCACTTTTAGTTCTTTTAGAGAAGAGTTTTGGTGTGAACCAGATGGTGATTGCTAGTGTTGAAGATGGACATCTTAAAGTTGAGGCTAAGACGGCAGATGCCAAAAGTATAGAGAGTAAAGATCCTATGATCATCAAAGCGTTTGAGACCAAACGTCCCGTCTATATTGCAGATGATCCCAAAGCCTTAAGTCAATATATTGCAGTGATGCCTTCGATCTATAACAATAAAGTAGAGTCTCTGGTTCTTATCGAAGATATGCCTTTTATGTCATTTCAAAAAGACAATCTGATCTCAATCACTTTTATCTACGACTACTTTTTTGAGACCTTGCACAAACAGAGAACTTTGATGAGTAACAATACCTTAAGCCTCTTTGATAATGACTTCCGTTTTGAGTTTATACGTTTGGGACACTTGAGCAAGAAGTATGATATAGACTCTTCGATCTTAGCCTTTAAGACAGAGAGTGAACTTAACTCACATCTTTTAAATGATACCATCACTTACACCTATCGTGATCTTGATATCCACTCGACAATCTGTCATAATGGAGTCTACTTGACCCTAATCTTGATCCCGTTCTCTTCAGCAGAGTCTGCGCGTGGTCTACAAGAGCGTATCTGTCTCTCTATAGGTAAGGATGAATGTGCTGGTCTAAGCTATACACTTTTCAATCTAAGACAAGAGAAGATCATTCATGAGTTTTTAGGTCTGAGTGATGCATGAGCTCCTTTATAGTCACTCGTTTGCCTACTTTATAACACTTCATACTTTTTTTGCATTGATCATTGCGATTCTTGCTTTTGTGATCTTAAAAAAGCACTACCTTGAGTCTAAAAAGAGCATTTTTGCCTTCTTTTTTGTCTTTGTGCTTGCACTCCCTTATGTAGGAGAGATCTTTGGCCTCATCTTAATCTACTATCTTTATAGGATCAACTATATAGATGATGATATTGATATTAAAGTACTCTACCTTGATAATTTTTATGTTCATTTTCCTGTGATCAAAAGGCGTTTTGGAGAGGGTGCTTTTCATGATATCATTGAAAATGAGAAGATCCCTGCTGGTCTTAAACTTTCTGCTTTGACGATGTTGGCTGAGCATAAAGATAAGGTCAATATCGCACTAATCAAAAGAATGCTTTCAAGTAAAAATGACGAATTACGTCTTTTTAGCTTCTCTGTGATCGACAAGATGGAACAGAGTATTCACAAGCAGATTCATGAGACGACTAAGCGTTATGAGAGTAAACAGGAACCTAAGGCAGTAGCGATCGAGGCTAAAGAGTTGGCCCACCTCTATTGGGAGTTGATCTACTTTGAGTTGGCAGATGAGGTTTTGAGTAAGTTTCTGTTAGAAGAGGTAGAGAAGTATTGTAGAGTCGCACTTGAAGTGCTGACACAAGATAAAGAGTGTCATCTTCTGTTGGGACGTCTTTACTTTGAGCGTGGAGATGATGATGCAGCAGAGCGTAGCTTCAATATTGCGACAGCGCTTGATCTAGGTAACAATTTTAAATCAGCAAGTTATATCGCCCCTTATCTGGCGGAGATCCATTACCGCCGTCGTAACTTTAGACACGTAAAGGCGTTGATCACACAGGCTAACTTCTTTGATCTTCATCCTAAACTACAACCAATACAAAGGGTGTGGGCACCATGAGCAAAGTGATCTTAAAAGCTGAAAGTGTTGATATTATGATCTTTGCAGAGGGAACATACCCCTATATTCGTGGGGGTGTAAGCTCTTGGATTCACCAGATCATCACAGAGCTTCCAATGTTTAGCTTTGGGATCTGTTTTGTGGGTTCACAAGCAAGTGATTATGGTGAGATGCGTTATGAGCTTCCTGAAAATTTAAAACATCTTGAAGTCCACTATATGTTTGGTGATGAATCATTTGCCGATCGTATCTTTAGTGAAGATGCTGATGCCATCACGCAAGTTAAAGAGTTGCATGCATGGTTTGATGATAAAATGGGAGATCTCCCTCCTAAACTACAAGACCTTAACTTCTACCTTAAAAAAGTGACAAAGAGTTACTTTATGCACTCTGAGGGTGCTTGGGGGTATATGAATGAGCAGTATTTGAAAAACTGTCCAGATGTCCCTTTTGTTGATTACTTTTGGGCACTACGTAACATGCACAGCCCGATCTGGTTGATTGCAGATATTGCTGACAATCTTCCTAAATGTGGGGTAGCACACTCACCATCTACAGGTTATGCAGGATTTTTAGGGGCACTGGTCTCTTACTCTCAAGATATCCCTTCTTATTTAACAGAACATGGTATCTATACCCGTGAACGAAAGATCGACCTTTTAGGTGCAGACTGGATCACTTATCAAAAGCCGACCTTACTCAAGCAACCTGAAGAGTTTAACTACATCAAGCAGATGTGGATTAACTTCTTTAGCCGTATAGGAGAGTTCGCTTATCATCGTGCAGATAGAGTCTTTAGTCTCTTTCCTGGAGCCAAAGAGATTCAAGTCACATTTGGTGCGCAAAGAGAAAAGTTAGAGGTAATTCCCAACGGCGTAGATGTTGATGGTTTGGCCAAATCTTTTGAAAAAAGAGAAGCAGGGGTACCTAAGGTAGTAACACTGATTGGTCGTGTAGTGACCATTAAAGATATCAAGACCTTTATCCGTGCGATGCGTATTGTGGTTGATTCGATTCCTGAGGCTGAAGGGTGGATCGTTGGTCCCTTAGATGAGGATGAGGTCTATGCTGAAGAGTGTTATAAGATGGTGGACTCTATGGGCTTGAACGATACTGTTAAGTTTTTAGGTTTTCAAAACATTAAAGATATCTTGCCTCAAAGTGGGATACAGACCTTGACCTCAATCTCTGAGGGGATGCCTCTTGTTATTTTAGAGGGTTTTGCAGCAGGTCTTCCTTGTGTTGCAACAGATGTAGGCTCATGTCGCGATCTGATCGAAGGGGCTTTAGATGATGATGATGTTGCTATTGGTGCAGCGGGGGCGATCACAGAGATCGCTAACCCTGCACAGTTAGCACAAGAGTACATCAAGTTTTTAAGTGATGAAGTGCTTTGGAAAAAAGCACAAGATGCAGGCCTTAAGCGGGTCAATAAGTACTACCGTCAAGAGATGTTTTTAGAGCGTTATAAAAATTACTATGAGGAGGCGATCGCACATGGCCGGCATCGGATTTGAACTACGTAAGATCGTCAAAAAAGACAGTCTTCTCTCTTTAGCACAGATGTATGGCTACTCAGCACTGTTGAGTTCTGGGGCTTGGGTGATCTCCATCATCGCGATCTTAGTTGTGGGTCTGATCAATATTGCGACTTTTGGCTCAGGTAGTGATGTTTTACGCTATCAGGTCATTGTCACCTACGCATTTGCCTTGGCAGCGAGTTTGGTCGTGACGGGCTTTATCCAACTCCCTTTTACCCGCTACATCGCAGATCTTATCTTCGCTAAAAAAGAGGATGAGGTCTTTGGTAATTACTTTGGGGTACTTCTCGTCGTTTTTGTGATCGAGATGGTACTTTTTATGCCAGCATTTCACTACATCCTTCCAGAGTTTAGTGCGATAGAAGAGATGTTGGTTGCGGCTACGTTCTTGACCCTTTCTGCTGTTTGGATCTCTAATGTGCTAGTGAGTTCAATGAAATATTATCATTCGATCCTAGCAGCATACTTTTTTACGTATGGTGGGATCGTTGTAGGTTCGTACTACTTTGGGGATGATCTGATCACTCTTTTGTTTATCTTTTTTGTAGGCAATGCGACACTCTTTTTCTTGATGTTAGCGTTGATCGTAAGAAGTTATAAGCCGGTGCGTTTTATCCATTTTGGATTTTTTAAGCCAAAAGGGTTTTACTATGCCCTTGGTTTTGCAGGACTTTTTTACAACATGGGCACCTGGGCAGATAAGTTTATATTTTGGTACCACCCTATGACTGGAAATGCGGTCATTGGTCACATTAATGCCTCGGTAGTGTATGACCTGCCTATCTTTATTGCCTACCTCTCTATCATTCCGGGTATGGCAATGTTCTTTTATCGTTTAGAGGCAGATTTTGCAGAGAAGTATGATCTTTTTTATGACAATGTTCGTGAGGGTGGGACCTTGAATGTCATTAGGCGTTACCGCAATGAGATGGTTATGGTGATTCGTAAGGCAATTCGCGAAGTGATCGTGGTTCAAGCGATTGTTGATGTTATCATCTTCTTGGCTGCTCCTTCGATTTTTCATGCACTTCACATCCCTCAGCTTTACCTTGGACTCTTCTTTATATTGACAGTGGGGGCACTGTTACAGTTAGGCTTGATGGCCGTGTTAGCGCTTCTTTTTTATATTGATCGTCGTGTCAAAGCGATGTGGTTAAGTGTGATGTTCTTTGTGAGCAACACAACATTGACGCTAATCTCTATAGATATGGGGCCTAGTTTTTATGGTTATGGATATGCCATAAGTCTACTGTTTACATTTTCTCTCTCTATCGTCGTGATTCGACAAACCATGAAAAGGCTCGATTATGAGACGTTTATGCTGCAGTAGCTTTATCTTTATACTTTTGTTATTGGCGCCTTTACATGCTGCACTTCAAGATAAGAGTGCGATGCTCTACTATGGTGAAGATATCTCATGGTCAATGGTAGGTGTTCATGACTATATCATCGTACAACCTGAACATACCAATACAGATACGCATGGTTTTAAGATCTATAGTGACCAAGTCTATGGTTATGTGAGTTTAGGAGAGATTGAAGAGAACCAAGACTATTATGGTGCGATTGATCAGAGTTGGGTCTTGGGAACCAATGAGATCTGGAACTCAGAGGTTGTTGACTATACGCAAAAAGGGTATCGAGACTTTATGATCAAAGAGGTGTTGTTGCCCCTTCATAAACGGGGGTTTAAAAACTTCTTTTTTGATACCTTAGACTCCTATATGATCTACGCTAAAGATCAAAAAAGCCGTGAGGCCCAAGAACAAGCACTCATCCTTTTTCTTCAAGAGATCAAAGAAGCGCTGCCTCAAAGTAAGATCGTGATCAACCGAGGCTTTGAGGTCTTAAAAGAGGTT
>Ga0256826_1000948_pt1 | contig 18023 bp, 17 predicted proteins | sample CV79metaG_FD_185975 | JGI IMG/M metagenome (GOLD analysis project Ga0256826, IMG submission 185975) | Hydrothermal vent microbial communities from East Pacific Rise, Pacific Ocean - CV79 | ecosystem: Environmental > Aquatic > Marine > Hydrothermal vents | place: Pacific Ocean: East Pacific Rise...
TGCATCTTTTTCAGTAAATATTACAGTGTTTGTGTAAGTTGCTTTAAATATAGTATTTTCACTTGATATACTAGCAACCAATGTATGTAAATCTTCCATAGAACCATCAAGATCTTTATCTTTGCTTGTATTTATAGTTAATTCTCTTTTACCATAAGGTATCGCTTCCACATTTAGTGCATAATCATCAAAGATTTCTGTATCATAAGATAATCTTACCCCATCATATGATCTAACTGACATAATTCTATAAAGCTCTTCTGGTGGCTTTGTCCATAATTGTAAATAATCAATATGTCTAGTTTCAGAATTAAGGAAAAATGGAGTTTGAATACGACCAGCAGTTATTGCAAAATCATCAGTAATATTATATTTTGCATTTAACCAAGGCACATATAATTCATATTTATCATGATTTTTGCTAGTAACTGCTTGTACCATAAATAATAAATTATCATCATATATAGTAGCTTGAGCACCTAATCTTGTGTGTGGAGATATTCTTACAGTGTTATCAATATTGTCTTCAAAATAATGATTTTGTGTATAATTAGAGTTATCCAACTTTGAAGCCATAACATTACCAAAATAGTTAAATTTATACTCAAATTCAGAAGCATAAACACTAGATATAAGTAATGCCATTGTTAAAAATATTTTATTTGATTTCATGGATAACCTTTACATTTTGATTCATATTCTGATTTGTATATGTGATAACTTTATTATTTGAATTCAATAAATTATTTATCTCTTTTTGTTCAACTTTTTGAGGAGGTATTCTTTTACCTAAAAATATCTGTTTCATCCAATAACTATGTATTTGATTTTTTGATTTTTTTAGTACTTTCTTGTTAAATTCTTCACTTGATGAAGTATTGTCAACGACTACAACTTTATGTCCATGAAACTTTTTAGTTTTACCTAAAAATAGTTTTTTTAGCTGTTTTTGTGATATAGATGATATTTCACTGTCTTTAGATACTATTGCTTTAATCTCTGCGAATAAGCTTGTAGTTAATAACATTGTAAAAAATAAGTATTTTGTATTGATAATAAACTCCTTAGTTAGTAATGATTAATTCTATCAGATGTAAACTTAATGTAATAAAAAATAATTAATAATAAAAGTTAAGTATCTTTATATTTTTCACTCTTTTTGGTAAAATATTTTAGTTTTATATTTTAGTTAAATATCTTCAAAGTGCATAATACAAGTTAAATTATTACTTTTTTTGTGTTAAAAAAATAATTTATTATTTCATATAAAGAAATATTCAAATTTACATATCAATTTAAAAAGAAATTAATTTTTTTTCTTTTTTTAGAAAAAAATACATATTTTGATATAATGCGCTTATGAATAAAACACTAAATAAACCAATACTAAAAGACTATATCAATCTTGCTATTTTGAGTGCTGTATGGGGTACTGCTTTTATAGGTATTGAAATAGCAATACAACAACTTGATGTGTTTCAAGTTACATTTGGAAGAGTTGTTGTTGCATTTTTCTTTTTACTACCTTTTGTACTATATAAAAAGCTTACTTTACCAAAAGATAAAAAAACATGGCTACTAATCACACTAAGTGCTGTTTTAAACACTACTATACCATTTTCACTTATTAATCATGGTCAAGAGTTTATTACAAGTGGTATGTCAGCACTTATGTTGGGATTTGGTCCATTTATCACACTTATGTTGGGTCAGTACCTTACAAATGATGAAAAAATATCAAAATACAAAATTATATCAATAATATTTGGTTTTACAGGGCTTATACTACTTTTAGGAGACAATATTATTGCTTCTAATATTGCTCAACTAAAAGGGCAAGGATTTGTTTTAATGGCATCACTATCATATGCTCTGTCTTCTTTAGTAATCCGAAAAATAACAGGAGTTTCATATCTTACTTTAACATTTTTAATGTTTGGAGTATCTGCACTAATCCTAAGTCCTATTGTTATTTATTTATATAGTAATTATGTATTTACTATTAATAACTCAACTATAGCCATACTATATTTAGGGATATTACCAACAGCTATTGCTCAAATTTTCAGAGTAAAAATGGTACAAGAAGTGGGTATTCAGTTTATGTCACAAGTTGCATACTTAATACCTATATTTGCTATGGTTTGGGCATGGTTAGTTTTAGATGAAATACCAAAACTTATCACTTTAGTATCACTTGTTATTGTTTTATTAGGATTATATGTAAGGAGCAAAAGTGATTAAAGGTTTATGTGGAATAGATGAAGCAGGACGTGGTCCTTGGGCTGGTCCTATGACTATTGCTGGAGTAAAGTTACATAAAGATATATCTGAATTAAACGATAGTAAAAAACTAAGTGAAAAAAAACGAGAATTTTTATATGATATTATTATAAAAAATTCTTCATATCATATTGTAAGTATTCCTAATAATACAATAGATAAGTTAGGACTAACAGCTTGTTTAAAAAATGCCATCGAAGAGATTATGCAAAATATAGATGCAAGTTCTTATTTAATGGATGGTAATACATCATTTGGTATTGAAACATTAGAACACAAAATAAAAGCAGATGCAAGTGTATTTGAAGTTAGTGCTGCATCTATATTGGCAAAAGTAACAAGAGATAGGTATATGATAGAAATTGCAAAAAAATACCCAAACTATTCTTTTGAAAAACACAAAGGGTATGGAACTAAAGCTCACAAAGAGGCAATATTAGAGCATGGTTTTTGTGAAATACATAGACTATCTTATAATATAAAAGGTATAAACTGTTAAATAAATTTGTAATTTAATTGTAACTTTTATCTAAGTTGGTATATAATTAGAATAAGAATAATGAGAAGTTAGTTTTCATAATCTTCATCTAACTTCAAGTCATTTGTTTTAATTAAAGATTACATTTAATAAACAAAGGTTTGTAAATGAAATTAAAAAATAAATTAATATATAGTATACTTTTCTCAAGCATACTTTTTGCAGCAGATAGCCCAATCCAATTGCCATCATCTGTACCACTAGAAGTTTATCCAATGAAAAGTAATCAAATAGGTATAGGATATATTCAGTTTAATGTAAACCTAGAACTTGAAGATAGCTACTATGATGATAAAATCGGTGATATAAAGTATGATTCAAAAGGTTTAATATATACAACACCAGCAGATAATAAATCAAATTCTTATATAGGTAAAATGTTTGAACTATCTTATACATTGGGTACTATAAACGGTGAAATAAAAGATAAAATCTTTACAAGTGATGGAAAAACTTACAATAATGATTATGACAAAAGTGGTTTATATATAGGTATTCGACCTTCATTCAATAAAAATATTTTTTCAAATAATAAATTTATTATAAAAAACTCTACAACATTTCATGCTTTTTTCTTCACTCTAAATGGAAAGTTTTCTGTAAATGATGGAACTAGAAGTTATGAATATGATGAAAATGCTTATGGATTTGCACTAAAACCAACAACAGTAGTTCAAGCTACATATTATCCATTGAATAGACTTGGATTAACAGTATTTGGCGGAATATCTACTTTTATTGCAGTTGACTGGGTTTTTTATGAAGGTGGGCAAAATACAGCAAGTTTTGTTGATGAAGATAATGAATTAGAATTTTTAGCATCTGCCATTACACCAATATTTGGTTATGATATTTCTTATAAATTTTCAAATGATTCTATATTTAACTTATCATCTGTAATCTCTAAAACACAAAATGACAACACACAAGAAACAATTTTTAGATATATTTATACATTCTAAAAAATATAAATAAGGTAAGTTTTACCTTATTTATTACCAAAATCAACTAATTTATTGCCAAAAATTCTAAACCATGGAACTTTTTCAGATAAATTAGCTTATACTTTAGTAGAAGGATTTTAATTGAGAGAAATTATTATTAAATTTGGTCAAGTAAAAACGATTTTACTAATTACCTTAATTTCTATTGTTATTTCAAATATAATATATACACCAGTTGGTTTTTATTTTATGGCAGATAATTATAAAATAGGTTTTGTAATATCTACATTTATCCCTATGATAATAGCTCCAAGTATTTCATGGTACTTTATCAAGTTATTTATTCATATACATCATTTAGAACAAGATATGAGAGAGTTAGCTACTTTTGATGACCTTACAAAGGTTATGGCAAGAAAAGCATTTCTTATAAATACAAATCAAATCTTTGAACTTCAAAAAAGAACAAAAGAAGAATTATCAATTTTATATATCGATATTGATGATTTCAAAAAAGTAAATGATACATATGGACACAATTTTGGTGATGATGTACTTAGAAATTTTGGTTTTATTTTAAATAAAAATAAAAGAACAAGTGATTTAATTGGAAGATTAGGTGGAGAAGAGTTTGCTTTTACTTTACCAAACACAAATCTTGCTGGAGCTAAACACTTTGCAGAAATAATCAGAAATATTGTAAAAGACAATAAAATAAAACATAACTCAGAAAATATTTCATATACAATTAGTATTGGAATCTCAACTCTTAGTGCAAATAGAGATATAAGTTTAGATGAGCTTATCAATCAAGCTGACAAAGCACTGTATGATGCAAAACATACTGGAAAAGATAAAACAGTTATCTATTCAGAATAAAAGACAAAAAAAAAGTATAATAGAAATCTATTATACTTTTATCTTTTAAATTTGTTTTTTACAATTCAAATTTCTTTTTTAATCTTAGATAAACAGCTACCGTTTTATACTGAATATATATTAATGGTGCCATTAATACAAAATATGCAATTGAATATTTATCAACAATTCCATTTGCAGCTAAACCTAAGTTTAGGAAAAACATTCCAAATACCATAAATGCAACACCTGGACAAATCAAAGAAAAACTTACTGTTGATTTTTTGTCTCCAACTGTATACTCTTCAAAGTAATTCATCTCTTTCATTACTTTATATCCTAACATTCCAAATATTAATTGTAATGCCAAAACAGAACTTGTAAGTGTAAATAATGATGATTTTGCTAAATCTTGATCAAAATGATGATGTAACCCTAAAGTAATTCTTACAAATGTAATTCCTAAAAGTGTAAGTATTGGAATTAGTATCCACAGTGAAGGTGATGCTTCTTTTGATATTCCATGTTCAAACATATTTTTAAAACCTAAAATAAGTTTAATTACAAGTAATAATATAGCAATAGAACTAAAAAATATAGCACCAAATATACCAATTGCATTTACTACTAAGTTATGACTCATAGCACCTGGTGCTGCAAATCCAACTCCAACCATTACAAATGCAAATATTGACATCATTTGAGATAAGTTATTGTTTTTAGTAAAATCGAAATCACCTTTTGTAAGTAATCTTGAAAAATATTCCATGAATATTTTAATAGAGAAATAACCTACTGTTGCAAATCCAAGTAAAGCAAATGGAAATAAATATTCAACTATATCCCATAGACCTGGCACAAATACTGCTCCTATTACAAAAGAAACATTGATAGTCATTGCAAATGTAAGAGGTAAAATCATAAGCATAACTTCACCATTTCCACTTACCATTGTTCTATACTCTTGTGTTTGTTTAAATTGTTTATATTGATTAATATTCCATAGTAACAATTTATAATGTAATATAGCAAAAGCAATAATAAATACTAAAGCTATAGCAATTACATAAGACAACCAATCACCTTTTAAAAGTGCAGGGTAAACAAAATCAAACGTTGCCATTGGCACACCACTATGTGGTACTAAAAACGTTAGATACATAAAAAACGAAACTACTAATCCTCCAGCGCCTAGTGCGCTTAGAAAATATAACGGTAAATAATCTTTTTTTAACATTAAAAATCCTTATATTATAGTAATAAAAGTTTAAAATAACATAAATTAGTTTATACTATTAAGTATTTATTATTTTAATAAAAAATAACCATATATAATAAAACAATATCTAGAAAATTTTGATATAAATACAAGTAATACAAAAGATTTTAAATTGTATTTCAACATCCCAGCTACAAATGTAAATCCGTCCCCAATTATCGGCATCCATGATAATAATAATGTAAAAGAACCATATTTATCAAAGTACTTTTTATACTTTTCTATACTTTTTTCTTTTATCAATTTTTTATTTATTAGATAATATTCGCCTTTTAATCCAAACCAATAATTCAATATACTTCCAAGTGTATTTCCAATACTTGCAAATAATAATAAATAAATATAATTAAATTCTATTGATAAATAATATAAAAGTAATGCTTCACTACCAAGAGGAAAAAGTGTAGCAGATATAAAAGAGTTTAAAAATAGGTATAAATATTCCATTTATACCAACTTTATTTAAACTACTAGCAAATATATACTTGTAAAGGCAATCTGTATTGCAAATACTATCGAAGCAACTATTAAAGCTGTTTTACCATTCGCTTTTATACTTGAAAATGTGATTTTAAGACCAATTCCTGCCATTGCAATAATTAAAGCATATTTACTAATACTACTTATTATATTTACTATATTTTGTGGTAGTATTTGAAGTGATGCAACAATACTAAGAACTACAAAACCAACAATAAACATTGGTATATTTGATAATATTGATTTATTATTTTGTGTTGAGTTTTGAACATTATCTTTTAGTACAATTAAAAGTATTACTATAAGAGGAGTTAACATTAGAACTCTTCCCATTTTTACTATTGTTGCACTTTGCCCTGCACTAGGGCTAATCGCAAATCCACCTGCAACCACTTGTCCTACTGCTTGTAAAGTATTTCCAACAAGGATTCCTGAATCAACTTCATTAAATCCCAAAAAAAGTGCAATTGCAGGAACTAAAAATATTCCAATAGTACCTAAAAGATTAACAACAGCTATACTAATACCAACTTCATCGTCTTTTGCTTTTACTATTGCTTTTGTAGCACCTATTGCAGAAGCTCCACATACACCATTTCCAATTCCAAGCATAAGTGCAAACTTTTTATCAAGACCAAATATTTTTCCTATAAAGATACTTGAAAATATTGTAATAATCATTCCCAATACAATAAGTACAATAGCCCCAATTCCCAGATCAATTAATATTGAAAAATCAAGATTAATTCCCATAAGTGCAATAGCAAATGCTAAAATTGATTTTTCACTATATGTGATACCAGTTGAGAATTTAGAAGAAAGTTTAAGGCTATTTGATAAAATAATTCCTAATATAATTGCAATTGCAACAGAACCTATTGAAATAAATGAACTTAAAAAATAAGCAACAATAGCAATTGCTATTGTTAGTACAACTCCATATAATTTATCCATATATTATAAATTATCTTTTAAATAAGCCATTGCTTTAGTTTTAGCTTCAGATATTTTTGATACATCTTTTCCACCAGCTTGTGCAAAATCAGGTCTTCCACCACCTCCACCACCAACGATTGGAGCAATATTTTTAATCCAATCACCAGCTTTTATAGATGTATTTTTACTTCCACATGCCAATAATACTTTTTCACCTTTAGGTTGTAGTAACATAATTGCAATTTTTTCATTTTTGTTTTTTAGTTCATCAATAATATCTTTAATATCACCATTTTCAATAATCTCAACAATAACTTTAACATCATCAATCATTACTTCTTCTATTGGTGCTGCATTTGTACTTTGAGCTTTTTTTACTTCATCTTTTAAATCTTTGATTGTAGTTTTAAGTTTTTTGATTCCTGCATTTATATCTTTTGTTTTTAGTTCTGCTTCAACTTCATTAATTCTAGTCATAAAACCTTTTGCATATGAAACTGCAGATTTTCCAACAACAGCTTCTATTCTACGAACTCCTGAACTAACTCCACTTTCTTTTACAATATAAAAGCTTCCTATATTTGCAGTATTTTTTACATGTGTTCCACCACAAAATTCAACACTAGCTTCTCCAAATTCAACAACTCTTACAGTATTACCATATTTTTCACCAAACATAGCAATAGCACCTTTTTTCTTTGCTTGTTCAATTGCTAGTTCTTCTACAGTTCCTACAATTGCCAAAGCTATCATGTTATTTACTAATTCTTCTACTTCAATTAATTGATTTGCTGTCATTGCTTTTGGATATGTAAAGTCAAATCTTAATCTTTTATCATCATTCATACTACCAGCTTGAGATACAGTATCACCAAGAACTATTTTTAATGCACTTTGAAGTAAGTGTGTTGCACTATGATGTTTTTCTACTTCATGTCTTTTTACTACAACTGCTTTAATATCTTCACCAACTTTTAAAGTAGAAGATGCAACTTCAACTTCAGACATATTAATTCCAAAGAATTTTTTAGTTTGAGTTACTATTGCAATATGCTCATCATCTTCTAAAGCTCCAACGTCACCTTCTTGACCACCACTTGTTGCATAAAATGGTGTTTTGTCTAGCATTACCCATCCAGTAGTTCCATTTTCTAATGTATCAACTTTTTTGAATTTTTCATCAAGAAGTGCTACAATTTTTGCTTTTTTATTTGTAGTATCATACCCTACAAATTCATTAGTTCCAATAGTGTCTAAGATTGCTTTAAAATCACCATCATTTGCAGCATCTCCACTACCTTTCCAAGCAGCTTTAGCTTTTGTTTTTTGTTCATTCATACAAAAATTAAACTTATCCATATCTACTTTTATATTATTTTGTCTTAACATATCTTCTGTTAAATCAAGAGGGAAACCATGAGTATCGTATAATTTAAATGCTACTTCACCATCAAATACATCTTTTGTATTTGATAATTCTTCATTAAATAGTTCCATTCCTGAAGCAATAGTTTTAAAGAATCTTTGTTCTTCTAATAATATTTGTTCTTTTATAAATTCTTTTTGCTCAACAAGTTGAGAATAATGTGTTCCCATTTGTTCAATAAGAACATCTACAATTTTTCCCATAAATGATTCTTTAAATCCAAGTAAATAACCATGTCTAACAGCTCGTCTTAAAATTCTTCTTAAAACATAACCTCTACTAACTTTATCAAATAATATTCCTTCACTTAGCATAAATGTTACAGTTCTTACATGATCAGCAATTACTCTAAAAGATGCAATATTTTCATCAGATTTTTTAGTACTTGTAAGTGATTCGATTGTACTTATAATATTTTTAAAAGTAGAAGAATCAAAGTTGTTTAAAACTCCTTCTTTAATTGCGATAACTCTTTCAAGCCCCATACCAGTGTCAATACTAGGTTTTGGTAGAGGATTTAACTTTCCACTTTTGTCTCTATCATATTGCATAAATACAAGATTCCAAATTTCTAAGAACCTATCTCCTTCCCCACCCATTTTATCTTCAGGAGTGTTGAAATTTTCAGCACCTTGATCATAAAAAATCTCACTACAAGGACCACATGCACCTGTATCTCCCATAGACCAGAAGTTGTCTTTATCTCCAAATCTCATGATTCTATCTTCACTTATATGTTCTTTCCACATATCAAAAGCTTCATCATCATTATCATGTACCGTTACCCAAAGTTTTTCTTTTGGTAATTCTAGGTTAATTGTTATAAATTCCCATGCATTAGCAATGGCATCTTTTTTGAAATAATCTCCAAAAGAAAAGTTACCAAGCATCTCAAAAAGTGTATGGTGACGTGCTGTATATCCAACATTTTCTAAATCATTATGTTTTCCACCAGCTCTTACACATAGCTGACAAGAAGTTGCTCTTGGATTTGATGGTGTGGGCACAGAACCTGTAAAGATATCTTTAAATTGCACCATTCCTGCATTTACAAATAATAATGTTGCATCATCTGGTACAAGTGGTGCGCTTTTTACAATGTCATGTTTTTTAGCTTCGAAGAAGTCTAAAAATTCTTTTCTAATATCCATAGTTATATTCCATATTTATATAATTTTAGAGTACATATTACTATCAAAAATTTACTTTTTTATATATTTTTAATTGTTATAGGTATCATTTATTGCGATTATATCAAAAAGTAGTATAATAAGATGTTAAATGATATAATCAACTAACTAAATCACTACCACAAGGATTACTATGAAAGTATTTATTAGCCTTTTTTTATTACTTAGCACATCTTTATTTGCACTAAACACTGAAGTGAGATTTGATATGTTAAAAGTTCAATTAAAGAACCAATTGGAAGCTCAAGAATATAAAAAAGCAATTAAAACATTTTCTAAAATAAGAAAATACAAAAAACAAAAACTTCCAGTTTCTTATGACTTTTATGAAGGACAAGTTAACTTTGAAGCCCATCATTATAAAAAAGCATATAGACTTTTAGATAAATATGTAAGCAATGTAGGAAGAGATGGTGAATATTATGATATGAGTTTACCAATGCTGTTATCTATTGAAGATAAAATAAAAGCAAAAAAAATTAAAAAACAAGCAATTTTAAAACTAAAAAGAAAAAGTATATTTTTGGATTTAGATACAAATTTAATGTGGCAAAATTCAAAAACATTATTTATAGGTACATATAAAAAAGCAGATAATTATTGTTCAAATCTTAAATTAAATGGCTTTAATAATTGGTATTTACCAAATGCTAGTCAATTAAAAAGTATCAATAATAAAAACAAAAAACAACATATATTAGAAGGATTTAAACATCTAAAAAATAATAAATTTTGGGCTAGTAATGGTAACTATGATAACAATAAAAATGTATGGTATCTTGATTTTAAACATTCTAATTTAGTTAAAATAAATACAAACTCAAAGAAACACCTAAGCGTTAGATGTGTAAGAGAAAAGTTATAAATTAAACATTACAGTTTAATTTATACCTAAAAGCTATTTTAAAGATAAATTTACATATAATCTACAAAAATAAAAACAAGGAAAAATTATGGGAAAATATATTGAATTAACAAACGAAAACTTTGAAGCTACAACATCTGAAGGTGTTGCACTTGTAGACTTTTGGGCACCTTGGTGTGGGCCTTGTAGAATGATTGCACCTGTTATTGAAGAATTAGCTGCTGATTTTGATGGTAAAGCTGCAATTTGTAAAGTAAATACAGATGAGCAACAAGAACTAGCTTCTAAATTTGCTGTAAGATCTATTCCAACTATTCTTTTAATGAAAGATGGTGAAGTAGTTGAAACTATGGTTGGTGCTGCTTCTAAAGCTGCATTTGCTGAAAAGTTAAACGCTTTATTATAATATTTAATTATTATAATAATTAATTAGGTTAGATACACTAGTATCTAGCCTTTTTTCTTTTATAGAAAATACCTACTAAAGGACTCAATTATGTTAGATTTCGCGATTATTGGTGGAGGACCTGCTGGATTAACAGCTGGTTTATACGCTACACGAGGTGGATTAAAAAACGTTACTATGTTTGAAAAAGGACTACCAGGTGGTCAAATAACGCAAAGTAGTGAAATTGAAAACTACCCAGGTCAATTAGAAATTGTAACGGGACTTGAACTTATGGACAAGTGGCCAGAACAATGTAAAAGATTTGGATTAAAACATGATATGAATGAAGTATTACAAGTTACAAAACAAAATGATATTTTTACACTTACTTTAGCAAGCAACGAAAAAGTTGAAGCAAAATCAGTATTAATATCTACAGGCTCTGTTCCAAAATCTGCTAACATCAAAGGTGAAGCAGAATTTTTTGGAAAAGGAGTTAGTACTTGTGCAACTTGTGATGGTTTTTTCTATAAAGGAAAAGATGTTGCTGTAATTGGTGGTGGTGATACTGCTGTTGAAGAAGCAATATTTTTAGCAAACATTTGTAAAACAGTATATATTATACATAGAAGAGATAGTTTTAGAGCTTCTCCACATGAAGTATCTAAAATGGATTCTTATAGTAATATTGTTCAAGTATTACAACACAATACAAATGAAATAATTGGTGATAATTCTGGTGTAACTGGACTTAGAGTTGAAGATAAAAAAACAAATGAAATAAAAACACTTGATGTATTAGGTGTATTTATTTTTGTAGGAAGAGATGTTTTAAATGCCCCATTAAAACAAGATGATGGTTCATTTTTATGTGATATGAATGAAGCAGGTGAAGTGATAGTAAATCTAAATATGAATACTTCTACAAAAGGATTATTTGCAGCTGGTGATATTAGAATTGATGCACCAAAACAAGTAGTTTGTGCAGCATCAGATGGTGCAATAGCTGGAATTGCAGCTATAAGTTATTTACAATAAAAGGAAATTAAAAGTGTTAAAATTAGGAATTTTAGGTTCAAGTGGAAGAGTTGGTTCATTATTAATTGATGATATACAAGAAGATAAAAATACACAACTTTCAAGTGTTCATGTATTTGATGAAGTTACAAAAGCTTTACCAAAAGATACTGTTGTAACAAATGATATTAAAACAATGGTTGAAGCATGTGAAGTTGTAATTGATTTTTCAGCACCAGCTGCTACTGAAGTATTACTTAATAATACAATTGATAATAATGACTCAACTCCTTTAGTTATTGCAACAACTGGATTTAGTGAGCATCAAAAAAACTTATTACTTGAAGCTAGTAAAATAGCTCCAATTTTATATGCTACAAATATGAGTTTAGGAGTTGCTGTTTTAAATAAACTAGTAGAACTAGCTTCTAAAACTTTAGAGGAATTTGATTGTGAAATTGTAGAACAACATCATAGACATAAAGTTGATTCTCCAAGTGGAACTGCACTTACATTAGCAGAACATGCAGCAAAAGCTAGAAATCTTGATTTAGATAAAGTAAGAGTATCTGGCAGAGATGGTATTATTGGAGCTAGAAGCAAAGATGAAATTGCAGTTATGGCTTTAAGAGGTGGAGATATTGTAGGACGACATACAGCTGGTTTTTATAATGATGGAGAGTTTATTGAACTTAACCATACAGCAACAAGTAGAAATACATTTAGTAGAGGTGCTATTAAAGTAGCAAAATGGATAAAAGGCAAAGATGCAAAACTTTATTCAATTAACGATTGTTTAGGATTATAATATGTGCGCAATAGTAGGAATATATGGAAATGAAGATGCTGCAAAGCTAGCAAGTGCAGCGTTATTCGCAATGCAACACAGAGGTCATGAAGCAACTGGTATCTCAAGTGGTGGAAGTGAAAGCAAAAAAATATTTACTGTTAAAAATAGAGGTTATGTAAGAGATGTATTTGGTGAAGATGCATTTAAAATACTTCAAGGTGATATGGCAATAGGTCATAATAGATATTCAACTGCTGGTAGTGATAGTGTATTTGATGCACAACCAATACAAGCAAAATATAAATTAGGTGAAATATCAATTGTTCATAATGGTAACTTAATCAATAAAAATGAAGTAAGACAAAGACTTATTGATGAAGGAAGTATTTTCCAAACTGGAATGGATACAGAAAACCTTATTCACTTAATAGCAAAATCAAGCAAAGATAGATTAAGAGATAGAATAATGGAATCTTTACAACATGTTAAAGGTGCATTCAATTTTATTATTCAAAGTAGATCAAAATTATTTGTAATGAGAGATAAAAATGGTGTTAGACCATTAAGCTTAGGTAAGTTAAAAAGTGGTGGATGGATTGTTGCTAGTGAAACATGTTGTTTTGACCTTGTTGATGCAACATTTGTAAGAGATGTAAAGCCTGGTGAGATGTTAATATTTGAAGATAAATTAAGTGAACCACAATCAATTCAACTTGAACAAGGTGAGTTTAGACCTTGTGCTTTTGAGTATGTTTATTTTGCACGTCCTGATAGTATTATTGATGGTAAAAATGTATATAAAACAAGAGAAAATATGGGACAAATATTAGCTCAAAATGACAAAAACTTAATAAATGCAGATATGGTTATACCTGTACCAGATAGTGGAGTTCCAGCAGCACTTGGTTATGCAAAAGAAAGTGGAATTCCATTTGAACTTGGAATTATTAGAAATCATTATGTTGGAAGAACATTTATTGAACCAACACAAGCTATGAGAAATATGAAAGTTAAAATGAAACTTTCTCCTATGAGAAGTTTAATTGAAGGTAAATCATTAGTAGTTATTGATGATTCAATTGTAAGAGGAACAACTTCTAAAAGAATAGTAAAAATGCTACTTGATGCTGGTGCAAAAGAAGTACACTTTAGAGTTGCAAGTCCTGAGATTAAATATCCATGTTATTATGGAATTGATACTCCTACAAAATGTGAACTTATATCTTCAGATAAAACAATTGATGAAGTAAGAGATTATATTGAAGCAGATTCATTAGCATATTTATCAACTGATGATTTAAGAAATGCTTTAGGAAATGATAGAAATTATTCTATGGTTAGTTTTGATGGAGATTATTTTATAGACTAGATGGATGAAAATAATATGAAAAATATCTTAACTGTAGGAAGATATTATAAAGATAAATTTGGACAAAAAGTATACAAAGTACCTATTAGTATTTCTGGCTTTACTTGTCCTAATATTGATGGTACTGTTGCAAAAGGTGGATGTACATTTTGTGAAAATGATTCATTTTCTCCAAATAATGAAAAAGTAAAAAATTCATCATTTAAATTACATCCAAATAATCCACAAAATCCATATTTAGATAAGCAACTGTTACAACTACAAATGCAATTTGATACAACTAAAGAAATACTAAGAAATAAATTTGGTGCAAATAAATTTATAGTTTATTTTCAATCATTTACTAATACTTATGCTCCACTTGATACAATAAAAGCTCTTTATGAAAAAGCTCTTAGTTTTGATGATGTTATAGGTCTTAGTATTGGTACAAGAACAGATAGTATAACTGAAGATATTTTGGATTATTTAGTTGAACTAAAAAATAGAAAAATACCTACTCAATTTACTACACCTGCATTTACTCAAGATACATATGAAATTGTAGTAGAATATGGGATTCAATCAATTTACAATGAAACACTAGAGAAAATAAATCGTGGACATACAATTGAAAATGTAAAAGAATGGATTGAAAAAACAAAACAAAGAGATTTACTTGTTTGTGGTCATATGATTTTTGGTCTTCCTGATGAAACTCAAGAGATGATGATTGAAGGTGTAAAAGAAGCAATAAACATGAAAATTGATTCAATTAAGTTTCATCCCTTGTATGTTGTTAAGAAAACACTTCTTACAGCTGACTTTTTAGATGGTAAATTCACTCCAATTAGTGAAGAACTATATATAGATACACTTGTAAAGTCTATAAAAATGCTCCCGTGTTACATTTCGATACAAAGGGTAACTGCAGGTATTTCTGATGATTCTTTACTATCACCATCATGGTGTAAGAACAAACATACTCAGATGTTTAATATCAGAGAAGCCCTAAAAAAAGAGAACTTAAACTACTAATTCTCTTTTTTTTATAATTTCTTATAATAATTATATCTTATACTTATTGATTATTAAACAAATATTAATTACTACTATTAATCTTTTTCTTTATAAAATGTGAAATATTTAGCTTTTTTTTAAGTAATTATAGACTATAATCAATGCAAATATAATTTTGTAATTAACTATCTTTTGGAATTTTAAATTTCAAAAGTTTATTAATTGTGTTATATAATAAATTAAAAGGAAACATATGTCTGATAATGTAAATAGACGAGATGCTATGGGTATCGCTTTTGGTGCATTTGCTGCCGTTGGTGGTGTGTATTCATTAGTTGGTATGGGTAAAGCATGGGCTCCACTACCAAGTGTAAAAGCTGCTGGATCTACAGTAGTTGATTTATCTGCTGCAAAAGAAAATGAAATAATCACAGAAAAATGGAGAGGTAAACCTGTATTTATCTTGAAGAAATCTGCTGATATGGTTGCTAAATCATCAAATAATGATAAAGCAAGAGATATTTTAATAGGAGGAAGCTCTTATTTAGTGTGTATTGGATTATGTACTCACTTAGGTTGTATTCCAGCTTATAGAAAAGATAGAGAAGACTTTTTATGTGCTTGTCACGGTGCTGAATATGATATAAGTGGTATTGATACAAAAGCTCCTGCTCCTTTACCTATGTTAATTCCACCATTTAAAATTGATGGAACTACACTTGTATTAGGTGAAGCTGGTCCTGAATATAATAAAATGAAAGAGGCTGGTGTGCTAGGTCATGTTGCACTAGACCCAAAAGCTTAAGGAGATATAAATGGCACATTTTGATGAAAAAGCAAAACCATTCTCAGAGCAATGGTTAGACGATAGATTAGCAGTTAGAACGCTAAGAAGAGTATTAGCACAAGAATACTGGATTCCAAAAGATATTAACTTCTTATGGGCAATGGGTATGATTCTTGCTGTTACATTTGGTATTTTAATAATCACAGGTATATTCTTACTTATGTATTACAAACCAGATACTGCATTAGCATTTGATAGTGTAAACTATACAATTATGCAAGAAGTTGGTTTTGGTTGGCTATTTAGACACATGCATGGAGTTGCAGCTTCTGTTGTATTCTTATTAATATACATTCATATGTTTACAGGTATCTACTACGGTTCTTATAAGAAAGGTAGAGAGATGATTTGGATTTCTGGTATGTTATTATTTGTAACATTCTCAGCTGAAGCTTTCTCTGGATATATGTTACCATGGGGACAAATGTCTTACTGGGCTGGTATGGTTATTACAAACTTATTCTCTATGGGTTCTTTAGAACTTAATGGTGTTGTTGAGTGGATTAGAGGGGATTATGTTCCTGGTGATGCGTATTTAACTAGATTCTTTATGTTACACGTATTCTTATTACCATTAGTTATTATTGGTGTAATTGTACTTCACTTTGGAACTCTTAGAATTCCACATGTAAACAACCAAGAAGGTGAAGTAATTGACTTTGATATTGAAGCACAAAAATATTTAGATGGAAATACAAAAGAATCAAAAGTAATTAGATTCCAATGGGATTTCTTAGCAAAAGATTTTATGGTTATGGCTTTCTTCTTAACATTCTTCTTCTACTTAGTATTTTACCACTTTGATTTTGCAATGGATCCAGTAAACTTTGATCCTGCTGATGGACTTAAAACTCCAGCACATATTTATCCTGAGTGGTATTTCTTATGGTCGTATGAAATTTTAAGACCTTTCTCTAAAGATATTGGGTTAATGGCATTTGGTTTCTCTCAAGTAATCTTTATGTTATTACCATTCTTAGATAGAAGTCCTAATGCAATACCTGCACATAAAAGAGGATTATTCTTCGTATGGTTCTGGGCATTATTAATTGATATGATTGTATTATCAGTTATGGGTAAAGTACCACCAGAAGGTTCATTTAATACAATTGGACTGTATGCAGCATTAACATTTATAGGACTATGGGTATTATTACCAATAATCACTAAAATGGAATCAAAGAAATAAAGGGAATATGATGAGAGAATTAAAAATATTAGTAGTAGTTGTATTCTTTACACTTGTAACATACTACGGAGTTGAGCCATACGCTCACTCTCAAATGCACGCACATGTTGAAAGTGGAAACTTTGAATATAAAGATTTAGATGAAGTAAAAAAAGGAGATATAGCAAAAGGTAAAGAACTTGTTATGTCTAATTGTACAGCATGTCACAGTATCAATGCTGAGAATATGCCTGCACCTATGGATGCTTTAACATCTGCTGCATCTTATGGAGTAAATCCTCCTGATTTATCTAATATGGGTGGAATACTTGATGCTAAATATTTAGCTGCATTTATTGCTGATCCTGCAAAAGCTGCAAAAGTATCACATAAATTTGCAGACGGTAAAATGCACCCAATGCCAGCTTATAACTGGATGCCAAAAGAAGATATCGAAAGTATGGTTTCATACTTACAATCTATATCAGCTAAAGAAATCACTCCAAAAGAAGCATTTGTTGATGCTTGTGGTAGATGTCATGCTGTTAGATATGATGGTAAAGTTAAAGGTGAAAAATGGACTCAAATTGGTCAAAAACCAAAATTTAAATATGAAAAAGATTCTTTAGCATATGATATTAAAGTT
>Ga0256826_1000949_pt1 | contig 18015 bp, 17 predicted proteins | sample CV79metaG_FD_185975 | JGI IMG/M metagenome (GOLD analysis project Ga0256826, IMG submission 185975) | Hydrothermal vent microbial communities from East Pacific Rise, Pacific Ocean - CV79 | ecosystem: Environmental > Aquatic > Marine > Hydrothermal vents | place: Pacific Ocean: East Pacific Rise...
AAGACATACCTTATCTCAGTTCCTCTTTTTACATCTATTTTAAAGCTTATTAAGCCATCTTTTTACATGCGCTTATACGGGAGTTTAGAGCTAAACAATGAAAAAACAATGAAAAAATTAGAATACTCTAATCTTTATACAACAGTAGACGGTATAAAATATATGATTCATGGAGAAAAATAATGCTCTATATATTGTTATTTATATTTTCGTTTATTCTTACATATTTTATAAAAAATTATGCTATTAAAAAATCTTTAGTTGCAGAGGTAAATGAGAGAAGCTCCCATACAACTCCTACACCTCATGGTGGTGGAGTTGCAATTGCATTGACTTGGTTTAGTGGTATCTCTTATCTATATTATATTGATAATATTAATAATTCTTTTTATTTCGCTTTAATGGTTGGAATCATAATTTCTGTAGTCTCTTATATAGATGATTTAGTAGAGCTTAGTCCTAAAGTAAGGCTTATTACTCAAGCTATGAGTGCTTTGTTGGGTTTATATTTTTTAGGTGGATTTAGTGAGATGAATTTTCTATATTTTAGTATAGAAAACCAAATCTTTACAAATGTTTTTGCATTCTTAATGATAGTGTGGTTTATAAATCTCTATAATTTTTTAGATGGTATTGATGGATATGCTGGTAGTGAAGCTGTTTTTTTTGGTTTAGCTTCTTTTTTCCTATTTGGTGATAATATTTTTTTAGTTTTAGTTGCTAGTACTTTAGGATTTTTACTTTGGAATTGGGATAAAGCAAAAATATTTATGGGTGATGTTGGAAGTACTTTGTTGGGGTATAATATTGCGATATTTACAATATATTATACGAATCAAGAGAGTTCAAATTTTTTGATATGGATTATACTGTTTGGAGTGTTTTGGTTTGATGCAACTTTTACTTTATGGAGAAGATTTAAGAATAAAGAAGAACTGTCAAAAGCACACAAAAAACATGCTTACCAACGCTTAACACAAAGCGGATTATCGCACAGTCGAGTTGTAGTATTGGCAATGTTCTTAAATATAATACTTTTTCTACTTGTATATAATAGTTCAAACATATTGATAACATTTGTTTTAGTAATTACTATTTTATATATCGCTTTGAGAATTGTAGATAAAAAGAAAGGATTTATTTGATTTTACAGCCATCTGAACTAAAGAGAAAACTTTTTTTTACACTTTTTGATATGCTTATAATTATAGTAGCAACATTGATTGCTTTCTTTTTAAGATTTGATTTTGATATCCCTTCAGGTTATTATAGTGGAGTGTATATTACAGTAGTCATTCTTATTTTTGCTAGAAGTACACTTTTTTATTATTTTCGTATATATGATATTAGTTGGAGACACTTTGGTTTTAAAGATACAACAAGTTTAGTATATGTTATGGTCTTTTCAACACTTTTTTTAGTGTTTATTTCATATCTTTTAAGAGGAAGTGAATATATTATTCCTCGTTCTATTATACCTATAGAATTTTTTATATCATTGTTTATGATTTTAGCATTAAGAATTTCAAAACGATTATACTTAGAAAATTATAGAGTTAATCCTGATGGAAAAAATACACTTATCATTGCTGATATGGATAAAGCTAATAATATATTAAGAGCTATACAGCATAGAGAAAGTGAATATTATCCCGTAGCAGTTATACATGATAAATATAAAAATATGAAAATTAATGGAGTTAATGTTTATTCTTTAGATAAATTACAATCCTTGAAAATAGCAGCTGAAGTAGCGATTATTGATGAATCAGTGAAACTTACTGAGGTATATGGAAAATTAAGTGCAATAGGCATTAAAAACATTAAAGTTGCAAGTGATTACAATGATTATGGAGCTGAAATAAAAGATATTTCTGTCGAAGATTTACTGGCTCGTCATCCAAAAGACTTAGATAAAGAAAAAATAAATAATTTTATAAAGGATAAAGTTATTTTAGTCACAGGGGCAGGTGGTAGTATCGGAAGTGAAATATGCCGACAGTGTGAACTCTACAGTGCAAAGAAATTAATATTGGTAGATAATAGTGAGTTTAATCTTTACGATATAACAGAAAAAATAAAGAAAATAGTAACAGTGTCTGTTATGCAAAGTGTAGTAAATCAAGAACTTCTTGATAGAACATTTGAACTCTATAAACCAGATATAGTTATACATGCAGCAGCTTACAAACATGTGCCTCTTGTAGAATCAAATATATCAGAGGCAATTCAAAATAATATTATTGGAACTAAAAATATTATTGATCTTTCAATTAAACATAAAGTTGCAAAATTTGTCATGATTTCAACTGATAAGGCGGTTCGACCTACAAATGTTATGGGAACAACAAAACGTATTTGTGAACTGTATGCTCAAAATTCTAATGGACAAGGAACAGATATTGTAGCAGTACGTTTTGGAAATGTATTGGGTTCGAGCGGTAGTGTTATTCCAAAGTTTAAACAACAAATTTTAGAAGGAAAAACTATAACAGTAACTCATCCTGATATTACAAGATATTTTATGTTGATACCTGAAGCATGTGAACTAGTTTTACAAGCTGGTGCAATAGGAACAGGAGGAGAAATTTTTATCTTAGATATGGGAGAACCTGTTAAAATAGTCGATCTTGCACAAAAGATGATTGATTTAAGTGGGAAACAGGGTATTAGTATAAATTTTACTGGTTTACGACCAGGCGAAAAACTTTATGAAGAATTACTTATAGATGATAGCGACACAAAAACAGAATATAACTCTATAACAGTTGCAAAACCTACTGTATATTCTTTGGAAAAACTGAATCTAGATATTGAAGAACTGTTAGAAACAACAGATCCTCTTTTTAAATTAAAACAGATAGTACCAGAGTTTAATCATCAGTTGAATTTATAAATGTTAACTGATGATATGCCCTACAAATTTACTCATATTATCCATAATCTCTCCACCTTTACGAAAGCTAAGTCCACAGGCTTCATAAGCAAAAAACACTCCTGCTTGGTATTTTGTGCCTTGTGAGTCTTTTGGAAATTCTACATACTCTTGATATACTTTTTTATAGTTATCATAAGGACCATCAACAGACTCTATAACAGTGCCATTTGTGTCTATTATTTTAGTATTTGCACCTTCACGTCCAAAAACTGTTTTTTCAACTTGTTTCTTAGCTTCTAAAGGTTCAAAAGAAGTTTCTAGCAGATAGGGTGACTCAGGAAAGAGGTCATATAAAACTTTCAACATTCCTTTAGATTGAAAGAGTAGAGTGTATGCAGGGTTGAGAATGATTGCTTTTTGATTGAGCATTATATTACCAAGAGTAGTGGCTAGTTCTGGTTCATCTGTAGCTATATCTTCCCAAGGAAAAAGTTTAAACCAGTACTCATAACTATTTCCATCAGCATCGTATATACCATCTTCATCAAAATGAGTGTTTTCTAAGTATTCAAATGCTGTATTAAATCCCGCATCTGTAGCCATCTGTTGTAAGAGTCGCGTTGTTGCTTCTTCTTCGTCATTATTAGATATAGATGAAAAAAGAATTTTCCATCCATTATATCTTTCATCAAATTCTGAAGTTTCATCGAAAAGTGTGATGAGTCTTTTAAAGTTTTCTGTTATAGCTGCATATACTGTGTTGAATTGCTTCTCTTCATCCATATTGTTATGTTTTAAGATAGCCCATTGGAGTAGGGCTGTTTCAAACAAAGATGTAGGAGTATCTGCATTGAATTCTATAAGTTTAATTGGTGTACCATCTATGCCACCTGCTAAATCAAAGCGTCCGTAGATGTGCCAGTGAACATCACTTTCCCAACTTTTTTTGATAGTGTCTATAAGGTTAAAAGGAATACCAATCTCAAAAAAGAGGTCATTTTCTATGACATGCTCAGCTGCTTCTACATACATATCATAGAGTTCATTACTCGCGTTGTAGTAAGCTTCTGACTCGCGTTGAGAGATTTGTACGAGAGCATCACTGAGGTATTTGCTTCCGTCACTATCTGTATGCCATGTAAAACCTAATTCTTCAAGAGTTTCATTATCAAGAGGTGTGACTTTCTGTAGTTTTACCATACTTTAACCTCCAAAAAACCCACCACTTCTTGAAGAACTTTTCTTAGAAGAACCCCCGAAGAAACTTTTTTTACTTGATGATGCTTTGGCTTTTTTACCTGCTGCTGAACGACTATAGGCACTTTTGTTAGAACTTGTAGCATTTCTTGAAAAGTTTTTGTTGTTCATAAGTGAGTTTGCAATCATATTTCCCATGAGTGAACCAGCGGCTACTGCGAGGATAGTTCCTGCAAGACCCATGCCCTCACCACCACCTGATTGTGTAGTTTCACTTGTACCATTCTGTACTTTGTGGTACTCTTGTTCAGCAAGGGCTTTCATTTCTGCTTCATTCATAAAGCGTTCTTTTACATTGCCATTGGCATCAGTTTCACGAATGATAGCACGACTTGGCCCATCAGTTGGCATCTCTTCGACAACTATATATTTTCCACTAGCTTGTTGCTCGATAACAAGAAATTTATTTTGAGCTTGTTCTTGTGGTGCTTCACATCCTGTAAGAACACTCATCATTAGTATACCAGTGCTGCCAAGACCTATTCCTGAAGATAAAGACGATAGATGTTTCATTGTTTAAAATCCTTTAATGTTGTTGTATCAAGTAGTATAATTCTTTGGAGTTCATAATCATAAAAATAGAGACTCTCTCTTGCGCGGTAGTATGTATCACCAGTGTAAGTATATTTAGAGTCATTATAACTTACATTTTTATGCATGAAAAGTATTGACCCCAGTGTATTGCCAATTGGTTTAAAAAATGGTAAGATTGAAACAAAAAGTAGTATAGATACTAGTGTTGCACTCAGTGTGTTGTTGTCAAGATAAATGATAACATATCCTAAAAGAAAGACTACACTCCAAAAAATATAGATATTTTGGTTATCTGCAAAAAATTCATTATAGTAAATGAAAAGTTTATATTCATCCATATAATTAAGTTTTAAACCAAGTAAAATTAAAAAATCAAAAATAGAAGTAAAAAAAAGGCCTGTGAGAAAGGCTTGAAAGAGTTTACTCATCGTAGTTTCCTTATTTTTTTTGCATTTAATCGTAGTAATGAAGAGGCTTGTTTTTCATGTAAGCCTTCTTCTGTTTCTATTATTATATCTGCTTTTGATTCACAAAAGACTCTATCAAAATTTTTTGATGATTCATTTGCAGATGTAGAATAGTACCATGGTAAATCTAATAGAGAAGAATTTGCTTGCGAATATGCAATCCGAAAAGCAAAATTTTTGATGATAAAGGTAGTTTTACTAGCTCTACGAACTCTATTTTTGTGTTTTTGTGGAACACGTTTAAAATCATTTTTAAAACTTTGAATATTTTTGAAAACTGTGATAAATGGTTTGGAAGATACACGGATTTTTATCTCTTTGAGTTTTGTATCGTCTTGAGATAAAAAACCGACAGTGGTGTCGGTTTGTGTAAGAAGTGTTGGCACTATTTTACTAAAAAATCTTGCAGTGCAGTTGCACTTGTCCATGAATCATCATGCATTTCATCTAACGCTAAGATAGTTGCACGAGCAGCACTAAGTGTTGTAAAGTAAGGGATAGAACGTTTCAATACTTCTTGGCGAATGACTACAGCATCTTTTTTACTTGTGTTGTTATCTGAAGTGTTGATAGCCATTGCTATTTCATCATTTTTCATACTGTCTTCGATATTTGGACGACCTTCTGAAATTTTAAGAACTACTTCACACTCAATTCCTGCTTCTTCTAAGATAGCTTGTGTTCCTTTTGTTGCCACAAGTTTAAAACCATGACGAACAAGTCCTGCACCTATTTCAGCAGCATGTTGTTTGTCTGTATCTACAAAACTTAAAAAACATGTTCCTTCTGTTGGGATTTTGTTACCAGCAGAGAGTTGTGCTTTGGCAAAAGAGACACCAAAGTTTTTACTGATACCCATAACTTCACCAGTTGATTTCATCTCAGGAGAGAGAACAAGGTCTGCACCGTAAAGTTTGTGGAAAGGAAAAACTGCTTCTTTTACAGAAACATGACCTTTAAGTTTCGGACGGCGAAGACCATTTGACACTTCAACTATGTCATATTTATCATAGTAAGCAAGAGCATTTACAAGGTTTTCACCCATCATAACGCGAGTTGCAACTTTTGCTAAAGGCATACCAGTAGCTTTACTTACAAAAGGTACAGTACGACTAGCACGAGGGTTTACTTCTATAAGATAAATTTCGTCTTGGTAGATAGCATACTGTACATTCATAAGACCGATAACTTGAAGTCCAAGGGCAATAGTTTTTGTTTGTTGCTCTACTTTTTCTATCATTTCTTGTGAAAGATTTACAGGAGGAAGTGAACAAGCACTATCTCCAGAGTGTATACCAGCTTCTTCTATATGTTGCATAACTGAACCGATATAAACTTCTTTTCCATCAGAAATACAGTCAACATCTAACTCAATGGCTTGGTCTAAAAACTTGTCGATTAAAACAGGTGCTTCGTTTGAAACAGAAATAGCAAGTTCCATATATTGGTTTAATTCTTCTTTACTATAAACTATTTTCATACCACGACCACCGAGGACAAATGAAGGACGAACAAGGACAGGATAGCCAATTTTTTCAGCTATAGGAGCGGCTTCTTCTTTTTTACGAGCTAGACCATTTTCAGGTTGCTTAAGTCCATGTTTGATTACAAAGTTTGAAAACTGTTCTCTATCTTCTGCAAGGTCAATAACAGCTGACGGCGTTCCTGAGATTTTAGCACCGATTTTTGTAAGGCTATCGGCAAGTTTCAGTGGTGTTTGTCCACCAAAATGCACTATGATTCCATCTGGATTTTCATTTTCAATCACTTCACGAACATGCTCAAAGTCAATAGGTTCAAAGTAAAGAACATCAGAAGTATCATAGTCTGTAGAAACTGTTTCAGGGTTACAGTTGTACATAATGGTCTCTATATCCATCTCTTTAAGGGCAAAAGCAGCATGTACACAACAGTAATCAAACTCGATTCCTTGACCGATACGGTTTGGACCACCACCTAAGATAAGTACTTTTTTCTTATCACTTTTACGTTTAGTGACATTTGGAAGTTTTGTAATGTTTGTTGTAGAGTAAAGGTACGGTGTAAGTGCTTTAAACTCTGCCGCACAAGTATCAACTTCATTAAACTCTAAGCTTACATCGAGCTTTTTTCGTGTTGCATAAACTTCATTTTCGCTAATGTCGTAGTTTGCATTTTTCTTGATAAGCTGTGAAATACGTTTGTCTGAAAAACCATCAACTTTTACATCTCTCATAAAGTCAGCATCAAAAAGGATTTTGTCTGTAATAGTCGCTTCTTTTTCTATAAGTTCACTTATCTGGTAAAGAAACCAAGGGTCTATAGCACAAGTGTCAAACATCTCTTCTATACTCATCCCACGACGAAAACCTTCTGCAACATAAAGCATACGGTCTGCATTTGGACGACGGATTTCATGTTTTACAAATTCATCATCTGCGTCTATCTCGTCAAAACCACAAAGTCCTGTTTCTAATGAACAAAGAGCTTTTTGCATAGACTCTTTAAAAGTACGACCAATAGCCATAACTTCACCAACTGATTTCATAGAGGTCGAAAGTGTACTTACAGCCTCAGGGAATTTTTCAAATGTAAAACGAGGGATTTTTGTAACAACATAGTCTATAACTGGTTCAAATGAAGCAGGTGTTCCTGTGATGTCATTTGTGATTTCATCAAGAGTAAAACCAACAGCAAGAAGTGTAGCAACTTTAGCAATAGGGTAACCAGTTGCTTTAGAAGCAAGAGCAGATGAACGAGAAACACGAGGATTCATCTCTATCACTATCATACGACCAGTTTTTGGATCTATTGAAAACTGAACATTACTTCCACCTGTGTCAACGCCAATTTCACGTAAGATGTCAAAAGAAGCATTACGCATTCTTTGGTACTCTTTATCTGTCAGCGTTAGAGCAGGGGCAACAGTAATACTATCACCAGTATGCACACCCATAGGGTCAAAGTTTTCTATAGCACAAACGATGATACAGTTATCTGCTTTGTCACGAATGACTTCCATTTCATACTCTTTCCAACCAAGCATAGATTCCATGATTTCGATTTCGTTTACTGGAGAAGCTGAGATTCCTTCCTCTGCGAGTTTTTTAAACTCTTCCATATTGTAAGCTACACCAGAACCACCACCAGCAAGGGTAAATGAAGCACGCGAGATAACAGGGAAACCTATCTCTTTTACAACTTCTATAGCTTCTTCAACACTATAAGCATTTCTGCTTTTTGGTAAATCCATACCAATCTTTATCATCGCTTCGTTAAAGGCAGAACGGTCTTCACCTTTATGAATTGCTTCTGGAGTTGCACCAAGAAACTCTATACCTTCAAGCATACCTTTTTCATACATTGATGTTGCGACATTGAGAGCAGTTTGTCCACCCATAGTAGGAAGAACAGCATCAACACCTTCTTCTTTGATGATTCTTGCGATTACATCTTCTTTAATTGGCTCAATGTATGTACGGTCAGCAAATTCAGGGTCAGTCATAATGGTTGCAGGGTTAGAGTTGATGAGAACTACACGGTATCCTAACTCTTTGAGAGTTTTAACAGCTTGTGTTCCTGAGTAGTCAAATTCACAGGCTTGACCGATAACAATCGGACCTGAACCTATAAGTAAAATAGTGTTAATGTCGGTGCGTTTTGGCATTTTTACCCTTTTCAATAATCTCTTAAAAATTTAGGGATTATAGCCAAAAAGCACTTAAAATTTGATGAGTTTTAGAAGTCTAATGGCTAATATTCAAAGGTATAAATAAGTGAAAGTAATCCTGAATATATATATTTGTCAACAACGATGGGACTTGCTACAGCTTGGCTTGAAAGTTTATCAATTCTCATATTTAAGAGAGTTGCTAAATTCTTAGTGAGAGGATATTTTATATATGTTTGTGCTCCAAGTTGTAAGCCTGCTTTTGTACTATAAGCTGTATATTGTGAGTTTTGAGATTCTTCTTGAGAAATACCATAGTAGTAATTATTGAAATCAGAAGATTGATAAAGAGTAATAATACTAGGATAAAAAGTGAATTTAGAAAGTGAAAACTGATAACCGATTTCTGTTTTAAATATCCAAGAATCATATCTGTCGAGTATGTCTGTCACAAACATACTGTCTATATAAAACTTATCCATAGATGCACTAAATGCAAGACCTGCTTCAAAGGAACTTTTTTTATCTTCTAGTCCTTGTAAATATTGTGAATCTGATGCTTTATAACTATTTGGACGTGGTTGCCCTGTAAGTGAAAATCCCCATGAAAATGTATCGTTTTTTTGTCCCAAAAAATACATGCCAATTTGTGTCCAACGTACATAAAAGAGTCCATTATCAAAAAAAACAACAGGGGAAGGGAGTATGATATTACTAACATCTTTATATGGTTGTGTTTGAAAGTAAGGTCCAACGCCAACTGTGATAGTGCTTTTTGTATCTTTTGCATGAAGAAAGGAAATTATTAATAAAAAAGTGAATATAAATTTCATCGTACACTCTTAATCATATAAAAATAACTAGGATTGTGAGCCATATAATATGGTTTAACAATTGCATTTTGATACCCTTGCGATTTTTTTATTGATAGAACTTGTCCCACTTTTAAACCTTTAAAAAAGATATTGTCGAGTCCTGAAGTGACTACTTCATCACCTACTTTAATTCTGAACCATGAGGGAATATACTTAATAATAATATTTTCAGAGTTAGTACCATGAGCAATCCCTGGAGCATGTTGTAAACCTATAGAGACAGTATATGAACTTTGAGAATCTCTGTTTAAAAGTGCAAGGGGAGCATTGTTTTTATTGATGACAATTCCAGCAACTAGTTCTTGGTATGTTAAACCATAGATTTTAGAACTATTGTAATCATGAACACTTAACCATAAACGATTAAAATTACCGAATTCTTGGTAAGATATAGTTCTGACTAGTTCTACTTTTGGGTTGAGTGTTAAGTTAGAATCATTTTCTTTATATAGATCATTGATTTCTGTTGCAAGTTGTCGCATGACAAGGTGATTATTTTCGTATTTTTGTAGTTTATTTTGAAGTATTTCGATTTTTTGGATTTGAAAGAAGTATTTATCAATACTCTCTCCCATAAAATGTAGTGAATTATGATATTTTATTTTAAAATTATTGAGTGTAGAAATCAGAGGTCTTTGAACTGTATCTGAGTAGTATAGTGCACTCACAATGAGTGCAATTATAATAAGAAAAAAGCTAAAAACTTTTTTATTCATTCTCAAAAAGTTCTTGGAGTAAATCTATCTCTTCAAGAGCACGACCTGTTCCCCGAGCAACTGCAAGAAGAGGTTCATCTGCAACATATACAGGAATACGGACAATGTCTGATAAGTATTTATCAAGTTGGCGAATAAGAGCACCTCCACCAGTTAAAATAATCCCATGATTTACAATATCTCCTGCTAAATCAGGTGGCATTTGTTCTAGGACATCACGAAGAGCCTCAGAAACTTCTTTAAGTGGTTCTTTCATAGCTTCTCTAACATCTTCACTTGTAAGTTCAACTGAGCTTAAAAGTCCTTCAACTTGGTCACGACCGTATACCGTCATAGTTAACTCTTTATCGAGCGTGATGGCAGTTCCAATGTTGATTTTGATTTCTTCTGCAACACGTTCACCTACTAAAAGATTATACTTTTTTCTAATGTAGTTAATGATATTTTGGTCTATTTTATCTCCCGCAGTACGGATTGATTTTGAAAGAACGAGTCCACCGAGAGAAACAACACCAATTTCAGTAGTTCCACCACCGATATCCACAACTAAATGCCCTTGAGGCTCACGGATGTCAACACCCGCACCAATAGCGGCTGCCATAGGCTCTTCTATAAGAAAAACTTCACGAGCACCTGCACTGAGTGCTGATTCACGAACAGCTTTACGTTCAACTTGTGTAAGACCATACGGTACACAAATGATAATACGAGGTGAAATTAAAGAACTTCTTCCATGAGCTTTTTGTATGAACTTACGAATCATTTTTTCAGTCATGTCAAAATCAGCGATCACACCATCTCTCATTGGACGAATTGCACGAATATTACCAGGTGTTTTACCTACCATCTCTTTTGCTTCATGTCCAACAGCAAGAACTCTAGTTTGTCCAAATTTTTCATTTTTTACAGCAACAACAGAAGGTTCATTGATAATAATACCTCTTCCTTTTGCTATTACAATTGTGTTTGCAGTTCCTAAATCTATGGATAAGTCATTTGAAAAGAGTCCTATGATTTTGTTGAATATCATTTATTATATGCCTTTTATGCTATTTTTTTTCTGTTTTTTTTGATATAGATAGGAGCATCTCCATCTTCTATAACTTCTTTAGTTATGAGAACTTCATAGCCTTCATACTCTGGGAGTTCATACATAATGTCAATCATGTTTTCTTCTAAGATAGCACGAAGGCCTCGAGCTCCTGTTTTTCTCTTGATAGACTTTTTCGCAATAGCGAGAAGAGCATCCTCTTCAAAATTAAGCTCTACATCATCAATAGAAAAAAGTTTTTGATACTGTCTTATCAATGAGTTTTTAGGTTCTGTAAGGATACGAACCATATCTTCTTCACTAATTTCACTCAGTGAAGCGATAATTGGTAAACGACCAACAAGCTCAGGAATAAGACCAAAATGCACTAAGTCATCAGGTTCAACCATGTCAAAAGTTGGTTTTTGTTCATCTTTACTTTTCTTTTCATGTCCAAATCCGAGAACATTTTCACCTTGTTTTCGTTTTAAAATCTCTTCGAGACCATCAAAAGCACCACCACATATAAAGAGTATGTTTGTAGTGTCAATAGAAGTAAACTCTTGGTTTGGATGTTTTCTTCCACCCTTTGGTGGAATGTTTACTTGTGAACCTTCAACAATTTTAAGAAGTGCTTGTTGTACACCTTCACCACTTACATCACGAGTAATAGAACGGTTTTCACTCATACGAGCTACTTTATCAACTTCATCTAAAAAGATGATGCCTTGTTGGGCACGTTCTACATCTCCATCTGCTGCTTGGATAAGCTTTGTTAAGATATTTTCAACATCTTCACCAACATAACCAGCCTCTGTAAGGCTTGTCGCATCTGCAATAGCAATAGGAACATTTAAAACTCTTGCAATCGTTTGAGCCATAAGTGTTTTACCACTTCCTGTTGGACCAATGAGTAGGACATTTGATTTTGCAATCTCTGTGTCATCATCTTTTACATTTTTAGTTTTAAAGATTCTCTTATAGTGGTTGTAAACAGCAACACTTAAAAGTTTTCTAGCTCTCTCTTGACCAATGATATAATCACCTAGAAAGTTATCTAACTCTTTTGGTGTCATAAGGTTGTTAACAGCTTCTAAAAGTTCTGCATTTTCAGGTGCAGTTGCTTCTTTCTCATCACCAAACATGATTTTGTAAGCAGATGTTACACAGTTTTTACAGATGTAAACACCATTACCCGCTATAAGGGGATTTTTTTCGCTTTCACTTGCATCACAAAAGCTACAGTGTCTATATGTCATATATTTTTCCTTTCAAATGGAATTCCTCTTTTTGTTGTCATTACAAATTGACACATGTTTTCTACATAATTATTATCTGATTCTTCTAAAATACGGCTTGCTGTTTCTTTTAGAGGGTTTCCTGATTCAAAAAGTTCTCTATAAGCAGATTTGAGTGCATTTATATCTTCTCGTTGAAGTTGACGGCGTAATCCTGTTAAGTTTAAACCTCTCAGGTTTGCACGATTTCCTTCCGCTAAACAGTAAGGTGGAATATCTTGTGCAAGTGCACTCGCCCCACCAATCATGGCATAATCACCAATATGAATAAACTGATGAACAGGTGTCATACCACCGATAACAACATGATTTCCAATCTCTACATGTCCTGCAAGTGTGGCAGCATTTGCTAAGATACAGTTATCGCCAATGATAACATCATGTCCTAAGTGAACATATCCCATGAAAAGATTGTTGTTTCCTATCACCGTTTTACTACCACCACCCTCTGTACCAGGGTTAAAAAGTGTAAATTCTCTGATGGTATTGTTGTCACCAATGATGAGTTCAACATCTTCACCATTAAATTTTAAATCTTGAGGTATTGAGCCAATAACTGCATGAGAAAAAATAGTATTGTTTTTTCCAATCGTTGTTTTACCGTAAATACATGAACCTTGTGCGATTGTAGTTCCATCACCTATAGTTGTATGTGCAGATATATGGCAAAAAGCACCTATAGTAACATTTTCACCGATTATAGCACCGTCTTCAATGACAGCAAGTGTAGATATATTTGACATTTATACTCTCTATTTATCGACAATCATAGCTTTTAGCTCAGCTTCACTTGCTAATTTACCATCAACATAAGCTTTACCTTTAAGCATCCAGATTGCTCCTTTTTGTTTAATAACTGAGATATGGTACTCTAGTTTATCACCAGGACGAACAGGACTTCTAAACTTTGCTTTATCAATACTCATAAAATAAACAACTTTTGAAGCAATCTCTTCTTCCGTCATCTCACCCATACTTAAAAATGATAAAATACCACCAGCTTGTGCCATTCCTTCTAAAATCATAACACCCGGATAGATTGGATGTCCTGGAAAATGACCTTCAAAAACAGGCTCAGAGATAGATACATTTTTGTAAGCAACGATTGATTTTCCCTCAACCATTTCGGTTACACGGTCTACAAGTAAAAATGGGTAACGGTGAGGAAGTATTTTTTGTATTTCAACAACATCTAAAGTCATAAAAGAGCCTTCATAATAATTTTGGCTAATTTTATCTAAAAAATCATTAGATAATGATTAGTTTTTCTCTTGTGTCTTCGTAAGTTTTTGCATCTAACGCGAGTGTTAACTTTTTCTCAGAAATAGTTTCTACTACGATGATAGGTGTTAAATCATAATTTGACATTGTTAGTTTAAACCTGATTTCTAGTTCTTCTTCAAAAGTAGGTGCATTAAAAACTAAATCATTTATAGTCGTATACTCGCGTTGGGAGAGTTTGTTAAACTCTTTTAGTGTTATAAACTTAATTTCTTCACGGTTGAGATAATGAAGTTCATTGTGTGAAAAGTCAATCTTTCCTTGTGCTCTTTTTCGAGGTAAAATAGAGTATGAAAGAGCATAAGAAGGGATAGAAGTTCTTTTTCCTTCTGTAAGTTTACAGCTAAATTGTCTGTAGTTTAAGAACTTTTGTTTAATGATTTTGTAGTTTACATCTTCATCTTCAAGTGCATTTCTTTTTGTATACATCTGTAAACGCTCTTCGATGGAAGCTGGTAAAATGTTGTTTGAGATAGGGCTAAACATCTCATCCATAAGTTTGTCTTGGCTGTCGCGTTGCATAGTTAAACCAAAGATACAACCACAATAATCTTGTCTATAGAGTTGCTCCTCTTTTGTAACGCGAGATTGGTCTTGTGTACCACCACCGGAGCGGTAATCAACGGCGATAAATGCAACACCATTTTTTTCATGAAACTCATCTCCAACACGTTTGAGCTGTTCTTGGGACTTGAGTGGACTTACCAGTAGTGTGGTTGTTATCTTCTTTTCACCAAGTTCAAGGGCTTTTTTTGCACTCACAGAAAAACGTTTATCAAAACAGACTTCACATCTTGCACCTTTTTCGGGTTCTTTCTCGAGTCCACGAACAGCTTCTAGCCAGTTTTCATAATCATACTCGCCTTCGAGTAGGTCAATACCAAGCTTTTTACAACTTCTTTTGACATCAAGTAAACGAAGTTGATACTCAGAATAAGGATGGATATTTGGGTCATAAAAAAAACCAGTAAGTTTTTCTTCTGGAAAATCAGTTTGGAGTTTTTCTAAAAAAAAGTGTGAGTCAACGCTACAACAGATATGTACTAAGATGGGAAAGTCCTTAAGAATAATAGTAAAAGTATAGCAAAGTTATAACATTTTTTCTTTGAGCATTTGAGCAGCTTTGGCATAACCACCATTTGAACTGTCAACAAAGTGAATTTGTCTGCCATGGCGCTCAAAAACGAGACAGGTCATAAGTGCAGAAGCTGCTTTATGGATGCCGTAAACTAAGGTTTTATTTTTATACTCTTTTTCTAAGTAATTTTCTAAGTTTTGTGTTTGAGAGAAGTCTACAGCTATAACCATACGAAGCATATCATCGAACTTTTCTGTGTCTGTTGTATTGATAATTTGGTTTTTATACTCTCCCCAACGCGAGATTTTAAAAAACATCAGAGTTTTTCCTAAAAGATTGATAAGTTTAAATTTAAGAATTATAAATGCTTTTATCAGTGTTTGTGTATGATACACAGAACTCTCAACACCTAAATCTTTATCTTTAAAACTCAGAGTTAAATTTTTTTGAATAATAGGATGGCGTTTCGTGTTATTGCCTAAAATAATATCTAAGTCCTGTAAAATTTTTTTGTAGTGTGCTTCGTCAAAACATTTTATAAGTAGGGAAAGTGTTTCATCTTTAGGGGAGGGGATAGCTTCCCATCTGCATTCTAAACCTGCTGTATCTACTACAAATTTTTTGTCAATTTCTTCTTTTATATGAAATTCATTAGAACTTTTGAGTAAAAAATCAGCATACTCAAGCCCACCACCTTTGATCATCGCTTGATAGTAATCTTTTGAGACCTCATATTTTGCAATGAGAATATTTTTTTTGTGTTCGTACAGTGTTGATAGAGGGATGATACCTATGCGTAAATCAAGTGTATAAGAATTAAGGGCTATATCTTGAATAGCAAGTAGGGCTTGTTTAGCACTTTTTTCAAGAAGAGGAGGGATGAGTACAAATGCACCATCTCCACCAAAGACAAAAGGGAGTTCTATAATGTTATCTAAATTTAAAAGAGAAATAATACTTAAAGCTCCAAGCATATTAACTTCTTTATATCTTCCATTTTCTATAGCTTTAGTTGATTCTTTTACATCGGTTGCAAGTAAAAACCAATCATTTGGCACTTCTGTGTACACTTCTGTGTTTGAAATTTTTTTGAAATCAGAGATGGTTTGTAGTTGAGAGTAGAAGTTTGAAGATTTGATGGGATGCTCCTTAAATCTTCAAGAAACTTCTTGAAGATTAGAATGTTATGTTCTGCTTTCTACAACAGAAATACTATTGATTGCATCTTGCCCTTGAATCTGAGAAAGTACTTTAAAACTTTCATCATCATCTTCTGCAATCGCACCAAAAACAGTATGAACACCATCAAGATGTGGTGTGTCTGCAAAAGTAATGAAAAATTGACTTCCACCAGTGTTTGGTCCTGCATGAGCCATAGAAAGTGTTCCTGGACGGTGAACTGAAGTGTTTGATGCTGTTTCACACTCGATAGCCCAGTCTGGACCACCCATGCCTGTACCATCTGGACAACCACCTTGTGCCATAAAACCAGGGATTACACGGTGAAAAGTGAGGTTGTCATAAAAACCACTGTTTCCTAAATGTGCAAAGTTTGCAACTGTGTTTGGTGCTTCTTCTGGAAAAAGTTTTAACCAGATATCACCCTTACTTGTAGATACTTTTGCGAATTGTTGTTTTAGTGATTCTTCTGCACTAATTTCATAGTCTTTTAGTTGTGTTCTTCCAAACATATTATAAGCCTTCATTTTAATTTTTGCAATTATAGTCAAAAAATTTAAATAATGTAAAAATAAATGGCTATAATTTATAAAATTAAATCCAATGTAAGGTGTTTTCTATGAAACAAGAGTTTGCAAATATTGTTAAACATGACCCAAATTACAAAGAACTTGTGAGTAAAAGAACAAGTTTTTCTATCAAGTTGACTATAGCAATGCTAGTAGTTTATTTTTCATTTATACTTACTATTGCTTTTGAGCCTTCTTTACTTGGAAAACCTTTGTTTGAAGGTTCTATTGTGACGATTGGTATTCCTTTAGGCATATTTATTATTATATTTGCTTTTGTTTTGACAGGGATTTACACTTTTAAAGCAAATAGTGAGTTTGATGCTCTTTCAAAAAAAGTAAAACAATCTCTGAAGGAGAAACTTGATGTATAGAGCATTTTTATTTCTCATAGTAGGAAGTGCTGTGATGTTTGCAAGTGGAACGATAGAGGGAGAGATAGAAAAACAGTCTCTCAATATGTCTGCTATCGTAATGTTTATCATCTTTGTAAGTGCTACCTTAGGTATAACGTATTGGGCAGCAAAGAGAACAAAAAATCCTAAAGATTTTTATACTGCTGGTGGTGGTATAACAGGACTTCAAAATGGTATGGCAATCGCGGGTGATTATATGTCAGCGGCTTCATTTTTAGGTATATCTGGACTTGTATATCTTAAAGGATATGATGGACTTATCTACTCTATAGGGTTTTTAGTTGGTTGGCCTATCATCCTTTTTATCATCGCTGAGCCACTTCGTAACCTTGGAAAATACTCTTTTGCCGATGTTGCTTCTTATAGATTGACTCAAAAACCTATTCGTATTTTGGCAGCATCTGGTTCTATCGCAACTGTTATTCTTTATCTTATTGCTCAAATGGTAGGAAGTGGAAAACTTATACAGCTTCTTTTTGGACTCGATTATGAGATAGCTGTTATCTTAGTTGGAATTTTGATGATACTTTATGTAACATTTGGTGGTATGCTCGCAACTACTTGGGTACAGATAATCAAAGCATTTTTACTCTTAAGTGGTGCTACTTTTATGGCATTTGCTGTGATGCAAAACTATGGTTTTAGTTTTGAAGCACTATTTGCCCATGCTGTAGAGATAAAGGGAGAGAGTATTATGAGTCCTGGGGGACTTGTGAGTGACCCTATCTCTGCTATCTCTCTTGCTATCGCGTTGATGTTTGGAACAGCAGGTCTACCACATATACTTA
>Ga0256826_1000950_pt1 | contig 17981 bp, 10 predicted proteins | sample CV79metaG_FD_185975 | JGI IMG/M metagenome (GOLD analysis project Ga0256826, IMG submission 185975) | Hydrothermal vent microbial communities from East Pacific Rise, Pacific Ocean - CV79 | ecosystem: Environmental > Aquatic > Marine > Hydrothermal vents | place: Pacific Ocean: East Pacific Rise...
TGGCTCTACAGTGTTCTCAACATCAACACGTAACTTTGACAACCGTCTAGGTAAGGGAACTCAAGTCTATCTTGGTTCTGCAGAACTTGCCGCAGTATGTTCTAAGCTTGGTCGTATCCCAACACCAGCTGAGTACATGGATATTGTTCCTGCTAAGATCCAAGGTAAAGAAGATAAGATTTATAAGTATCTTAACTTTAATGAGATCGAAGGGTATCATCTTGAGAAGCGTGAGATCGCTGAAGATAAGTACGGAGTAACAGTTAAACCTGTTTAAAAGATTCCAATATCGGCGCATTTACTGCGTCGTTACGCTCGTCATGCCCACTCGGGCACTTCCTCACTATACTCCTTGAACTTACACCACTCTTTGAATTTTAATATCCTATGAATATTTTATTGTCATCTAGTTGCTAGATATCTTTCAATCGATAGGTCCCCTGAATTTGCACCTTATAACTACTAAGCTGTTATCTGTATCCAATGTATTTGGACTCTGTATTGTGTACGAAATGACTAGATTGGATTTTTGATATGCAGTTATAATCTATTTTATACTTATAACATTGAGCTATTGTTAACCTTATCTAGATATCTATGGTTAAGTAGAAGTAGATAATGTTTTAGATGATAGAGAAGGATGGATAGCTTTGATGCTTACTTTATCGGAGTGCATGGAACATTGAGTACAAATCATATTACTTTGACTTGCACTATTTTATTAACGTAATTCGTATGCAGTTATCTCTTCTTTTTTAGTCTCTTTGTCTTTGGGCTCATTTTCTATATCTCTGACCATCTTCTCAAATTCTTTAGCAGAGACAGGTCTGTTACGTAAGTAACCTTGATAGATGTCACAGTCTATAGACTTGAGGTGTGCAAGCTGTTCTGTGTCCTCTACACCCTCTGCAATGACCTTTAACTGGAAAGACTGTGCAACTGAGACGATGGTCTCGGTTATGAGCTTATCTTCTTTGTCGTGCATCATGTTTGTGATAAACGATTGATCGATTTTTAAGTAGTCGATAGGCAGACGTTTTAAGTAGGCAAGTGAAGAGTATCCGGTTCCAAAATCATCTAAAGCAAAGGAGATACCAATCTCTTTGAGTTCCTCTATCTTCTGAATTGTCTCTTCTATATTGACCAAAGCAATACTTTCTGTAAGTTCCAGTTCTATATGTTTAGGATCGATTTTGTGTTTATGAATAATCTTGATGATCTGCTCTACAAAATCGACTTGTGCAAAGTGAATAGCACTGATGTTGATGGCAACTCTATCGATATTAAGCGGATTGTCTTGCTGCTTCCATTGCAACATCTGCTTGATGGCGGTGTTCAAAATCCAATCGCTCATAGGCAAAATAAGTCCACTCGCTTCGGCAATAGGAATGAATTGGTTAGGAAAGATGTAGCTTCCATCAGGTTGTTTCCAACGTATCAGTGCTTCTGCTGAGACTATGGCGTTGGACTCTATATTGACTTGAGGTTGATAAAAAAGCTCAAACTCTTTGTTCTTAATGGCTGCACGAAGTCTGTTCTCAATATCTAAGATAACAGAGATCTCTTCATCCATGTCTTTTTGATGTAGTTCAATACGGTTACGACCTAGTTTTTTAGCATGATACATAGCCGTTTCTGCACGTTTTAGAATGTCAAAAGGTGATTCACTAGCATTAGGGTAAAAGGCAATTCCCATACTGACATTAACGTGATATTCTTGGTTGTTGATGATAAAAGGTTGTAAAAATTGGTCTTTATAGCTTTTAGCGATTAAAAGTGCTTTATCTTTCGCTTGATCACCTTGTGCTGGAAGTGCTGTAATCAAAATAACAAAATCATCGCCACTCAGACGTGCTACCATGTTCTCTTCTCGACCAATACTACTAATACGTTTCGCAATTTGCTGGAGTAAAACATCCCCATTATGATGACCTAAGGTATCGTTAATGGATTTGAAGTTATCAATATCGATGTAGAGAACAGCACCTTTTAAAGACTCTTTTTTTGATTTAAAGAGAGATCGCTCTAAACGATCCATAAAGAGGGTACGGTTAGGGATGTTGGTCAACATATCATAATAGACATGTCGTAAGATCTCCTCTTTGGCATCGACTTCAGCAGTAATGTCTTCAAGGATACAGATACCACCTGTAACGTTGTTATTAGCATCAATCAGAGGAACGGTACTTAACTCAACAAAGAGTTGCTTCTCCGTCTTAATAGGAGTAAATACACCACGATAATAACCCGAGTTGTTGTCAAAGACGGTTTTAAACTGCTTAATGACCTCTTGGTTATGGATTTGGTGAAGACTTTGGTGCATTAACTCTACCTTGTCAAGGTTGTGTAAGTTTTGAAACCGTTCATTAGAATCAACGATCTTCAAAGCTTCATCATAGTAGAAAATACCAACGGGTGCACGCTCAAAGAGTGAAAAGAAGCGTTCTTTGAGGGTGTCATTCTCATGTTTTGCCTGTATGAAATTTTGGTGATTAGAGAGAGAATTGTTAATAATAGAGCCAAAAAACTCTGCAATAAAGATGAGCAGGGCAACTAGGGCAAGTACAAAACTCAAGGCAGTGAGAGAATAGTCGGTGTCTAAAACAAGAAGACGTATGACGAGGGGTGAAAAACTAACAAGCATGTAGAGCAGAAGTAACATTAGTTTTGATGCTAGAGAACTAATCGTGGCAAAACTGACAGCAAAGATAAAGACAATAACAACAATCTGACCGGTAAAGTTATCAGCAGGAAAGAGTAAAAGTGCACTAGAACCCCAAACAACACCACTCGACACCACGTCGATATAGTAGTGATGTAACCATTTGGTAGACTCTTGAAGTTTGGTGGCCTCTTTAAGCTTTTTAAACTGTGTATAGTGATACCAACGCCATAAGATGACAATGATACTCAAGGTAAGCCAGATAGCAATAGAGTAGGTGTCGACCACTTGGTACTGTAAGGTGCTAAAGAGAAGTGAACCTAGAAGATGTCCTATCAAAAGAAAGGGTAGGGACATGTATAAAAAGGTCATACGGTCATATTCGACACGGTTTGTTAGGGACAAAGAGAAGTCTTCTACTGCTTGGTTTAATTCGTTATAGTCACTATTTTTCATATTGAGCCTATTAATTACAATAATGTTGTTAAGGGTTGTTTGATATGCCCTTAATATTATTATACATCATTAATTATATTTGTGGTGCGAATAGTGAAAAGTAGTATTTTTAGGTGATTTAATTTAGATTATAAGGAGCTAATAGAAAATATTGAAAGACATTGTAGTAATATTTCTATATGATCTAGAGAAAAGGAGGGTTAGTCCTTAATAAGATCATAGTCTAAAGGGATGACAGCCTGAAACTTAGTGTCACTGATCTTTTTATTGATGATCTGTTTAGAAAAGGTGATTTTGACAACATTGTCAAAGGCATCACTGTAGGTAATAGAGTGGATATGTCCTTTTTTCATCTCAATACGGTACTCTTTATCATCATACATAGCGCTGTAGCGGTCTTTAGACTCTCTTTTTGCCGAAGCTAAGATAGCAAGGATGTCAATACTGTTGTCGAGTTTCTTGACGATCGCTTGTTCAAGTTCAGGTTCTACTATGGTCGCACTTTGTGCGGTAATATAGACACTTTTTTCGATGGGTTCTGTGTAGTGCCAAAAAGCTAAACTTGGACGTTTTGCTAACATGTTTCCTTGGTAGGTAATAGTACTGTTTTTGTCATTGGTAATGGTCTGTGTGAAGTCTGCTTGCATGGTATTGGTGTGCTCGCCAATGGCTAAAAGTGAGGTGACAGTAAAGAAGGCGATGAGTAAGGTTCGCATTGATGTCCTTAAATAAAAGTGCAACATTATAACCATAAAGTGGTAACAAATTATAATTATATTAGTTAATATGATACTCTCTCTGCTCCCTTGTTTAGGGGTTTCATGAAAAGTATAGTATTGCTGGGATATAATCCACAAACTACCACACTGACTAAAGATCTAGAACATACCTGACCTTGGTCTTTAGTCAGTGAGGTACAACTTCAATAGATGGACATATAACAACAATGATACAAGCAACTTTTGGAAAAATATTCGGTACAAAAAATAACCGTGAACTTAAAAAATACAAAAAACGTGTCAAGCAGATCAATGCACTAGAAGAGAAATATAAAGCCCTAAGTGATGATGAACTTAAAGCAGCTTTTGAGAGTATTAGAGCAGAAGTTTTGGCTGAGACAAAGAGTCTTGATGATGTACTAGTAGACTCTTTTGCAATTACACGTGAGGCTAGTAGTCGTACCATAGGTCTACGCCACTATGATGTGCAGATGGTCGGTGGTATGGTACTTCATGAAGGCCGTATTGCTGAAATGAAGACAGGTGAGGGTAAAACACTTGTTGCAACGCTTGCAATTATTTTAAATGCGATGAAAGGTGCCGGTGTTCACCTTGTTACTGTGAATGATTACCTTGCTTCTCGTGATGCTAATGAGTTGGAGCCTCTTTATAACTTTTTGGGTCTTAGTGTTGGTACGATTTTGGAGACTGGTCATGATCCTATGGCTAAGATCGCTGGTTATCAGGCAGATATCACTTACGGTACAAATAATGAATTTGGTTTTGACTACCTTCGTGACAACATGAACTTCTCTAAAGAGCAGATGGCACAACGTGGTCACCACTTTGTTATTGTTGATGAAGTGGATTCGATCCTTATTGATGAGGCACGTACACCATTGATCATCTCTGGTCCAGTTGAACGTACCCTTGAAAACTATGATCGTGCAAATGCTGTTGTTTTACAGATGGAAAAAGATGTTGACTTTACCGTTGATGAAAAAGATAAGGTTGTTTTAACAACAGAAGAAGGAATTGCCAAGGCTGAAAAGCTTTTTGGTGTCGAAAACCTTTATGCAATCGAAAACTCTGCACTTTCACACCATATGGATCAGGCGCTGAAAGCAAATTATCTTTTTGTCAAAGATGTTGATTATGTCGTTACAAACGGTGAAGTGATGATCGTTGATGAATTTACAGGTCGTATTAGTGAAGGACGACGTTTTTCTGAAGGTCTTCACCAGGCACTTGAGTCTAAAGAAGGTGTTACGATCAAAGAAGAGTCTCAGACCCTTGCAGACATTACTTTCCAAAATTACTTTAGAATGTATGACAAACTAGCAGGTATGACAGGTACAGCACAGACGGAAGCAACAGAGTTTGGACAGATATATGACCTTGATGTTGTCTCTATCCCAACGAATGTGCCTATTGCACGTAATGATCAAAATGACCTTATCTATAAAACAGAAAAAGAGAAGTTTGATGCCGTTATTGCAGAGATACGTGAACTTGCGAAGGTAGGACGTCCAGTACTTGTTGGTACAGCTTCTATTGAAAAGTCTGAGCTTTTACATGAGTATCTTAAACAAGAGAAGATAGCCCATACGGTACTTAATGCTAAAAACCACGAACAAGAGGGTGAGATCATTAAGAACGCTGGTTCTAAAGGCGCTGTGACCATTGCAACGAACATGGCAGGACGTGGTGTTGATATTAAGATCAGTGATGAGATCAAAGATCTTGGCGGTCTCTGTATTATTGGTACAGAACGCCACGAAAACCGCCGTATTGACAACCAGTTACGTGGTCGTGCAGGTCGTCAGGGTGATCCAGGAAGTTCACGTTTTTATCTTTCTCTAGAAGATAGCCTTTTACGTATTTTCGGTAGTGACCGTATTAAGAGTATTATGGAGCGTCTTGGTGTTGAGGATGGTGAGTACATCGAGTCTAAGATGGTGACACGCGCTGTTGAAAAGGCACAGAAAAAAGTAGAAAACCTTCATTATGAAGGACGTAAAAATATTGTTGAGTATGATGATGTTGCTAATGAACAACGTAAGATCGTTTACAAGTTTAGAAATGAGCTTTTAGATGATGCGTATGACATTAAGGCAAAAATCGAACTTATTCGTAGTGAATATGTAACAAAAACAATTAATAGTGTTGATATCTTTGACGGTGGTACACGTGAAGACTTTAATCTTGAGCGTTTAGTACTAAGTATTAAAGAAGAGTGTAACTTCGACTTAGACCTTCTTGCCCTAGAAAACAAAGAGTATGACGAACTACTAGAAAATGTAGATGAGCAGTTAAAAGCGATCTATGAAGAGAAGATGTCTCAGGTTCCTGAAGATGTTCAACGCTCAATCGAACGTGAGATCTACCTTAAAACACTGGACAAGTCTTGGAGAGATCACCTTTACCAGATGGACTCTATGAAGACAGGTATACGTCTTCGTGCTTATAATCAGAAAGATCCATTGGTTGAGTACAAAAAAGAGTCGTATAACCTCTTTACTGAGCTTGTAGAAGTGATTAAGTATGAGACTATTAAAACACTTCAAGTCATTCAGTTTACTATGAAAGATCCTGAAGAAGAGGCAGCAGAACTTGCACGTCAACAAGAGATCGCACAAAAGCAACTTGAAATGAGTATGCAACTTAACCACCAAGATAGCGAAGAGCCTATTGTTATGGATAAGAAAGTTGCACGTAATGATCCTTGTCCTTGTGGTTCAGGTAAAAAGTATAAAAACTGTTGTGGTCAAAGCGGCCCTAAAAAAGGTGCTTTCGCAACTGCCTAATGTCTAAACAATCTATCGTTCCTTACCTTGTCAAACGTTTTCTACGTTTTGACAAGGATCAGCCTTTTATCTTTCTTTCTGCACTTTTAGCCTTTACGGGTATCGCTGTGGGTGTTATGGTCCTTGTTATTGCCATGTCTTTGATGAATGGTTTTGACAATGAGTTTAAGAAAAAACTCACTGTTATGAACTATCCCTTAACTATTTATCCACGTTTTTATGGTTCTGTTAACGAAGACCTTCTTTTTACCCTAGAAGACAAGTTTCCTGACCTAGCTATGAGTCCGTATGTTACTTCTTCGGTGATTGCGCGAAGTGGTAGTGTATTAGAGGGTGGATACCTTTTTGGTGTTGACTTTAAGTATGAGAAACGTGTCAATAGTGTTTTAGCTGAAGCATTAGCTGATGAGACACCTAAGAAGTTTCAAGTGGTTATTGGAAAATCGCTTAAAGATGAGCTAGACCTCTACATAGATGATAAACTTATCTATATCTTTACAGAGATGGATCCAGGTGGTTTGGCTGTAACCCCTAAGATAAAACGTTTTAAGATCAAAGGTATCTTCGATTCAGGTCTAAGTGCTTACGACAAGGCTTATGCGTATACAACGATGGAATCCATGCAGAAGATCATGCATCTTCCTTCCAACCAGTATGATGGTATCCATATCTTCACAGAACACCCACAAGAACTTATAGAGATCATCCGTAAAGAGTTACCAGTTGGTGCAACTATTAAAGGGTGGTGGCAAGATAACATGAACTTCTTTGCGGCATTAGAGCTAGAAAAACGTTCACTCTTTATTGTGTTGATGCTCATCATCTTAATAGCAGCCATTAATATCATCTCTTCGCTTCTTATGACGGTGATGAACCGTCGTAGTGAGATAGCCTTACTTCTCTCATTAGGGGCCTCTGCGAGTGAGATACGTCGTGTCTTTTTGTACCTTGGTATCGTTATTGGTATTGGTGGTATTGTAACAGGTGCTCTACTTGGTTTGAGTGGTCTTTGGATCTTAAGTACCTTTGATCTGATTACGCTTCCAGAAGATGTTTATCCTACTTCTAAGTTGGCACTCGACTTAAGTATGGTGGACTTCTTTTCTATTATGGGTGGGGCGTTTGTGATTGTTATTTTATCAGCTTGGTATCCTGCTAAAAAAGCAAGCGAGGTTGATGTACTAACCGTCCTTCGCAACGAGTAAAAGGTTTCAGATATAGTGCGATTTGCACTTTAGTTCGCCTCTCCACGCACACTAGTGCGCTATCGGGATCACTTTTCTATATATTACTTTACTCCTTAAAACTAAGCTCGGAGCTTAGTTTCTTAACAGGAGGTATCATCTGAAACTTTTACATAGACAGTTACTTTACACTTGCTATTTCGTACTATCTTTATCTTTTACATTTTTAATTGACTTCTGTGCTTTGTCGATGTAGTGGACTGGGAAGGTGAGGGCGCGTTTGATGATGTTGAATGAACCTACACCGATGTCTTTGGCTAGGGTGTTCTCTACAACAGGGTTGTCCATCGGTCCTTTAAGAGTTATTGTTGTGGTGATGGTGTCATCTTCTTTACCTACGAGTATATAGCCTAGCAGAGGGATCTTAGAGAGGTTACTGGTTGCTTTTGTTACTAGTGAGGTCTCTACGTCTACGGTTTTATTTGCAATGTCGACGGTTCCTTTTCCATTAAAGGTAAGTTCCGGTGAGACTAAGCGAAAACCATTTAAGGTGATAATGTCATTTTCATAGTTAAAACCTGTATATGCCTCCGAAACCCTTAACCCTTTTGTATTGTAATGGGGTACGGAGAAGGTGACAAGAGCTGGTATAGTATTGATAAAGGCTAAGGTGTTGTTAATAGCCTTATAGTCTTTGATCGTTGTGTTCTTCATACGAATAATACCATTGAGTTTATCTACTTTTCCAGAGATATAAAAGCTAAGCTCACCACCTTTAAACTCTGAAAATTCTGCAAGTTCACTCATAAATACATCATTAAGACGGTCACCATATATGTAGAGGTTTCCTTGAACATCGCGCTCCAAAGCAGCACCACCGTTTTTACCATAAAGCAGTTGGGCTTTAAGCTCACCATTTTTGTATTGAAGCATCAACTTATCAGTTAATGCCCGTCGTTTTGGATCTAAGTAGAGGTAACTATGATCTGTTTTAATGTCAACCTCAAAATTGGATTTACTTTTTTGTTCCTGCTCACTTTGATGATCACTAATAAAATCAAAGATAGAAAAAAGGTTTATGCCCACGTTGTGTGCATTAAGTGATAACTTATCTTGTGTCAACTCCATGGAGAGATCATTTTTAGTAAAGAGAGTAAGCTTATCATTGAGGTAATGACCTGAAAATTTAAAGGTACCTAATGGCTTGTTGTTTTTGACAATAATACTGTACGGGTAGTCAAAAAAACCGTAGACGTTAATTTTCTCTTCACTAGAGTGTGCGCCTATATGTATCGAGCCATTTGTAATATTGTACTCTTGAAGTAGTGGCGAGTAGCTGGAGAGAAGGGCCATGTCTTTAATCCCCATCTCCCAGCCTTCTGGTCTCGATTTAAACTTGAGGTTAAAGATGGGCACTTCAACACGCTGTTCATTTTTCTTTTTACTTAGATAGATTTTAATATCTTTTTTAATATCTAAAAGGAGCAGGTCATCTGACTTGGCCATTAACTGTTTTAAAACAATCTTCCCTTTTCCATCGTGAATGTTATATTTTCCCTCTATTTTTGAATCAACTATACCTAAGGCTGCAAGATGCACATTCTCAAGATAGAGGGTGTTTTTGTTGTAAGAGAGTTGAGAAGGATAAAGAGTCAGGTCATTGTCAAAAAGTTTCCATTTTGCTTTTTTTGTTGATTGCACACGTAATATTTTGTCGTAGTGTATTTGAAGTGGAGTGTTTGTCTGTTCTAGTGTAAGGTTAGATGTCTGTAGTGTTACAAGATCAACCGTTAGGTCTGTTTTAAGGTTCTTGATGTCAAAGGTACCTGAAACGTAGGCTTTTATCTGTTCTTCATTATGTACATATGTAGCCGGTATAGAGCCACTTAGTGATGAAAACTTGAAAGGAGCAACAAAGGACTGTAGCGTGATGCTTTTATGGTTAAATTTCCAATACGTTGCAGGAAAGACGAGACGGTCCGCTCCGGGTTCTAAACGATATGAAAAGGCAAGTTCTTTATGTTTTTTATCCATACTAAGGCCATTGTCATCACCAAAGTGTAACTCATGTACTAGAATATCAAAATGACCTTTTTCAGAAACAGGGTTGAACTTTCCAGTAAGGTCTACCGTAATCGCTTTGTCTAACAGATCAGCCTGTAGACCAGAGATATCAACATCAGTATTATTAAGGTTGACTTTGACATCTTTAACATTAATATCAGTACCTGTAAAGTTGAAAGTAGCTTTCGGTGAGGTAAAACTTCCATTTGCACTAATATCAATATCTGCCAACGTAATCCAGATAGCTAGTTTGACCTTTGTTAAACCCTTTGTCTGATAAAAGGGAAGGGCAATGTTATACCCTTCTAGCCACGTGATAAGCTTAGGTGTGAGTTGTGCTGAAGTGTCTACGTCTACAGTTAAAAGCGGATTACTAGGATGTTCAAAATCGATCTTGATCCATGTTGTTCCGCCCGGCTGGCCATAAAAGGTAGCATTACGTGGATAGATGTAAAGAACACGATCTTTAAAGGCTAGATCTACTTTATGCCCGATAGCAGGTGCATAACCAGGAGCAAATGTATATTCAACATCACTGTAAGCAGCTTTAACATCAAGAGTATCTAAGAAGCTAATAGGATTGTCATAATAGAGTGTCCCCTTTAGATAATCAATATTAAGTATGTCTCCTTTTAAATAGTCAATGATCCATGGACTGATAGCTGGACCTAGGTTTGCTATATCAACAGCTGGGCCGATAGGTTTTATAATAGGTTTAGAGTTTTTACCCCAAACTTTAACTTTTTCGTTATCAGCTAAAAGATAGAGTTGTAAAGGAATTGCGTCAGCTACATTGACATTGATCTCTCCATATAGCCGATGATCAATAGTGTCGCCTATGAGGTCTGCGGTAAGTGTTGTATTTGTAGTAGTCTCTTTAAACTCTTTAATAGAGATATGAAGAAGGTGCTCATTAATATTGATGGTGGTAAGAAGGTTTAATGTTGGTCCCGTCACCTCCAGATAAGCTTGACTCTTCTCTGTGTAACTAAATGTAGCATTGACCTCATTGACTTGTATACGATTAATATAAACATTAGAGAAGAGGGTGCCAAGCACATGGGACTCTTTGAGAAGTTTGTTGACATCTATGGTACTTAAATCAAAGTTACTTTTAGTGTTACTTTTGGTAATTTTAATAGAATCGATGTTTACCGATATCTTTTCATCCCACTTTATGTATAATTTCTCAATTTTTAAACCAGGCAAGATGAATTTATCGAGTTTTAGACCGATATGTAGCGTAAAATAGATAGTGAAAAGAGTTATAAGTATGAAAATAAGTAAGTCAATGATAACAGAGTGGACTTTTGAGATACTCTTTATAATCGTGGTGTCGTTCATGTACTACCTAAACTTGGGTCTAACGACCTCAAAAGTGCTGTATGTGCCGCAAGGCTCTATAACAAAGATTATAACACATCTGCAAGATGAAAATGTTAACGTTTCCCCACTGGATGCCTTTTTAATGCGTTTTATTGGTATGCCACAGCAAGGTTGGATCAATATCGGTACCAATCACTTAACACATGCTGACTTTTTACAACGTCTTTCTACTGCTAAAGCAGCAATGAAGAACGTCACCTTAATACCTGGTGAGACAACCTATGTCTTTTTACAACAGTTGGCTAACCAACTGAACCTAGAACATAAGAGGCTTTTAGCAGAGTTTAAAAGACAGTCACCATTTAAAGAAGGAGCCTTTGTACCCGACACCTATAAGTTGCCTCGTGGGATTACAGAGAAGGCAGTTGTAGCGCTACTCTTGAGACGATCAGCAAAGCAGATGCACGCATGGTCACATAAGATCTTTGGTACCTATAATGAAGCCAAGTGGTATAAGTATCTTACCTTAGCCTCCGTCATACAAAAAGAGGCAGCTTCTATAGAGGAGATGCCAACAGTCGGTTCGGTAATTCAAAACCGTATTAACAAGGGTATGAAGTTGCAGATGGATGGTGCGTTAAATTATGGGAAGTATTCACACATTAAGATTACATCAAAACGTATTCGTACAGATAAAACAGCTTACAACACGTACAAGTACAAGGGTATACCTGACGACCCTGTCTGCAATGTAAGCCTTCCTGCTATCCGTGCAGCTATTTTTCCAGCAAAGACGGACTACCTTTACTTTATGAAAAACAAGCAGGGCAAACACGATTTTACACGTTACTATTCTACACATATTCGCAATATAAAGCGTGCTACTAAATGATACACTAGATTTGACTTTGATGTGAATATGATGTGAATAACTCATGATTTACATTTGAAGTGTTAAAATGCCTCTATCTTAAAATACAGAGGACACTTAAATATGTCAAAAATTATTTGGTCAGTTATTGACGAAGCACCAGCTCTAGCGACGTACTCGCTACTTCCTATCGTTAACGCGTTTACTCAAGCAGCAGGCGTTGAAGTTGTTACTAGTGACATCTCACTTTCAGGTCGTGTTCTTTCAGCAATGGGTCTTGCCGAAGACGAACTTTCTAAGTTAGGTGAAGTTGTACTTCAAGAAGATGGAAACATTATTAAGCTTCCAAATATCTCTGCATCTGTTGGTCAGCTAAAAGAGTGTATTGCTGAACTTCAAGGTCAAGGTTTTGATATTCCTAACTACCCTGAAAACCCAGCTAATGATGCTGAAAAAGCAACACAAGCTAAATACTCAACATGTTTAGGCTCTGCAGTTAACCCTGTTCTACGTGAAGGTAACTCAGACCGTCGTGCAGCAAAAGCTGTTAAGAAGTTTGCACAAAACCACCCACACCGTCTTAAAGCATTCCCAGAAAATCCTAAGTCATATGTTGCACACATGGCTGGTAACGGAGACTTTTACGGTAATGAGAAATCAGTAACTCTAGACAAAGCTCAAAAAGTTGTTATCGCTCTTAACGGTAAAGAACTTGCAACTATCGATGCACTAGACAAAGAGGTACTTGATGGTACATACATGTCAGTTGCTAAGCTAAAGACTTTCATTGCTCAGACAATCGAAGATGCTAAGAAAAATGATGTTCTATGGTCTATCCACCTTAAAGCAACAATGATGAAGATCTCTGATCCTATTATGTTCGGCCACGCTTTCACTGTTTTCTTTCAAGAAGTATTTGACAAGTACGCAGATGTATTTGCAGAACTTAATGTTAACCCGAACCAAGGTATGTCTGACTTAGAGCAGAAAATCGCAGGTCACGCTAAAGAAGCTGAGATCAAAGCAGCATTCCAAGCAGTAGTTGAGTCTGATAATCCAGAGATCGCTATGGTCGATTCTGACAAAGGTACTACTAACTTCAACGCTTCTAACGACGTAATCATTGATGCTTCAATGCCAGTTGTTGTACGTGAAGGTGGTAAGCAGTGGAACCGTAATGGTGACGCTGTTGAGTGTGTTGCTGTTGTTCCTGATAGTACATACGGACTTTTCCACGAAGAGATGGTAGCAGACTGTGTTAAAAATGGTCAGTATGATGTAACAACAATGGGTAGTGTTGCTAACGTTGGTCTTATGGCACAAAAAGCTGAAGAGTATGGTTCTCACCCAACAACATTTGAACTAGCTGAAGCTGGTACCGTTACTGTAACTGCTGAAGACGGAACAGTTCTTATGTCATTTGAGTGTGAAAAAGGTGATATTTGGAGAATGTCTCGTGCTAAAGATATTCCGATCAAAGATTGGATTCGTTTGGCTGTAGAACGTGCAAGCATTGAGAAAGTTCCTACGATTTTCTGGTTAGATGAAAACCGTGGTCATGATGCTGAAATGATTAAAAAAGCTAAGATGTACCTTGCTGATCTTGATACAGATGGTCTTGACATCCAATTCATGGATGTCACTGCTGCAACACGTTTTACCAATGCGCGTGTTCGTCAAGGTAAAAATACGATCTCTGTAACAGGTAACGTTCTTCGTGACCACCTTACAGACATGTACCCGATCTTGGAGCTAGGAACATCTGCTAAGATGCTTTCTATCGTTCCATTGTTAGCTGGTGGTGGTCTTTATGAGACTGGTGCCGGAGGGTCTGCACCGAAGCATGTTGAGCAGTTCTTAAAAGAGGGTCACCTTCGTTGGGATTCACTTGGTGAGTTCTTAGCACTAGCTGAGTCTTTACGTTTCTTAGGTCAGAAACACTCAGATGCAAAACTAACAGCATTAACTGCTGCGCTTGATGTTGCAAATGATGGTTACCTATCAAACAACAAGGCCCCTTCACGTAAGTGTTGTGAGCCAGACAACAAAGCGTCTCACTTCTTTGTAGCACAGTATTGGGCTAAGGCACTTTCAGAAGGTGCAGATGCAGAACTTGCTGCTAAATTCGCTCCAGTAGCTGCGGCGCTAATTGAAAACGAAGATAAGATTATTGCTGAGCTTATCGCTGCTGAAGGTAAGCCACAAGATATTGGTGGATACTACAAGCCAGATATTGCAAAAACAGAAGCGGCAATGCGCCCATCTGCAACACTTAACGCTATTATTGAAGCGATCTAGTGTTTTGAGATGAGAGTCTTACTCTTGTCTCATCCCGTCTCGAAAGAGACACCAAATGAAAATTCTAACTTTCTGTTTTTAGCTACTGATCTAGCTAAAAATTGAGAGTTGACCCAAAGGAAACGAATGGCAAGTAAAGTTACAGTTATTGGTACAGGAAATTTTGGTTCAACAGTCGCATTTATTTTAGCGATGCGTGGTTCATGTCATGAGGTTATCCTCAGAGGACGTAATCTTAATGTAGCTAAGGGTAAAGCACTCGACATGTCTCAAGCGGCAAATGCTGCAAGAGAGCATACCGTTGTACGTGCTGCCGAAGGTCCTGAAGATATGGCAGGCAGTAAGGTTATTGTTATTACAGCAGGTGCCCCTAGAACACCAGGTATGAGTCGTGATGACCTTTTAACTAAAAATGCAGAGATCGTTAAGAAGTATGCGCTTGAGATTAAAGAGCATGCGCCCGAAGCTATCGTAGTTGTTGTAAGTAATCCTCTTGATGTGATGACCTATGTGGCTGCTAAATACACAGGTTTTCCAAGAGAACGTGTACTTGGTATGGCAGGTATCTTAGATGCAGCGCGTATGGCACACTTTATCTACGAAAAACTGGGCTACGGTGCAGGACAGATTCGTGCAACAGTTATGGGTGGTCATGGTGATACCATGGTGCCTCTTCCTAAGTTTACAACGGTAGCGGGTGTTCCTATTGATGATTTACTTGACTCTGAAGAGATCGGTGAGATCGTCAAAAAGACCCGGGAAGGTGGCGCTCAGATCGTTAACCTTTTAGGTAATGGTTCTGCTTACTACGCGCCAGCTAAGTCGACAGCGGTTATTGTAGATGCTATTTTGAAAGACACTAACCAAATCCACTCCTGTGCCTTAATGTTAGATGGTGATTACGGTTATACAGGCATCGTAAGTGGTGTGCCGGTTATGATCAGTGAAAATGGTGCAGAGCAGGTGATCGAGATGACGCTTAAAACACTACAGAAGACGCGTTTCAAAAACTCAGTAGCTTCGGTTCAAGAGATGGTCGACACACTTTATAGTAATGGATTCTTTGATGACTTGGAGAGTAAATAATGGGTAACCGTAAAGTTGGAATTGTAGGTGCTGGTGCTGTTGGCGCTACAACTGCTTATACGTTAGCAATGCTAGGTACTTGTGATGAGATCATTCTTTTTGACATCGTTGATGGTGTGGCAAAAGGCAAGGCGATAGACATTGCACAAGCAACATACTATGCACCACAAGACACAACGGTAACTGCGGCTGAGACTGCTGCTGACATTAAAGATTGTGACATTGTAGTTGTGACGGCGGGTGTTCCTCGTAAAGGTGACATGACAAGAGCAGATCTTTTGATGATCAACGCAAAGATCATGAAAGATGTTGTGACCAATATCATGACAAACTCTCCTGACGCTATCATCATCTGTGTCTCTAATCCATTAGACGTTATGACCTATGTGATTAAGCAGATTACAGGTTGGGAAAGTAACCGTATTGTAGGACTTGCAGGCGCGCTTGATGGTTCACGTATGGCGTACCAGATCAAAAAACTTACTGGTATGAGCAACCGTCAAACAGGAAGTCTTGTTATAGGTGATCATGGCGAACATATGATTCCTCTTCCTAACAAAGTTCATGTAGGTGATATTCCTCTTTCTGAGCTTATTAGTAAAGAAGATATGGACGGTATTATTGATCGTACTAAAAATGGTGGTGCTGAGATTGTTAAACATCTTGGTACTTCTGGTTACTATGGTCCTGGACGTGCGATTACACACATGGTTGAAGCGATCTTAAATGATAATAAAACAGTAGTTTCATCTTCTGTTATCTTGAATGGCGAGTACGGTTACAGCGACATCGCTGTTGGTGTTCCAGTAGTACTTGGTGCTCAGGGTGTTGAGAAAGTTATTGAGATTGATCTTGATGATGACACTAAGGCTAAGTTTGCGCGTTCAGTCGCGTCAATCCAAGAGGGTATTAACGTACTTAAAGTAAACAATTTTTTTGAGGAGAAGTAGATGGCAACACGTATAGAAAAAGACACAATGGGTGAGATTAACGTTCCAATTGATGCTTATTGGGCAGCGCAGACACAACGTTCAATTCAGAACTTTGCAATTGGTGAAGAGACTATGCCGTATGAGATTACACGTGCCTTCTCTTTCCTTAAAAAATCGGTAGCGCTTGTTAACATGGACCTTGGTAAATTAGACGCTAAAAAAGCAGAAGCTATTGCAGCTGCAGCTGATGATATGCTTGCTGGAAAACTTGATGGTAACTACCCTCTAGTCGTATGGCAGACAGGTTCAGGTACGCAGTCTAACATGAACAACAATGAAGTTCTTGCAAACCGTGCTACTGAGATTCTTGGAGGTGACTTCCGTAAAGAGAAGCTTATTCACCCTAATGATGATGTTAACAAGTCTCAGTCTTCAAACGACACATACCCTACAGCACTTCACGTTGCTGCGGTTATTGCTGTTGAGGCAAGACTTCTTCCAGCGATTAAACTACTACGTGACACATTGGCAAAGAAATCTGCTAAGTTTGAGTCAGTAGTTAAAATCGGTCGTACACACCTTCAAGATGCAACACCAATTACACTAGGTCAAGAGATCAGTGGTTGGGTTGAGATGCTAGATAAGTGTGAAAAAATGGCAGTACAGTCACTAGAGCCAGTTCGTGAACTTGCCCTAGGTGGAACAGCTGTTGGTACAGGTCTTAACGCGCACCCAGAACTAGGTGCACGTGTTGCGGCTAAACTAACTGAACTTACAGGTCATGAGTTTATTACTGCACCGAACAAGTTTCACGCACTAACATCACACGATGCTTTAGTATATTCTCATGGTGCACTTAAAGCACTTGCGGCTGACATGATGAAAATCGCTAACGATGTACGTTGGTTGGCTTCAGGTCCACGTTGTGGTCTTGGTGAGATTGAGATTCCTGCTAATGAGCCAGGCTCTTCTATTATGCCAGGTAAGGTTAATCCTACTCAAGCAGAAGCAGTTACTATGGTAACGTGTCAAGTGTTTGGTAATGATGTTGCTATCTCTATGGGTGCATCTCAAGGTAACTTCGAGCTTAACGTTTACAAGCCAGTTATCGCACTAAACTACCTACAGTCAGTACGTCTTCTTGCAGACAGTATTACATCGTTTAACGATCACTGTGCAGTAGGAATCGAGCCTGTTGCAGATAAAATTGATCACTTTTTACATGACTCATTGATGTTAGTCACTGCACTTAACCCATATGTTGGTTATGATAATGCAGCTAAGATTGCTAAAACAGCACATAAAAATAACTCTACACTTAAAGAGACTGCAGTTGAACTGGGTCTTTTAACAGCTGAAGAGTTTGACAAGTATGTTGTTCCGGAAGATATGATCGCACCTAAGGCTTAGTCCCTAAATAGTGTAAACCAAACAGTTGCTGCGCATCGACTTAGTCGGTTCGTATAAGTCGTACCAACAGAAAACAAGGAGAAGTATATGAATATTCACGAATATCAGGCGAAACAGATTTTCAAGAAATACGGTGTACCAACACCAAAAGGTATTATGGTAGAGA
>Ga0256826_1000951_pt1 | contig 17973 bp, 13 predicted proteins | sample CV79metaG_FD_185975 | JGI IMG/M metagenome (GOLD analysis project Ga0256826, IMG submission 185975) | Hydrothermal vent microbial communities from East Pacific Rise, Pacific Ocean - CV79 | ecosystem: Environmental > Aquatic > Marine > Hydrothermal vents | place: Pacific Ocean: East Pacific Rise...
AATCTTAAAACATGTTGATACAGACTTTGCAACAGAGATGTTAACAGTTCTACAAAACGAGCCTAATATCAATCTCATCTTACAAGCGAGTGTTAGCAAAATAGATTATGATGAAAACTTTACCGTCTATTATGAGCAGAACAACCAAGAAAAAGTGCTCACTTCGGAGCGCGTACTTGTTGCAACGGGTAGAACGCCTAACGTAACGACGCTTGCCTTAGAGAAAGCAGATATTACATATGACAAAGGAGGCATCAGCACCAATCCCTCTTTACAGACCAGTAATCCTAATGTTTTCGCCAATGGCGATGTTGTCGAAGGGTTCCCACGCTTTGCCCATACCGCTCAGTTTGGTGCACATACACTTGCCCAAAACCTCTTTTTAGAACACAACCTCTTCAAAGTCGATTATGACAAAAACAGCTGGGTACTTTTTTCTGAACCCAACATCGCTATGGCAGGCATCTCTGAAGAGGAAGCTAAAGCAAGAGGTCTTGAAGTCATTGTTGACCATTATGACTATAGTATAGATGCTAAAGCACAGATAGAAGATTTCGATAGTGGTCAACTCAAGTATGTGGTTGACAAAAAAAGCCATGTGATTTTAGGTATCAGCATCATGACCAATGAAGCCAATGCTATTGCGGGTGAAGCAGCCCTTATCGTTGCCAATAAATTGACCTTAAATAATCTTGTTTCAACCATCCACCCTCATCCAACCCTCTCTGAGTCATTTTCAGTCTTGGCAAAACAGATGATGGGCAAGATTATGTTGAAAAAGCTGGAAAATCCTCTGATCAAAGGATTACTAGAAATCGAGCGCTTTCTTTAGATGGATTATTATGAAGGTTTAAACATTCTCTTTATTGGGATCGGTGTCATCGCATTAACTGTCTATGGGATTTTACGTCTCAAAAGAGAGAAGCTACTCTCGATGGCAAAAAGTGCTACCTTTAAAGAAGAACACCGGAGAGTACTCCAAAAGACACCACACTACAACCAGTTATCAGACGAAGAGAGAGCCAAGATAGAGCGTTCCATCCTCTTGTTTGCTTACACTAAAGATTTTATAGGTGCTGGCATAGAGGTCACGGATGAGATGAAAGTCATCATTGGCTTTTACGCCTGTTTACTTTTACTACATATTAAAGAGAGTAACTGTTATGAAAATCTTCAGACGATTATCATCTACCCTACGGCTGTTGCCATTGAGAACATCCATAACAGTGGTGGCATCTACACAAAAGAGCAGTTTGTCATCGATGGGCAATCTAGCAATGATACCGTTATTATCATCTGGCATGAGGCCCGTCGCGAGGCGTACCACCTAAGACACAATAATGTCATCATCCATGAGTTTGCCCATGAGATCGACTTCCTTGATGGCGAGATCGATGGTGTACCACCTATTGAAAAGTCTAAATACAATGAATGGACAAATGTCCTATTCGGCGACTATGCAAAGCTTAATACCGTCGCACTTAAAAACCGTGACTGGGGAAAGTACAAACTACTAGGTAGCTATGCTGCCACCAATGAAGCAGAGTTCTTCGCTGTCGTCACAGAGCGTTTTTTTGAGTCACCCCATGCTTTAAAACGAGAGTTTCCTGAGCTTTACAACGAACTCAAAAGTTTTTATCATATTGATACTGTTACACTTGTCAATACATAAGGTTTTTACATGAATAATAACAATGAACAAGGTTTAAGTACACAAGAAGTAAGTAAGCGACAGCAACAGTATGGATACAATGAACTAAAAGAAAAAGAAAAAAGTTGGGTTATCCGTCTGTTTCAACGTTTTTGGGGACCCATACCATGGATGATCGAAGTAGCCGCCATACTCTCTTATGCTACAGGTCGCTATGAAGACCTAAGTATTATCTTGATCTTACTCTTTGTCAATGCTTTTGTCGACTTTTATCAGGAGTCTAAAGCACTCAATGCTATTGCTGTTTTAAAAAAACGGTTGGCACATTTTGCGCTTGTCTTCCGTGATGAGCAGTGGCAACAGATAGAAGCTAAAGGCTTAGTTCCTGGAGATCTCCTTAGATTAAAGATCGGCGATGTGGTTCCGGCAGATGTTAGACTGCTCGAGAGTGATGCATTTTTATTGGTCGACCAGTCTGCCCTCACCGGCGAATCCCTTCCTGTGACAAAAAAAGCAGGTGAGGAGATCTATGCGAATGCCATTATAAAACAAGGCGAGATGCTAGCACATGTCACAGCAACGGGAACACACACCTATTTTGGTAAAACAGTAGGACTTGTAGCCAAAGCTGAAGATGCCCAAAAAAGCCACTTTCAAAAGATGGTCATCAATGTCGGAAACTTTCTAATCGCCTTAACAACGATTATGATCACACTTATCTTAGTCGTTGGCTACGTTAGAGGTGAATCCATGAGTGAACTCATCATCTTTGCATTAGTTTTGACTATCTCTGCTATTCCCGTTGCTATGCCTGCCGTCTTGACCGTTACTATGGCTGCTGGAGCAAGTGTCTTAGCTAAAAAGGAGGCAATTGTAAGTCGACTTGCTGCGATCGAAGAGTTAGCGGGGATGGATATACTCTGTTCTGACAAAACAGGGACCTTGACTAAAAATGAGATGACACTCAGTGAGCCATTTGTTATCAGTGACTTTGGTGCCAATGACCTCTACTACTATGGTGCACTCGCTAGTAAAGAAGAGAACAATGACCCCATTGAAAAACCGATCTTTGATTATATTAAATCACATGACCTTAACACTAAACTGGCAGCACAGCAACTTGTCAGTTTTATTCCCTTTGACCCCGTTCGAAAACGCACAGAAGCTATCTACAAAAGAGAAAGCAGTAACTTACATGTGATTAAAGGAGCAACACAAGTCATCTTAGCCCTCAGTGATATTTCTACTGAAGTGCGTGAAACAGTAGAAAAGCAGATCCATATTTTTGCATCAAAAGGTTTTCGCACACTTGCTGTTGCCCTTAAAAATAGTGGTGATGAGTTCTATACTTTTATTGGTATCATGCCCCTTTTCGATCCTCCTAGAGATGACTCTAAACAAGCCATACAAGAGGCCATGGCTAAAGGTATTACGGTCAAAATGATCACAGGTGATAATGTAGCCGTTGCACAATACATCTCCTCTCTTCTAAATATTGGAGAAGAGATACAAAATATCCGTGAGCTTAAAGGTGAAAGTCATAAAGAGTATCTTTATCTCTCACGCATACTCTCACACTCTTTTATTAAGGTCCTTAAACCTGAACTCTCCTCGGACAAGGTAGAAACGCTAGTTGTCGACATTGTCAATGAGGTCAAAGACAGTTTACACAACCACCCACTCCCTTCTGGCACCATTAGAAAGCATGAATCAGAGATCATTTCACTCATCGAAAATGCCCAAGGCTTTGCCGAAGTCTTTCCAGAGGACAAGTATTTTATTGTTGATGAACTCCAGAAGGCAGGTCATATTATTGGAATGACCGGTGATGGTGTGAATGATGCCCCTGCTCTAAAAAAAGCGGACTGTGGCATTGCAGTAAGTGGCGCGACCGATGCTGCTAGAGCAGCTGCTGACATTGTATTGATGACACCGGGACTCCATGTCATCGTTGATGCCATCGAGCAGGCACGTATCACCTTTGAGCGTATGAAAAGTTATACGATTTTCCGTATTGCTGAGACGATTCGTATCATCATCTTTATGACCTTGGCTATTGTCATCTTTCAATTTTATCCTATTACCGCACTGATGATCATAGTACTTGCACTTCTAAATGACATCCCTATTTTAACGATTGCCACAGACAACACTAAAGTTGCGGATAAACCTGTACGCTGGGACATGAAAGAGATGCTAATCTTAGCATCATGGCTTGGAATAGCCGGCGTACTCTCTTCGTTTTTGCTCTTTTGGTATACCGTCAGCGTAATGGATCTACCTCATGCCTTTGTCCAAAGTGCCTTCTTTGCTAAACTTGTCATTGCTGGACATGGTACTATCTACAACACCCGAACAGATGACTGGTTTTTCAAACGTCCGTTCCCTTCATGGACACTTTTTGGCGCTACCTTCTCTAGCCGTATCCTCGGAACGATCATCGCTGTCTATGGTTTTGGTCTGATGGAACCCATAGGTTGGGAGTGGGCAGCAGCGATGTGGGCATATGCATTAGTCTGGTTTGTCTTTAATGATGCTATTAAGATCTTAGTACTGCGTTATTATCGTAAAAAGTCCATGCGAACACAAGAAGAAAAAGGATCTATACAGTAAGAGATGTATAATCAAACAAACTAATAACTTCATCGAGAAAAAGCTAGAAGTTAAAGCCACTACTAGAAATTGGAAAACAGTTTTAAAGCTAGAAGAACTTTTAAATAATCAAGCAGTCAGTTAACCTCTCTTCATGTTTAACATATTATGTAACAATTATATACGGAAAACATACAGTTAAGTACTAGCTGATTATAATACTTGAATCAAATATCCAAGGACAATAATGAAACTACTATCTTCCCTACTACTTTTATCACTCTTAACACATGCCTCTGAAATCAGTGATACCATCACCAATACAACTTCAGAACCGATGCTGTGTGTTGAGAAATATCCTGCAGTTTATACTGAGAAACTGATTGACGGGCATAAACGTAATATAAAGACAGCACCTAAAGAGGAGCAGATCAGTACACTGAAACCTCAAAACTCTCTCACAAAAAAAAGAGAGGGGTACCTCTACTGTTTTAATAAACTCGAATATATCAAATCGCGTCAAAAGAATGATATAGAGCGGAGTAACCAATATACACTCAAAAGCCATGTCTCATACCACAACCGTTACGACATCACACTCTATCAAGGTAAAGATCGTAGTTTTGTAGAACATAATTTTGGCATCGCACAATCATGTGCACCACTTAATGGTGGCGAGTACTGTAATCACGGGTTTGGACTTGATATCTTTTATGACAAGGAACAAGATGTCAATACAATCTTTCTTTATGCTAATACCGTTGCAAGAGGATCACTTCCCTTTGAACCAGCATCAATGCTTAAACTTCGTAATAGCGAAGGGCCTCTTGGTCTTTGGGTCCAAAAACATTATAAAAAGCTCTTTTCTAAAAAGCCCAACTTTCGTTCACAAAACGTTATGAGTTGGAAACACCCGAGTAAAGGTATTAAGCGTGTCATCGTTACTGCTAAAAATGGTCATTATGAGTTGAGTCGTACTTTTAAAGATGGTCAGAACCTTTTTCGCAGTGGTCGAAGTGAGAGTAAAATACCACAAGACTACATACAAGCGATAGAAGTTCAATACAAGTAGGTATTAAACCTTTTCTACCAATATCATTAAAGTGTGTCGATATCCACAATCTCAACTCTGTCACACTCTTTCTTTAGTAACTTACGACTTCTAGCATCATCTTCTGCTAAGTCTAAGATGTCAGCAAAGTCATTTTTACTCACTTCAAATTGATAAAGTTCTTTTTCTGTAGCAAGTGTTAACAGAGCACTCTTGTCGTCACTTGTAAGTGCAAGGTTACGTATGCCCTTCCCAAACTCACTTTTGATCACCTTGAGTACTTTCTCGTTGTTTAAGAGTGCTTCTATGGTAATCTCTTTGTTGGTGTCTTTTTGACAGAGGACTTTGTAGGTTATCAACATGGTTCCCTTCATAATATAGCCTTTTCATTTAATTGCAATAAGACATTATATAACTTCACACTATTTTTACATCATAAACTGTCATAATGTCATAAAAGACACCTCTAGAAAGGATACCTATGAATATCAATGAGAATGTCCAAAAACTATTAAATTCAGAGATAGAGGTAGCCTCACTGCAAAAGGAGTCTGTTACTGACCTAAAAGCTATCGGACGTCAGTTTGCACTTCGTTACCGCCACATGGCGCTAAAAGAGCACAAAGATGCACTGCAACTACTCTCTCTTTTAATAGAAATACGCAAGGTGGTCAAACAGAAGTTAGGCATTAAAGATGGGTTAATGTTGCGTTATGAAGAAGATCTAAAAAAGGCTAACTAGCCTTTTAAGAGAGAGAAGAGCTTTATAATACTCTTTTAAATACTTATTGTTTGTCGAAAAGCTTACGGTTACGCGCTGCTAAGGCAATAATAATAAAGACAATCGCATACGTCACAGGTACAAAGTCAGGGATTGGCACTGGATCGCCCTTAGCGTATGAGTGCATACCTGCTAAGTAGTAGTTTACACCGAAGTATGTCATTAACACTGATGTAAACGCTAGTAGCGAGATCACTGAGTAAAGGTATGGTGTGTAAAGTGCTTTAATAAAGCGTAAGTGAATAACTACAGCATATACTAAAATCGTTACCAATGCCCATGTCTCTTTTGGATCCCAACCCCAGTAGCGTCCCCAAGACTCATTCGCCCAAACACCACCTAAAAAGTTTCCAACGGTCAGCATTGAAAGACCGATCATCAAACTCATCTCATTAATAGAATTAAGCTCTTTGATCGAAAGTGAGATCTGACGTTCATTGGTCTTGTTTTTAAGGATAAATAGAATTAATGTTATGAAACCAAGCAGTGCACTTAGCCCCAAGAAACCATAACTCGCAGTAATCATTGAGACGTGTATACTCAACCAGTATGACTGAAGAACAGGAACCAGGTTTGTCACCTGTGGGTCCATCCAGTTAAGGTGTGCCACAAAGAGAATCAGACCGGAAAGAATCGACGTTGCCGCCAAGGTAATAGGTGAACGCTTTGAGAAGATAAAGCCTGCCAATACCGTTGCCCAAGCGATGTAGACCATGGACTCATACCCATTAGACCATGGTGCGTGACCTGAGATATACCAACGCAATGCCAAACCTGTTGTGTGTGCTGCTAAGAACAGTAGTAACAGGGCAAAACTTGCTTTTGTAAAGAACTCTAACTTGAACTTAGGTTTGATGATCTTAACAAATGAAAGTACAAGTAGTGTGAAACCTACCAAGAAGTAGAGTGGCCATAGATGCTCAAAGATATTAGCATGGTTCATCCAGATCTCAACATCGATCTTTGCTTGCTCTGGATAGACATCTTCACCTATTTTAGTTTGATAGTTTGTGATGGCTGCTAATGCTTCATCAGCATCGCTCCAGTCACCTTCAGCTAGTCCTTTATCAACCGCAGTAAAGTAGTTTACCGCTAACTGACGAATAAGATAGTTTGCATCACCTTGAAGTGTCTGTAAGGCACCCATTGTATCCAACCATTTGTTGTTATCATCATGCGGAACAGGCCACATACGAAGCAATGAACCAGAGAAAACCATAAAGGCAACGTTAACACGCTCATCGACTTTCAGAACAGCTTTATCAAACTTGTCACGCTTGCCTGGTGCCTTACGAATAGCCTCTTCAACAGCAGCGTTTAGTTTATACCCTGCCATCTCATCTGGAAATTCAAAAAACTGAGAAAAGGCCGCTGTTTTGTCTTTCTCTTTAAGACCTAAAAGCTTATTGACCGCCTTATGGGATGTCTTGATAAGTTTGATCTCACGCCATGCTTCTGGACGAGTCATCATCCCTAAGATAATCTGGTTCGCGTCCAGTCCTAAGATGGTGTTATTACGGTTCATCTTGTGCATGATCTCGGTACTAAGCGTATCAATAGGTTTCATACGCCCTGCACTGTCTTGGATCATCAACTCACCAAAATGGTCGGCATGGGCTTTGTCAAACTTCTTGACTTCACTGATCAGTGGGTTTTCTGCGGCCTGTAGTGATGGTGTGTTTATCAGTCCAAGGATTAACAGTAATGAAGCGACTACTTTTTGCGCCTCACTTGCGTCACGTGCTACCTTCATAAGACGGGCGAAACGTCCCTTCATAAAGAGTGAACCGAAGATTCCGATAGTCAACATAAGGTATCCTATATAAGTTGGTAATGTTCCGGGATCATTGTTGACAGAGAGAACTGTTCCACGCTCATCTTGGTCATACGATGACTGGAAGAAACGGTAACCACGATGGTCAAGAACATGGTTCATGTAGATTCTAAATGGCTCATGAATCCCTTGTTCAGCATCTATTAAAACAACATCACTTGCATAAGAAGCAGGAGAGTTTGAACCAGGGTAGCGCTCAAGGTCAAACTTAACCAGCTCAATAGAGAATGGCAGTTTTATGTACTCAGCACCATAACTCAGATCAACATGCATACCATTAAAGTCAACATGTTGTGCATCGCCAACAATACCCTTTTGTCCAAAGACAACAGCCTCTTTCGTCTCACCTTTGTAGGTAACGTTAAAACGTAAGGCGTCACGGTTACTTGCACGCATCATTGGACCTGACTTACTTGCACCTGCAACGATAGCAAGCTTTGCATGTGCATAGAAGTCTCTTACAACAAAGTTCGTACCCTCTGCACTAAAAAGTGTACGCATAGTTGCTTCAGAGTGATTAGAGGCATTGGTCTCACCACGGCTCTGATCATCCATATGTAAATAACCAAGATCCATAGGATGGTTCATGTACAGTTGTCCATCTTCTACAAAGAAGGCTACTGTTGGTTTGTCAAACTGCTTCCCTGAACCAAAGTCTAAAACAACAGAACTACTCTCATAGAATGCACCTTTTTCAAGCTGTACAGACTCTCCTGAGTTACCACTAGTCACCATCATGTTAATGATAGCATCACCTTCTGTGTCTTCAACAATCGAATTCGTAGCACTAATAATGTACTCAGTCAGCTCAATGTCAACTGCTTCACCGTTGTCAAGACTCACACTAGTATCAAAACTATTATGGCTCATCTTAGACATCAGTAGCTGTTTTTTGTACTGACTTTTTTTACCGTCAGTATCTGTAAATACAGCTTTTAGATACGTGTCAGAAGATGTAATACGGTTGCTACTTTGTCCCTCACGGATATGCATCATCCCTTCAAAACCATAATAACGTGTAACTGCCGCACCAATTAAGATCACAATAAATGAGACGTGAAAAAGTAAGATTAGAAACTTTTTCTTCTGTATCATCTTAAAACGAACAATATTAATCATAAGGTTAATTGTCAGAACAACTAACAATACTTCAAACCAACGTGCTTTATAAACAACAGCCTGTGCTGTCATCGTACCGTAGTCGTTTTCTATAAACGTGGCATACCCACTCGCTACAGCAAAGATCAGCATTAACACTGCCATCATCTTCATTGAACCGATAAAATCTAAGATCATTTTCATTTTATTCCTTGTAAATATCTCTACCTAAGCTGCAAACAGCCTAGGTAGAGATATTTCGATTAAGTTTGTATTTTATAACATCATTATTAACTAATAGTTAAGGAATACCCCATAAACTAGGGGTATTATCTATTATTTAAGCTCACCCCAATGTTTTCCAATGTTGACCGATGTCTTAAGTGGTATTTTAAGCTCAGTGATACCTTCCATAATGGCTTTAAACTCATCTGCAATAAATTCAGCTTTGTCAGCATCAACCTCAAAAATCAGTTCATCATGGATTTGCAACATCATCTTAACGGGGAGTTGTCTCGTTTTTATCACACCTGCGATCTTATTCATACTCATTTTTATAAGATCAGCCGCAGAACCTTGAAAGACCGTGTTAACTGCTTCACGCTCGTAGGCTGCTTTCATCATCGGTACCGCACTTGCATAATCAAAATAACGACGACGTCTGAGAAGCGTCTCAACATAACCCTCTTCTTTAGAACGCTCTACGATAGAAGCAAAGTACTGTTTCACCGTAGGAAAGCTCTCAAAATACTTTTCTATGATGGTTTTTGCCTCTTTCGTCGTGATACCAAGAGTATCGGAGAGCTTTTTCGGTCCCATGCCATAGAGCAGTCCAAAGTTAACTGTCTTTGCTATGCTACGTTTACCAGAGGCTTCTTCTTCGCCAAACAGGACAATAGCTGTCTGCATATGGATATCTTTGTCATCATTAAAAGCGTCTACTAACACACTGTCTTCTGAGAAGTGGGCCAAAAGACGAAGCTCTATCTGTGAGTAGTCGATCCCGATAAGTAGTTTCCCCTCTGGCGCCACAAAAGCACCACGTATACGGGCACCAAGTTCTGAACGTGTTGGAATGTTTTGTAAGTTAGGATTCACCGAACTTAGACGCCCTGTTGCAGTTCGTGTCTGTACAAAAGAGGTGTGGATGCGTCCATCTTTACTCTGTTTGTTCAGCTCTAAAAGTGGCTCTATATAGGTCGAGTAGAGTTTAAACATCTCACGGTATTGCATGATGTACTCAATGATAGGATGTGAACCAAGCAGTGAGTTAAGTACTTTTATATCCGTACTACGTTTCTTACCAAATGGGAGTTCTAGCTTGTCAAACAAGATATCACCGAGTTGCTTAGGTGAGTTAATATTGAACTCTCCACCCGCCGCTTCGTAGATACTTTTAGTGAGTTCAGCCAGTTTTGTTTTAGCCTCTTCTTTAAAACTTTCTAAACTTTTCGCATCGCTGGCAATACCATTACGTTCCATCTCCATCAACGTCGTAATAAACGGAAACTCTAAGGTGTGTGCCAGTTCAATGAGGTGCTCGGCACTTTGTAGCTTGAGCTTCTCTAACAGCATGTTGTAGAGTTTCAAAGTAATAAGAGCATCTTCTGCTGCATACTTAGTCGCATCTTCTAACTCTACTGAAGCAAAAGTCTCCCCTTTTTTAACCGTATCTTTAAAGCTAATCATCGTATGTTCTAACCAGACACTGGCCAAATGGTCAAGTGAGAGTTTGCTCTCAGGGTTAACCAACCAACCAAGCACAATACTGTCACCATAGATGTTGAGTGTCTCAACACCAAGGTAATCTGCCACAAAATGCATGTCAAACTTTACATTGTGCCCAATAACACGCGCACTAAAGATCTTACGAAGTGCTTTTTGAGCTGCCTCCGTAGAGACTTGCTCTGGTACACCAAGATAGAAATGCGCAATCGGTACATAGTAGGCTATCTCTTCATTAAGCGCAAAACTAAAACCAACCATATGGTCTTTAGCATGCTCTAGCCCAGTTGTCTCCGTGTCAAAAGCGACAATATCTTCAGCTTTAAGATCTTTTAAGAGGCTATGTAACTCATTTTCATCAGTCACTAGCTTGGTTTCTAAGTCTAAAGTCTTAGGTGCCATCGCTGCCATCACTTCATCGGCTGTTTTTGGCTTAGATCCACTTGTTGTAGGACGGGTGTCCGGATCAACTAACTTTTTTGCATGAAGTACACGCAAGATTCCATTCATCTCATACTCAACCAACTCATCATAGATAGGAAGGAAGGGGTTCTCTTTAGGAAGAGCAAATGGCGTAAAGTCTATGCCCTCTAAGATGTCGGTACGAAGTGTTACCAACTCATGTGACATCCAAGCATCTTTTTCAAACTCACGTAACTTTTTCTGCATGCCAGGTGGCTTGATCTCATCAATATGAGCATAAACATTTTTAAGTGTCTCATACTGACTCAACAACTTCTGTGCACCAACCTTACCAATACCCTTGACACCCGGAACATTGTCCGCACTGTCCCCTAAAATCGCCTGATAGTCTGTAAACTGACACGGATGTATGCCGTACTTGTCAAAACACTCTTCTTCATTGATCTCTTTACGTTTGATGGCATCGAGCAACACAACTTTGTTATCATCAATAAGTTGATACAAGTCTTTGTCATGAGAGACAACCTTAACCTTGTACCCTTTTTTCTTCGCCTCTATCGTCAGAGAAGCAATAACATCATCTGCCTCAAAACCAGGCATAGCAATAGAGTGAAAGCCCATCTTCTTAATCCACTCTATGGCAATAGGTAGTTGCATTGTAAGTTCTTCTGGAGGAGCAGAACGGTTTGCCTTGTAGTTCGGGTCTATATCATTACGAAACGTAGGCCCTTTAGAGTCTAAGGCAAAGACCAAATAGTCCGTTGCATGGTCTTTTTCTAAGCGCTCGACTAAGTGTGTAAAACCTGTCAAAAGCCCTGTAGGAAAGCCATTTTTGTTGGTTAGCGGTGGCAATGCATAGAAGCTTCGGAAGAAGAAGCCAAAGGTGTCGATGATGGTTATGGTTTTAGACATAAAAAGCCTTCTAAAATAGTCTTGTTATTTTAGCCAAGTAAGCTTATTACACTTTTGATTTTCTAGTGTAGTTAGTTACATTTACTCTTATCTGCGCAAAGACGGTTATTCCTAAAAAAACAGGAATCAATATGTCTGTATAGTTTTTTAATATGTTAGATATAAATTCTAATACTTCACAATATGATATTCCCTTGCCTTTAACTCGTGATTGGCCAAACTTTTTTTCTCTGTCGCGTCAGAGAAATAATTTTTGAGAAAAATAGAGAGACGCTGTTGTTATGACGTTGATTGTTTTTTTCTAAAGCAGCCATATACAGTCCGTTGTACTACTTCGAAACATACAGTTTTTGCTGAGAGCTTGTTTGAATAGGGATAAACGCGCTAGCTTTTACTTTAATAGATGCGTTACCATTTGCTCTTATTTCGTGACATCTGCAAAGCTGACTGAAGAGACTGAAAAAGCGTTAAGAAAATGGCATTGTTTGAGCACCGCGAGTTTTGTCATTTTTAGTGAAAGAGGGAACGAAAGAAAGGTAGTCGATAGCTATCGACCTTGAAGCCGTCACGAGCGGTTTTTCGTTTCCTTTTTGTTGAGTCAAAAAGGAAAGAACATAGCCAAGGATAGTAATGATTACCTAGCAATTAAAAAGTACAAATCTAAAGTTATTTACAACTTCAATGGCTTTTTAAATAACATGACCACAGCAACAACAACTAGTAACCCAACACCAACAACAGCAAAAAAACCTTGTATTCCAAAAGAGGCAACCACGGGGTGGAACACTAAGGGAGATGCAAACTGACCTAAAAATATGGCACTGGTGATGTAACCAGAGGACTTTACACGTTTAGAATGATGAGATTTACTGAGCATCCATGCCATAACATTGGTCATTAATATCCCACCACCAAAGCCCATAATAGGTGAGGTCAAAAAGAAAAACCTAACATCATCGACTAAAGAGATCAAGATAAACCCAACACCTATGATGATAAGTCCAATAAGATAGATCATCCCAAAACTAAAATGCTCTTTTAGTTTGGCAAAACTAATGGCACCCACTGCATTAGCTACAAAAGCAACAGCAATAATAAGACCCGTTAATGAACCACTCGCTCCAAACTTTTCTATAATAAGAAAAGGCATCTGCGTTGGTAAGATGTAAAAAATTAACATCAAAACAAAGGCAAGAAAATAGATACCTAAAAGAGAACTATTGACCTCTGCAGTACTTGCGACCTCCTCGTGTTTCTCAGGTTCAACTAAAAACAGAAGTACAAATGGAATGAACAACACACCAACAAGGTAGATCCCAAAAGGATAACGCCAGTAGATGTCACTTAACATACCCCCACCGATCAAAAAGAGAATCCCTCCTACAGCGGTAAAAGCACTTTGCAACCCCATATACTTATGGCGACGGTTCTCTGAAAAGTAGTCACCTACTAATGATGTTGTCACTATCATCAAAATTGCAATAGCCACACCAAAAAAAGCACGAGACAGTAGTAGTGTCTCTATAGACTCTAAGTAGAGTCCCGCACTTCCAAAGAGTGAAAAGAGTATGAGCCCCACTACAACCGAGACTTTACGCCTAACCTTCTGAAGCGCGAGACCTAAAAATGGTGCAAGGAAGGCAATAGAAAGAGACGGAAGGGTAATCATCAAACGTGAATAAAGCTCCATCTCTGCCACATCAGGAAACTGGTTTTTAAGTTGGGGAAGAGAGGTAATGATGGCGACATTTGACATCACTGTTACCATGGAGAGTAATAAAAGTGTAAACTTTGTGGCTTGAGAAATCTGCATAAAAACGCTTTACTTAATTAAATTAGAGTAATCATACTAAACTTTTTACTCTACTAACGTAAATCCTTAAGATTTATCGTTTAACTGCTCCAGATCAGCCTCATCAAACTCTTCGCGTAAAGGGATCAAAATACTAATGACAACCAAACCAATACCAAAGAGCAGTACGGCCAGTGTCTCATGTCCAACAAACATAGAGGTTAAGGTAATATTACCAAATGAAGGTCCCATAAGTAATTTAAACTGATCATAATAAAGGGTAAAAACAAGACCACCTAAAATACCACCTATCGCACCAACCATAACATCGATACGACCTTCGGCAATAGAGACAGGCCCCGTTCCCGGGCACTTACCCATAATAGCCATAGCTACCCCAAAGATAATACCACCAATAATCAGACCACCGAGAAGAACAGGTTTGACATGGTAGGTCGCATAGCCTGCTTCAACAAGAAAATAGAGACCAATACTGGCTAAACCAATTGCCAGAAAGAGCATTTTAGGGACAACTGTGTCTTTAAGCATCGCAAAACCTGCGATCTTCTCAAACTTGTCAGCACGAGTGTACTGGATAATACCACCAAAAAGTACACCGATAACAAAGACCAAAAGAACTGAACCGTGTTCTTCAGCAGCTACGGTCGAGAACATACTCATAATTCGCTCAAACATCACGTGACTCCTTCTTATAAAAGAGACGTCCGGTGACTAAAAGTGAGCTCAGGACCACACCACCAAAGATCATACCACTAATGGCCGTCTGACTCATACCACTTAAAAAGTGTCCACTAGTACAACCACCAGCAAGTCGCGCACCGATGATTAGAAAAAATCCACTTACAAAACTCCAGATCAAGCGAGAAAGTACAGAGTCATTTTTATACTTTTTCCAAGCGGTAGGCACAACACTTAAACGGAAACTCTTTGTGACGAACACTGCCGTAAAAAAGCCACCAATCAACGCACCTAAAAGCATCACTCCTTCCCAAGAACCTGCATTATGGATCTCTTTAAGATAGGTATACTTTTCAGGATCAAGATCAAAAATAATACCTGCAAAATAAGGAACATAGGTCGAAGCACCAATAGGTCTACCAGCCCCCGCATAGGAGAATGAAAACATCAATAGCAGTGACATTAAGATACCACCAACCCACCATGGAATACGTCTAATCATTACTTATCCTTATTAATAAAATTTGAATATGTAATCATACACTTTAGCAAGTAAATATTGTTAATCAAAAATATTGAATATTATTTATAGATTTATTTATATTTACTGTATGTTATTTAAATATTTTAGAATAACTATGACAGTAAGGCACCTTTCCATGACGTTGATAATAATCTTGATGATATTCTTCTGCAGGATAGAAAATAGCAACTTTTTGTACCTTAGTCGCAACACTAAACCCCTTTTTAGTCAATATATTAATGAGTTTATGCGCTACTTTGTTCTCTTCAACATCACTATAAAAAATCACAGATAGATACTGTGAACCAATATCTGGCCCCTGTCCATTACGCTGCGTAAAGTCATGGATCTCAAAAAAGTTTTTAGCAATCTTCTCATAACTGATTTTATTTGCGTCATAAACCACTTCAACTGTCTCAACATGACCTGTGCTAGTGTAAGAGACATCTCTATAGCTCGGGTTCTTTTTATGTCCACCCATAAAGCCAGAGACTACACTTTTCACCCCATCGAGCTTCTCTAAGTGGTATTCAACACCCCAAAAACATCCACCGGCAAAGTAAGCTTTTTTCATACTGCTCTTTTCACCTGCCATCGCAAAGGTACTGCTCAACATTAAGGCCACTATCATCATTACTATTTTTTTCATATATCATCCCTTTTAGTCACTCCTTTTTACAAAGGAATGACGACTTATGAAACCATTATAGGAAACTCACATAAACAATTCATAAACTATTTCGCTAAAATCTCTCTATGAAAAAAACTATCTTGATCACAGGCTGTTCTAGCGGTATAGGCTATGAGACAGCACTCCACTTACATAATCATGGCTATGAGGTCTTTGCCTCTGCACGACAAGAGGAAGATGTTAAACGTCTTCGTGACCATGGACTCAATGCCTTACAACTTGATGTAACTGATACAGACTCTATTGATAGAGCACTGAGCAGTGTGTTAGAACAGACGGGTGGAACACTCTATGCACTGTTCAATAACGCCGGTTATGGTCAACCTGGTGCGTTAGAAGATGTTCCGAGCGAGGCACTTCGTGAGCAACTTGAGACCAATGTCATTGGTCTGCATGAACTTACCCGTCGCATTATCCCAGTGATGCGCAGACAAGGGTATGGAAGGATCATCCAGCACTCTTCTATCCTCGGGATCATCTCACTACGTTTTCGTGGGGCATATAATGCGAGCAAGTATGCCATTGAAGGTCTTTGTGACACACTACGTCTTGAATTGAACAACAGTAATATCTTTGTTGTCACCATGAACACCGGTCCCATCCACTCTAACTTTCGTGACAATGCTACTGAGAAGTTTTTAGAGTACGTTGATGTCGAGAAAAGTGTCTTTACCAAGGAGTACAAAGAAGAGGTACTAGAACGTAAAGAAAAAAAGAGTGAGAGTGATCCTTTCACCAAAGAGCCCATCGAGGTCATAGAGAAGGTCATCTTAGCCTTAGAGAAGAGACGCCCTGCTCCACGTTACTACGTCACTACAGCTACCCATCTGCTTGGTAACTTAAAACGTATCTTGCCAACTGCATGGTTAGACAAAATTTTACTGAAAGTCTAATATGCACCAGATAAGTGATACGGTCTTTGCCGAAAATTTTCTTTTTGATGTTGAGATAGCAACACCGCTACTACCTTCACCATATGAAGCGCATCCTTACCTTCTTGTCGAAAACTTTTTAGATGAAGATACCTGTAAAAGTATTATTGATGCAGCAAGAGAAGATGGTGATGTTACGGAGGCGACACTGCGAAGTAATAACCATAGTTCAAATACCAAGATCCGTAATACTAAAATACATAAACTATCTACAACACATCAAAACATCTATAACGCTGCACTTAACAAGATACGCCCAACCATAGAGCAGTTTTTTTCACTCTCCCTTACCCAGTCTACACAGCCACAACTTTTAGAGTACACCAAAGGCTCTTTTTATAAGGCACACTCTGATGATTCAAGTGTTTTAGTTAAAGATGGTGAAATCATAGGTTTTAAACAGGTCGCACCTCAACGCAAGATAACCACACTACTTTTTCTGAGTACACAAGCAGATGAGATCACAACATCCTACCAGTTTAAAGGAGGGGAGCTTTCATTCTCTTACTTTAAAGATGCTCAAGGAAAAGTGATAACATTTACACCAAAGATGGGAAGTATCATAGTTTTTGGAAGTAACCCTATCTATACCCATGAAGTGCATGAGGTTACAGAGGGGTATCGCCTTACTGTTGCACAATGGCATGATGCGATACTGTAGCATTTTAGATTGAAATTTGATTTTTTTCTGTTTAAGTTTCTAATTACTTCATATCACGAGGATGCTACTTTTCTTCTTTGCTCGCACAAAGGAGAAACCTAGCGGAAAAGAAGAAAGTGCGGACGCGGTCACAACAACAATTGGATACATCCAATACTCTGAGTTACGAAAGCCAATTGACTGTTTTAACTGTGCCAGTAAGGTTGTTACAGCGAAACTAAGTCCACACTTGCCTTTTTTAGGAAGTTTTCTAACTCTGACTATATACAATTCCAGTCAGTTAAGGTAATGATTAAAACGCCGTTTTAACATCAATAGATGCGTCACCACTTACTCTAATTTCGTGACCCCTGCAGAGGCGAGCAAAGAGAATGGAGTTCCGTAAAGAAAATGACATTGTTTGACCGATAGGGAGTTTGTAATTTTTAGGAACGCAATGAACGAAGAGAGTGCACCCGATAGCTATCGGGCTTGAAGCCGTCACGAGCGGTTTTTTTGTTTCTATTTTTGTCGAGTCAAAAAAAGAAAGGGAATAGTCAGTGAAAGTTTAATTATTCAAAAAGCATATTTAAAAGAACAGATTCCGGATGACCAAAGAAAACACCCTA
>Ga0256826_1000952_pt1 | contig 17972 bp, 18 predicted proteins | sample CV79metaG_FD_185975 | JGI IMG/M metagenome (GOLD analysis project Ga0256826, IMG submission 185975) | Hydrothermal vent microbial communities from East Pacific Rise, Pacific Ocean - CV79 | ecosystem: Environmental > Aquatic > Marine > Hydrothermal vents | place: Pacific Ocean: East Pacific Rise...
ATTGATACCTCTACTTGTAAAATCTTCTAGTCTATGGTCAAAAGCGATAAGCTCTGAAGGACATACAAATGTAAAATCTAGTGGATAGAAGAAAAGAACAGCTCCTTTTTCTCCTAAGTTATTCATTAAGTTGAAATTTTCAACGATTTGGTTATTTCCTAGAACTGCTGTTGCTGTAAAATCTGGTGCTTTATTTGTTACGATCATTTTATACCTTTTTAAATAATAATTTTTATTAATAACGAAATAATATCACTTTAAAATTAAAATCAGATAAAATTACTCTTTTTTAGCCTCTTTCTCTTTTATAATAACTTTAACAGGCTCTTTTGTATTTTTTCCAATATAGGGTGTAGAGGCTTCAAGTAGTAAAGGAATAATCTTTTTTAAATTTTTAGACTCTCCCACACTTGAAATATCTATACGCCAAAGCTCTTTTCCTTTTGGCTCTTTTGCCAATAGTGTAACATAGCGATTATAGTAGATATAGTGTCTGTTATAGCTTCTATAGTACCCAAATTCATTCCAAAATGGAGAGCTGTATCGTCTACCCCATCCATAAGTGTGTCCTATTGATATGCCCATTGTAACTCTAGGTTCACTGCTCTCTCTCTCTTCGAAGATTTTCTCTATTCCGTAATCAAAAAAGATGATTTGTTGAGCTAGATTTTCATCTTTTACCTTTTGATACCCCTCTTTTTGAAGTAGTTTATCTAATGAAGCTACTTGGTATTGAAATTTTAAACTCTTTTCATCTGTATTTTTCCCTAATGCTTTTACCATATATTTTTTAGGAAGATTAGAAATATTTGGAGCTGTAATCGCATCAATAGTAACCCTATACTTACTTACAATAGGGGAACAACCATTGTTAATTAAAAGTGATACTACTAGAAGTAGAAATAGATATAATTTGTGCATAATTTCTCCATTCATTATAAGCTTAACTTTAATTATTTATTGTGGAGAGATTGTGTAGTTGTATTTTATATGGTGTCATTTTTTGTTATAATATATAGATAAATATTACCATAATTATATAGGAAAAAAAATGATAAATAGAGTAGCAATAACAGGTGGAACACACGGAAATGAGTTAACAGGAGTATATCTTGTTAAAAAATGGCAAAAAAATCCAAGTTTAATCGAACGAAAAAGTTTCTCAACCATAACCGAATTGATGAATAAACAGGCTATTAAAGAGGTTCGACGTTACATTGACCATGATTTAAATCGCTCTTTTGGATTGAGTGATTTATTAAATAACCGATTGGACAGTTATGAAGCAAAATTGGCAAAAGAGCTAAATAGCATACTTGGTAAAAAAGGAAGCGATACCCCTAATGTAGATTTTATTGTAGATTTGCATACAACCACTTCTAATATGGGGCTTTCGATAGTTGTTAGTAATATGAGTAGAATTACATGGAGAGCAATAGCCTATCTTTGCCAAAAAGAGCCAAATCTAAAGGTCTACAGATGGCAAGGGGATATAGAGAATGCTTTTGTAGATTCTATTGCTCCTCATGGGTTTGCCATAGAGGTTGGGGCAGTTCCACAAGGGGTTTTAAGAGCTGATTTGTTTTTGAAAACAGAAACTTTAATTTACCATCTGCTTGATTTTATTGAAAAAGAGAACCTTGGCGATAATTTGGAGTTACCAAATGAGGTAGAGATATATGACCATGAGAAGTTGGTAGATTACCCTCGTGATGAAAATGGCGATATTGTAGGAATGGTTCATCAAGATAGACAAGATAGGGATTTTACGCTTATAAAAAAGGGAGAGCCTCTGTTTTTGACCTTGGATGATGAGGTTATAACCTATAAAGGGGAGTCTCTGTATACACTTTTTGTTAATGAGTCGGCTTATTATGAGAAGGGGTTTGCTATGACTTTGGCTCGGAAAAGGGTTGTTTCGATTATGAAATAAATATATAATTAAATGGTCGGTGAACCGACCCTACTTGTTTACTAGTTTTTTCTGTATCTCTTTAAAACTCTTACCACTTCTACCATAAATAATCCCCTCTAACTCCTCTATCTCTCTCTTAAATCTTTGACTATTTTCTGCCATAAGCAACTGCAAAAGCTCTTTTTCATCTCTGCACTCTTTGATTTTAGTTTTAAAAATATTACTATCTACTCTTTTGGTTCGTACTCTCCATTTAATAGAGAGAGCAGTAAAATAACCAGCTATAAAGACCACAATATAACTAAAAAGGCTACTTAACCATGAAAAATCTATTTTGGATGGTTTTGGGGAGTCCTCTTTGTCTATTAAAACTTTGGAGTTAACCTTTTTAATCTCAAATTTTTGTTGTGGAATGGTTAGGGTGTAGCTCTTTTGGGTTTTGGGGTTAAATGCTTCTATATTACGCTCTTTTAATATAAAACTTCTATTGTGAGATAGTGCCATGTTGTATCTGATACTGTTTTCTGTTCCTTTGGTGGTGGCTATAGATTTTAGTGTGGGTTGCTCTTTAAATAGTGTAAAGTTTCCATCTTGGATTATATTTTTTATTATCGGAGGGTAGCCGTGACCATCTATTTTTATCTCAAATGGGATAGCTTCATATACCTTGGCTTGGTGGGTTTGAAAGTGAGATTTTAGTTTGAAATCCCCTACAAGTTCTGTTTTTGATGGTATTGGTTTTACATTTAGCTCTATGGGTGGCAGTTCTATATCACTGTCTGTTGTAAATAGACCTCTTACATTGTCTCTGTCTCCTGAGTAGCTATATGCAATGCTATCATCGGTGGTTACTCTTTTTTGAAGTTTAAAGTTTAACTCAATAATACCCGACTTTAGTGGATAGATGAGGTAGCTATATTTTACATAGGCAGAGTGGTATCTATCCTCCTCTTTTATATCTATCCGTTTAAAGGTGTAATTTTGGCTCTTTTTTAAATCAAAAGAGAAGAGAAGAACCACATCTGGATTGCTCTGTTTTAGCTCTAGGGTTAGGACTATTGCCTCTTTTAGATAGGGTTCTGTTTTGTCTATTGTAAATTTATGGGTAAAATCTTCGGCAGATAGAGGAATAATTAAGAGCATCAAAATCAGTAGGTTTGATTTTATCGAACGAATTATGTTCGGGGTTAAAGCCTCTGATTTCAATAAATTACCACGGTTTTGTTTCATAAATATATCCTTTATTTATAAGCTCATAAGTTTTTGAGCTTAGGGGATGTTTCTCTTTTTTACTATTTGGGTCTAGTAGAAGCTGTTTTTTCTCTTGCTCTTTTTTAGATTTTTTATTGGACTCTGTTCCCGAAGTAGAAGAACCCGAAGCAGAGCTTTTTTGGTTCTCTTTACTCTCTTTAGAACTCTCTTGGGATTCACTTTTACTACTTTGAGAGCTTTGAGATTTTGGGTTGGCAATTCCCAGTTTATTATTTTTCCTATTCTGTTTAAAAATTATCTCTTTTAGATTATAGAGGCTATCGTTATCTTCTCCTAACTGCAAGGCGTAGATATAGTACTCTTTTGCTCTATCATATAGCTCTAGTTTACTGTAGGAGTTGGCTATATTATAATAGAGCTTCTGTTTGGTCGAGATAGAGGTGGTTTTAATGGATTTATAGGTTTGAATAGCTTTCTTATACTCTTCTAATCTATATAGAGTGTTTGCCAATATTGTAACACTTTGCAAAGAGGGGTTCTCTATCTCTTTTATATGCTCTTTTGAATCTTTATAATTTTTATCTTGATAGGCTCTATAGGCTTGGTTTAGATGGTAGTTATCAAAAACAGAAGCCTCTGCGGATACTCCAAATAGTGCCAATATAACCAAGATATACTTTATAAATTTGGTATGTAACATAAAGAAGAGAACCAAAGCCAATAGTAGAGGTATCTGATAGAACTCTTGGTAGCTATGTTGAAGCTTTTTTATCTGCTCTTCTTTCTCTATATTTAAGATGCTCTCTAACGCTTGGGCTGTGGCTTTTGGGTTAGATTGTGCTTCTGTATAGTCTCTCGTTAGCTCTTGCAATATTGGGTTAATGGCAGATATTACCAAGTTGCCCTCTTTATCTTTTAGTAGACCATTTTTAGTTTTAATGGTTGTTCCTCTTGCTGTTCCCATTGCCAAGATAGATAGATTTATCTTATATTCATCTAAGAGAGCTTTTAACTCTTGGCTATTCTGCTCCTCTCCACCATCGGATATAAGTAGCAGATTTTTATCTTTGGCTTTTAATTGAGCCACTTTATCAAAGAGACTCTTTAGAGATGTCCCTTTTGTTAAAATATAGTCAGGATTTAGCGTTTTAAGAGCCACCATAATTAGTTGATGGTCAGTGGTTGGAGGAGACAATAAAAGAGCATTTTGAGTAAAAGCCAAAAGGGTAATATTGGCTTTTGGATTGTTTTTTAAAAACTCCTCTATTGTTGCTTTTGCAAAAGCATAACGGCTTGGTTCAATATCGGTAGCTTTCATAGAGTAGGATACATCAAGAGCTATAATAATATTTTTTGACTCTATAGGGTTCTCTTCTACGCCATTATCTATAACAGGGCGAGAGAGTGCTATGATAATAAGTATAAGAACTGCTATATGTCCATATTCTGTAATACCTATTTTTTTCGGGGCTGAAGCCTCCGATTCCGAGCCAATTGGATTTTTTTTGGAGTCGGAGGCTTTAGCCCCGAACATAAATAATATAGGTACAAGCAACCATAAAAAATCAGGATTTAAAAAACTCATACTATCTCCCTTTTTTGATAAATTACCCAAACAAATAGAACCATAAAGGCTAAAAATAGAGGAAATGTTATAAGTAGCCTCTTATTTAAGTAGCTCTCTCCTCTTATGGGGCTTGGTTCTAATACCTCTATCTCTCTGTATATACTCTCTAACTCATTGGTATTAGAGGCAGAGAAGCTCTTTGCACCTGTCTCTTTTGCAATGGTTTGAAGCAGAGCTACATCATAATCACTCTTTTTTCCAATGCCTATGGTGTATATCTTTATGTTTAACTCTTTGGCTTTTTGCACAGCCTCTTTTGGAGAGCTTTGACCAGCATTATGATGACCATCGGTTAGTAAAATAATCGCTTTGTTTTTAGCTTTTCCAAAACTTAGTGTATGGATAGATTGCATAATAGCGTCTCCAATGGCTGTTGACTCTCCTGCAATAGCAACAGTTGTCATCTGTAATAGGTAGTTTAATGACTCTAAATCATAAGTAAGAGGAGAGGCTGTATAGGCAAATGTTCCAAATATTACTAAACCCATATTGTCATCATGTCTATTTTTTATAAACCCCTCTGATAGTTTTAAAACAGTCTCATATTTGGTTTTAAATCTATCTTGGCTATCAAACCCACTCTGTGCCATCGAACCACTGGCATCAAGAGCCAATATGAGGTCTCGACCCTTTTTGTTTAGATTGCTAGAGTTATCATAAATTATAGGCTTTGCAAGAGCAATAGTCAAAAGGCTAAAAAGTAACACTTTTATCCAAGGTTCAAAAGAGAATAGTGAACTCTCTTTTGAAATCCACTCTATTTTGGGAAAGTAAAAAAGCCTGTTGTGCATTTTACACCAAAAGAAGCAGGGAATTAATATTAATAGTAAAAGCGAGTAGGGTGTTCCAAAAGTAAAATTCATCTATTAATTGTAACGGTTCAGTCATAAAAAAGTGCTAAAAATTTGATATATTGACTTCTGTGGTTTCTTATTGTTTTTTGCATTATTTTAAAATAATATAGTATACTTATATCTTTTATTATCTAAATTTATATGACTAGGAGAGACAATAATGATTAAATTAAGTACGATAGCTATTATGGCAACAACTCTATTAACAGGAGTAATGGCAGAGGCGGATATAAAAGTTGGTGGACAAGGGGTTTTCTATTATCAGACAAATGATTCTGCTGATTCTGATTTTTTTAGTCAAGAGAGTTCAAGTGCCAATGCAGGTTTAGAGTTAAGTGTAAAAGCAGATATTGGTAATGGTTTTAATTTAGAGTATCAAGAGACTTTTTTGGGAACATTAGGTCTTGAAAAAAGTATTGTATCTGGAACAAGACAAAAAGCACATAAAGATGATTTAAATGCACATGCTATGACGCGATTTTATATGACCAAAGAGATAGACAATACTCTGTTTAAATTGGGTAGACAAGAGCTTCCTAAGTCACTTTCTCCTCTTGCTTTTTCTGAAAATTGGAATGTGTTTAAAAACAGTTTTGATGCAGCTGTTATTGTAAATAAAGATATTATAGATACCACTATTGTAGGGGCGTATGTCTCTGGTTCAAATAGACATAACAATTTGAGTAAATTCGAAGATTTATCAGCAAATTCATTGGCACTTGGAGATGGAGCAGGAACTTTAGATTCTGGAGCATATATGTTAACTGTAGTGAATAATTCAGTAAAAAATGTACCTATTACAGCAACCTATTACTCTTTAAAAGATATTGCAGGTCTAGAGAGTGGTAATGCACTATGGTTAGATGTTAAGTCAAATTATGAACCTGTAAAAGTAGCTTTTCAAGCAGGTCAGATAGATCCTGCAAATAACTTAGATAAAACAACAGCTGTAGGCTTAAAAGTTTCAGGTAAAATTGAAAATATAGGAGTCTCTTTAGCTTATGCGAATGTAAATGATGGAGATGTCGCTTTACAAAATGTGGGAACAGGTGTAAAGACTCCTCTCTATACACAGATGATTGGTAATCAAGATTTTATTTCTAGAGATGCTGATAGTTTTGTATTAAAAGCTGTGGGAAAACTTCCTGTTGGAAAGTTAATTGCTCAATACAATATGACAACAGATAACTCTGATGCAAAAAATGATTATGGTGAATTTGATTTAATTTATAAGTTTAAAGCATTAGATACTAAAATGTTCTTGGCATATATTGGTCAGACAACAGAGAAGAAAACTTTTGCAGGAGGAACGGAAAAATCTGCAAATGCTGTTCGTTTTTGGTCAAGATATGATTTTTAATATAAAGGTGTTGTCAATGACAACACCACTTTTTTACTCTTCTATAACTCTTTTGTTTGTATCTTGAATTGGTCTGTTGTTTGGATGTCCAAATAGTGCTGTAAAGGCAGAAGCTTGAGCTTTTGATACTGTTAATGGTGTTTTGTAAACATGCCATTTTACATCTTCACTACATGGTGGTGTTGTTAATGAACCTGTAAATTTATAGTAATCTTTATTGGTTGGCATTAATGAATTTACTTCATCTGCTGTTAAACCACATTTAGCCTCTGTTCCTCTTTTTAATAGAGGAAGTTTTTTCCAAATTTTAGCCAATGTTGCATTCTCTGCACCCTCTTTAAACATTACAGCTATAACAGCCAGTTTCCCATCGTCTGTAGCGTGAACAAAGTGTGCTTCTAGAGGAAATGATTTACTGTTTATATTGTTTTCACTTGGTGTGTGAAAGTGAAACTGTTTAAGTTTATAATCTGCCCCATCAATTTTTAAAACACTGCCATCTGTAATATTAACTTGAACGGTATGACCATTGTCTATAATGCTTTTTGAACCAGTAGTGTAGTTTAGATTAAGTGCTGGTAGTTCAACGTCTGTTGTTGGGATGATATTGATTGGTGTTTGCATTTTCCCCTGAGAACACATTTTAAAGTTTTCATTTAATTCACTCCAATGGCTAGGAGCTACATCTCCTGTATATCCCCAATGTTTTTTATGATGTACTTCTTTTTCTGTTTCTGGTGTTGTTTTATTACATCCTGTTATCAAAAGTAAAGCTGTAAGAGCGATAGCTGAGTATTTTGTAATGTTTTTCATTCAATTCCTTTTATTCAGTAATTAATTACAACTATAGTTTATCAAAAAAATTTATTAGATAAACTTTAATCATCAGTTTTATAGTTAAAAAGTACTTTTTAAAGGGGAAAAATAAGAACTGTTTATAATTTAGATAAAAATTATTTATTTATATAATTAGAAAAATTTTATTATATTATTTAAGTTTTATTACAGCTTTTGTATGTAAGATAGATTTATGAAATTAAAAGAATTAAAATTAACAAATCCCTATTTAAAATTACCCTCTCTCTGTTATGATAGAGTTAATCCAACAGCATTGAAAAAGCCTTTTCTTGTTCATGCAAATTACTCTTTGGCTAAAAGTTTGGATATAGATATATCTGATAATAATGAATTGACCAAGTTTGTAAATGGAGAGTTGCCTTTAGAGGGAACAGATAATTTTGCTATGTGCTATGCTGGACATCAGTTTGGTCATTTTGTACCAAGATTGGGAGATGGAAGAGCCATTAATATTGGCTCTGTTACAAATGAGTATAATGAAATTTATCATCTTCAATTAAAAGGGGCAGGGGAGACTCTATATTCTCGTTCAGGAGATGGAAGAGCAGTTCTGCGTTCAAGTATTCGTGAGTATCTTATGAGTGAAGCGATGCACGGTTTAGGAATAGAGACAAGTCGAGCTTTAGCAATTATTGGTTCAGAGCATAGTGTTTATCGTCAAATATGGGAGAAAGGCTCTATTGTATTAAGAGTCTCGCCCTCTTGGGTGCGTTTTGGAACATTTGAGTATTTTGCACACTCTAAAAATTTTAAAGAGTTAGAGGCATTGGCAGATTATGCAATTAATGAGTCCTATTCACATCTAAACGATGAAAAAGATAAATATTATCACTTCTTTACCGAAGTTATGGGGAAAACAGCAAGATTAATGGCAGAGTGGCAATCTGTAGGGTTTAATCATGGTGTCATGAATACTGATAATATGTCAATTTATGGAATTACCATAGATTATGGTCCATATGCGTTTTTAGATGATTACGATACCAATTTTATCTGTAACCATACCGACCAAAATGGACGCTACAGTTTTGGTAATCAACCCAGAATAGGAGAGTGGAACTTAAGAGCATTGGCATTGGCACTTGAACTACTAGTTCCAAGAGAACGCTTAGAGAAAATTATAGCACACTATGGACGAATTTATAGCAGACACTTTCTCTATTTAATAGGTAAAAAACTAGGGCTTGATGAGGTAACAGAGAAAGATTTTGAACTAATGAAATTGATGTTTGGTATGTTACAGTCACTTAGTGTAGACTATACGCTGTTTTTTAGAACCATAAGTCACTATAGTAAAGATAGAACAGAACTATTAAAATTGGGACTTTATCATGCACCCATGAGTGATTGGCTTGATGATTATGACAAAAGATTAGAAGAGAACAAAACTTCTGTAAAAGAGAGACATAATCTAATGTTAAAAGTAAACCCTAAATATGTGCTAAAAAACTATATGCTTCAAGAGGCAATAGAAGAGGCAGAGCAGGGAAATTTTAAGTTGGTTGATGATTTATTTAAGATAGCTCAAAATCCTTATGATGAACATAAAGAGTTTGAACGATGGGCAGAGGCAACACCTGATATGTTTAAGAATCAGAAGTTGAGTTGTTCTTCGTGATTAAATCACGGAAACAACACTATTCCCAGCCTCAAAAATTCTCTTAACTCTATCTTGCCATAGTTCTCCAAACTCTTTTTGATCTTCTGGAGTTGCTTTTCCTTGCATGATTTTACCCATTAGTTCTTGCTGTTTTGGGCTTCCTCCTACTGAACTTGGATTGTAGGTTATTTCTACTGATTTATTGGTGTCTAATCTTGTAAATTTTACGGATGAGCCAATATCTGCATTAAACTCCATAAGGTTATTTCTCGCAAATTTACCATTGATTCCTTTGAATCCAAAAATCTCTGTTGCTCCTGTAATTTGTGTAATAACATTGGCAATTACACCTGTTACACCGTTAGCTACATCATCTTTTATCTCAACTTTGATTGCACCTCTTTGTGGAATTTCATCTCCATAAAGAGCCTCTAATCCTTTTAGTGTGGTTAGGTAAGCACCTGCAACCGTTGGACATGAATGACCTGCTGATTTTACAATATCAAGGTAGCTAAACTCTACCAAGCCATTTTCAAATGTTCCTAAAAAGGCTGAAAGTGAGTCTTGTAATGTTATTGTTGGTGTTGTTTTAAAAAAATTTGGGTAGTTCATATTATATTTTATCCATTAAAATTTGGTGTTCCATCAGCAAGATGCGTACTATTTTCTTGATGTATAGCATTCTCTCTTTTGGCTTCCTCTTCGGCTTCATAAGCCATCATCTGTTGACGTACTTCGTTTATCTGTGCAGGGGTTACATTGTCATCACTTGACCATGCAATCTCTATCTCTTGATTGTACTCTTCACCTATTATCTCTATCTTTTCTGCATACTCATAGACATCCAAACAGATAATTCTCTCTTCATCATCTTTCATGGTGTCGGTAAGTTCAATATACCAACGACCTACAGGATTGCTTTTTATTACAGACTCAATTATTGTTGACATGGTTTTTCCTTAAAATCTTTTTCTTAAATCGCCATTATAGTGAATTTTTCTTGGGTCCATGTTTCCATCATTTAACATCGCAGGAACAATATCATCCTCTTCTAGTTTTTTAATCTCTGCATCAAGTTGGTCTTCTTGGTATGTCATCATCATATCAGCAGCAATTACATAGTCAAAACATTGAATATCTACAAGTTTATTAACCTCTTCCTCTACATCTCTACCCTCAACAGTTACAATTATCTTTCCTTTTGGGTCGTGTAGGTGGTATTCACATGTATCGGGATTATCTTTGATAATTTGGATTACTTTTTCTACATTTTCTGGTAGTGTCTGGACTACTATACTTGAGATGTTCATTTTTTTCCTTTGAGTTTTTGATTTTAGAGATTTTACAAAATTTATCGCGTAGGGTCGATTTATCGACCACGAATTGAAATAAATGCCTATTTTGTGGTCGATAAATCGACCCTACAGGATTCAGATTGAATTTTGTATAATCTTTGTTATATCTTTTGCCAAGATTATACCCTCTTTATTATAGATAATTTGTTGATTTACATCATATATAACCATTGTTGGAAGTTGAAAAACATCATACTCCTCTGTTAACTCTGGATATTCATCTGTATCTATCATAAGAATAGTAACATTCTCTAGCTCTTCATCCAGCTCTTCAAGCTCTGTCTCTAGGGCGTGGCATGGTTCACAATACTCTGAACCAAACTTTAAAACAACAGTACTCTTTTTCTCAAAAGCACTATTTAATTCCTCTTTAAAACTCTCATCATCTACTTCTATAATTGCCATTTATGGTAACTCCCAATAGTTAATATCTTTGTGGTCACTTGCTGTGAATAGTCTCTTTTCGTCTATAAATAGAATACTACTAATAGTTGCCTTATGAGAACCAAGTTTATAGAGATTTGACTTTGTTGATGTATTAAAGAGTGTAATATTGTTATTCTCATCAGAGGCATAAGCACCTATTTTAGCACTTGGGCTTAGAGCTGAACTATAGATAAGGAAAGAGGCATTTTTATAGTAAGCTACTTTTCCATCTTTTGAGTAGATAGAGGCTCTTCTGTCTTGACCTGCTGTAATAATTGTATCACTTTTATAGTCAACTTGGAAAATATTGTCTACATTTTGACCTTTAAGAACTTTTATAATCTTTCCATCTTTTACAGATACTAGTTTTAGCTCTCCACTCTCATCAGCAATAATCACTTCATCTTTTTTCTCATTTAGAGCAAAACTTGAAAATTTAGATGCTGAAATCTGTTCACGGTATAGGGCTTTTTTCTCTTTAATATCAAATAGAATTAGCTCATTACTAAGCAGAGCAATAAGAAGGTGGTTGCTGTCTATAAATTTAGATTTTGCAATGGTATATGATTGAGCTACAGAGATAATCTCTGTTAAGTTATTATCTGCATAGATATGTACTCTTCTATAACCCATCTTTCCTTGTGAAGTTATCATAATCTTACCATCTACAATATCTACAGAGTATATCTTAGAGTCCACTTCATCGCCTATAAAATCTTTGATTTTTGGAACATGTATGGTTTTAGTAAGATTTTTCTCTTTTGTATCATATATATCAACAGCACCATCTGCTGTGGCAGAGTAGAGTTTGTTGTTTTTGTAGACCAAATCGGTTACTGCACCACTTCCTGAGTAGATGAATGTTGGTTTTAAATCTTTGGCATTGAGTTGTGAAAAAATTAGTGTGAAAATTATTAAAAAACGCATTGTTTTCCTTTGTAGGGTTGGCTTTAGCCGACCATAATATTAAATAATTTGGTCGGCTAAAGCCAACCCTACGGCTCTTTTACCGTAATAGTTATAGCATTAGTAGGACACCGATAGACACAAAACCCACAAGATGTACATTTATCTGCATTTATCGAAGGTCTAAACATACCTAAAAAGTCAATAGCATTATCAATACAAGGCTCTTTACATGAGAAGCACATGGTCTGATGCCAACTTAAACATTTAAGTATATCTATCTCTATGGTTGCGTCTATGTTACGCATTTGGTCAACTTGTAGAACATTTGCTTCACAAACTTCTGCACACTCATCACAAAAGGTACACCCTGTGGGTGTGGTCAAATCGAGTTTTGGTGTTCCATCTTCTTGGATAATAATAATATTCTCTTCGCAGGTGGTAGCACATTTTTTATCTTGGCACTCAATACACAATGAAAAATCTTCTATATTGGCGTAGTAGGGTGGTCGGATAATACTCTCTTTGACCTCTGGTTTAGGGGAATCGCCTCTAAACGCAGAGCCAAAAGAGCGAAATAGCTCTCTTCTTTTCATCTTAGTGGTGTGTCCAAGTACTTTCACCAGCAGCAGAGTTTTTGTTTGCAATATCCTCTTTAGTAACTACAGAGATACCTTCACCTACTGTCTCTAAGTCATCATTCATGTGGTCATACCAAGATGATGCACTTTTACCATTTTTCTCAGAGAATCCACCCTCAAATGTATTTGATACAGCTAAGTCCCCTTTTGATTGTGGTGCATGACATTGAGAACAGTTAAATCTTGCCATAACAAGTTTTGTACCTGTTTTAGAGATAGCTGTCTCATTTTTATAGTTGTCAATAGATTTACTAAACTGTTTACCATCAAATTTGTGAGTTGGTCTAAAGTTTGTAAGGTGAGATTTAGGAACTGGAACAGCTCCTACACTCTTTGCAACTTCTGGCATGTGACAACCAACACACTGGTTATTTCCTGCTTTAATTGGTAAAAGACCTTCTACAGAGTGAGGAATCATTGGTGGTGCATCTTGGAATGCTCTTGCAATTCTTTGAGATGTACCAGGAGCATCTGAACTATACTCTGTTTTCATTCCAACTGTATCATCTTTTTCACTATATAGGTCTGTTTTTCTTAGACCAAGAACAGATTCTGTAACAACTTTTTTGTTACCAAGGTCATCTTTTGATAATCTCTCTGCTGTATTTACTTTTTCATTAATATCTACAACAAGTGGACCTTTTGCTTTTGCAGGAGCAGGAGTTGCTTCAGCTTTTGCAGGTGCTTTTGCATCTCCACCTTTAATTTCAGAAGCAATTGCATCTATATCAGCATCAGAAAGAGAGGCAACTTGACCTTTCATTATACCTTTCATTGCACCACCATAAGAGCCATCTTTATAACCCTTAAGTGCAGTTACAATATCAGCTTTGCTCATATCTTTTACAACTTTAGATTTACCCATAGCTTGTTTCTCAAAATCTGCACCATGACACCCTTTACACCCTGCTGTACCAGCACCATAAAGTGTTGGAGCTAGTAGTGAAGCTAAGGCGATTACTTTTATAACTTTTGTCATATTTTCTCCCTTTCTATTTTTTTATTTCAGAAGCAATTGCTTCAATATCAGCATCACTAAAAGATGCAACTTGACCTTTCATTATGCCTTTCATTGCACCACCATAAGAGCCATCTTTATACCCTTTAAGTGCAGTTACAATATCAGCTTTAGCCATATCTTTTACAATTTTAGATTTACCCATAGCTTTTTTCTCAAAATCTGCACCATGACACCCTTTACATCCAGCTGTACCAGCACCATATAGTGTTGGAGCTAGTAGTGAAGCTACTGCAATTATTTTTATAACTTTTGTCATTTCTAATTCCTCCTAATTTTTTAACTGTAGGGACTTCTCCCTACATGTTTTAAAAATCTATTTTTTTAGATAGTTTCGTATACTAAACTTTAGAGCATCATCTCCACAAACATCGATACATCTACCACAATTGGTACACTCTCCGTCTGTTACCATAATACTCTCTTTGTTAACCATATGTAATACATGATTTTCTGGACAAACTATTTTACATTCCATACAGTTTGTACAGGCTTCATGGTCATGGTCAACTCTAATTAAACTCGCTTTCCCTAAAAGTGAGTAACTTGCACCCAAAGGGCATAAGTGTCCACACCAACCATTTTTTACACCAAAAAGGTCAAAAAGGAAGATTGCTAAAACTACAGCAATTCCAGAACCAAAACCAAAGATAATACCTCTTTGCATTATTGTAATAGGACTCAACACCTCAAAGGCAGAGATTCCTACTACAGCAGATACAATAAGACCCAATACCATTATCCAATATCGTGCATTTCGTTTCAAAAATCTGTAGTTAATTTCATTTTTATCCAGTTTAAGTTTTCGTCTAAGCCAATTTGCAAAGTCTGTAACCATATTAATTGGACAGACCCAAGAACAGAATGCTCTTCCCCCTACAATAAAGTAGAAAAAGGCAATAATCAATGCACCTAAAAGTACATCTGCACCTAAAACAAATCCTGTTGCCAAGACTTGAAGGGTGGTGTATGGGTCTGCTAAAGGAATGGTTCCAAAAAGCAGAGATGAACCAAATGTTCCAGCTAAGATATTCCAACCATAAGCGTTTGCTCCAAAATAGAGAACCAGTAGTCCAATCTGTGTGACTCTTCTTAGAAGTAGATATTTAATATTTTTCATTAATATAAATCTCCTGAGTTAAGATAATCGGATGAACTCTGACTGCTACGCTCGGTTGTTGTCTCGATAGCTTTTGCATTTTGAACACGTTCTTGATCTTTTTGATCCCAACCTTTAACATAATGATCTCCTGCAACTCCTTTTGATACATCATTTGGAAGTACAAATATTGCAGGTTTCTCGGTAACACAAGCCTGTTCACATAGACCACAACCTGTACAGACATTATCATGAACAATAGGCAACATAAATGTATGCTTTCCTGTTCTGTCATTTCTGTGCATCTCAATTGTAATGGCATCTCCTAAAAGAGGACAGGCACGATAACAAGCATCACACTGAATTCCCCAATAGGCGATACATGACTCTTTATGAACCACTGCCAATCCCATAGAAGCTTTATTAATGTCCAGTTCTCCTTTATTGTTAGATACGGAGAGTTGGTCTAAAGCCCCTGATGGACAGACAGGAACACAGGGAATATCTTCACACATATAACAAGGTACTTCTGTTGGTATAAAGTAGGGTGTTCCAATTAACTTATGGTCACCACCTTTTGCCATCTTTAGTGTTCCTGCTTTTGGAAGTCCTGTCTCTTTGTCTAGATTTGTTTCTCGGTTTTGACACGCTTCTGCACACAACCCACACTTGATACAAGCTGTTGTAAAGTCATCCTCTTTAATAGCTCCAGGGGGTCGTAGTATTAGTGGCGATGCTTTCACTTCATCTGTATAGCCACTCCACAACAATCCACCAAGAGCTGTAAGACCTACGCTTTGAAGAGTCGTTGCCATAAACTTTCGTCTATTGTTGTTAGAGTTAGCCATTAGTTACGCCTTATAGATTTTAACTGCACACTTCTTGTAGTCAGTCTGTTTAGACATAGGACAAGTAGCATCAAGACAAACTTTATTAATGAATACTTTCTCATCAAACCAAGGTACAAATACAAGTCCACGAGCTGGTCTGTTACGACCTCTAGTCTCAACTCTTGCTTTAACTTTACCTCTTCTTGACTCAACCCAACACAATCCACCTTGTTTAAGACCTTTTGCCTTAGCATCTTTAGGGTGCATATAACATAATGCTTCTGGAACAGCACGGAAAAGCTCTGGAACTCTCATTGTCATTGTACCTGAATGCCAATGCTCAAGAACACGACCTGTACATAACCAAGTATCATAAGTCTCATCTGGCATCTCTGGAGGATCCATGTATGGTCTAGCAAAGATTTTCGCTTTGTTTGGAAGCGCTTTTTTACCAAGTTTCTTATCTGGACCAGTTAAGTTACCTTGTAGTAAGTTTTTCGCCAATTTACCATAGAATGCGTGAGTATTATCTGTTCCCTTAGCTGCTTTTGCTGCATATGGGTCATACTTAACGTTAAATCTCCACTGTGTCTCTTTACCATCAACAACTGGCCATTTAAGTCCACGAACTTTATGGTACATATCAAATGGAGCAAGGTCATGACCATGTCCTCTTGTAAATGCAGCGTACTCTTCAAATAGGTACTTTTGGATAAAGAATCCATAACCTTTAAATACTTTACCATCTGAACCAACAACATTTCTGCTATCTCCATAACCTTCAGAGTTATCGTAACCTTTTTGAATTGGGTCATTTTGGTCAAGTTTATAAGATTTTGCAATTTTGTTGTTAAATAGAATATCAAACATAGTTGTATCTTCTGTATAACCCATTTTTTTAGCCTCTTCAATTACAGATGGAAGAGCTTTCTTTCTTGGTCCACTTGGTTTCCACTCGCCCCAAAGGTCTTTAACTGTAAATCTTTTTGCAAACTCAACCCACTGCCATGTATCAGACATTGCGTCTCCTACAGGAAGAACTTGTTGTCTCCAGTGTTGTGTACGTCTTTCAGCATTTCCGTAAGCACCCCATTTTTCGTAAATCATCGCTGATGGAAGTACAAGGTCAGAGACTTTTGCAGAGATACCAGGGTAACCATCTGATGTTACAATAAAGTTGTCCATCTCTCTAGCTGCTTTAATCCAGTGAGTAGCTGATGCTGAATCTTGGTATGCGTTACAAACATTTACCCATGCAAACTTAACAAGACCATCTTCAATATCTCTGTGGATTTTCATAATATGCTGTTTACCAACACCATTAATTGTTCCAGCAGGAATCATCCATTTTTTCTCGGCGATTGCTCTATGTTTAGGATTTTTAACCATCATATCAGCAGGTAATCTGTGTGTAAATGTACCAACTTCTCTTGCAGTACCACAAGCAGATGGTTGACCTGTTAATGAGAACGCTCCTGAACCTGGAACAGCTTGTTTATTAAGCATAAAGTGAACATTGTAGCTTAGTGTATTTACCCAAGTACCACGTGTATGTTGGTTCATACCCATTGTCCAGAAAGATACTACTTTTCTACCTTTTTCAATGTAAAGTTCAGCAAGCATTTGAAGTTTCTTTTTGAACTCTTCAATATCCTCATCTGGGTCACCTTTTACAATTTTAGCTGTATAGTCTAGTGTGTATGGCTCTAAAGATTTTTTATAATCTTCAAAAGAGATATGCCAGTGTTTAAGAGTACCAGCTGTATGCTTCATTGTATCGCCCTCTTTGTACCCAAACGGTGCAAGTGCAGGTGCTTCTTTAGCAGATACTTTTTTCTCCATCTCTTTAGAGATAGTCTCCATCTCTTTGGCATTGTATTTACCATCTTTAATAGATTTATCAGATGCTCTTCTCATACCGTAACCGATATTTACAGGACCAGCAGCAAAAATCATATTTTTATTAACGAAATCCCAATCGATAATATCCTCTTTACCACCACCTTTTTTGTCTCTCATTACAATTTCACGAGCAACATAGTTCCAAAGAGCAAGGTCAGTATTTGGAGAGAATAGAATCTCAATATCAGCAATATCAGAAGTTCTATGAGTATAAGTTTGAATAGATACAACTTTCACTCTATCTGGGTCAGAAAGTTTTCTGTCAGTTACACGAGACCAGAGAATTGGGTGCATCTCTGCCATGTTTGAACCCCAAGAGATAACTGTATCTGTAAGCTCAATATCATCATAACAACCACTTGGCTCATC
>Ga0256826_1000953_pt1 | contig 17964 bp, 13 predicted proteins | sample CV79metaG_FD_185975 | JGI IMG/M metagenome (GOLD analysis project Ga0256826, IMG submission 185975) | Hydrothermal vent microbial communities from East Pacific Rise, Pacific Ocean - CV79 | ecosystem: Environmental > Aquatic > Marine > Hydrothermal vents | place: Pacific Ocean: East Pacific Rise...
TCTCTATCTCAAAGTCTTGCAATCTAAAACGTTCTAGTTGCTCGATATTATCACTCTTGAGACTCTCTATCTCACTAATTTCCACCTCTACAGGTTCGAGTATATTTATACTTTTAAAGTGAGTTAATGTCTCTAGGTTCATCTTTGTCATTCGTAACTTGCTTTTGGTTATAGCCACTTTTCCTTTTGCACTTTGTAAGTCATTATCTGCTTTTAAAAGCTCTATTTTTGCTTTTTTACCAATATCTAATCCAATAGATATAATATCTCTAACATCTCGAATCGCCTCTACATAAGACTCTTGTGAGAGTTGTAACTCTTGGAGTGAAAGGGCTGAGAGATATAGGGAACGAATATTATAAATTAGCTCCTCTCTACTCAATTTTTGATGACTCTCTGCCATTTTTTGAGCCACTTTGTCAATATTGATTTGTTGCTCTAACATACCACCTGTAAAGAGTGCTACACTATACTGAACTCCAGAACTAAAGAGGTCTTGAGTGGTATTCACAGAGCTTGTAGGAGACAAAGATGATGGAACAATAGGTGCTAGAGTTCGTGGTAGATTATAGTGTGTATAGCTTCCAACAGCATCTAATTTACCAAAACGTTTGGCTCTGCTCTCCTCCTGTTTTGCCCTCATTAATTTTATCTGTAGCTCTGTTTTTTTTATTACAGAGTTGTGAGCTAACCCACTATTAATAAGTTGGGGTAGCGTAGTCGCATTTATATTGATAGTTAGCAGTAGTAGAGTGCTGATTTTTAAAAATGACACAGTTACTCCTTTTCTAATATTTTGAGATAATATCTAAAGTGTATTAACTGTGTGTGAATTTTAGAAGTATAGAAGATGTCTCATAAAAGATATCTGCTATAATTCCAAAAAAATTATAAAGGCATTATTTTATGGCAACTTATATCTTTGGTCATACCACTCCTGATTCTGACTCTATTGTTGGAGCTATCTCTCTCTCTTATCTTAAAAATAGACTAGGAGAGGATACAACTCCTACTAGACAAGGGGAGATTAACCCTGAGACAGCATTTATTTTGGATAGATTTGGATTTGAAAAACCACTACTGAAAACCTCTTATGCAGGAGAGAGTGTATATCTTATTGACTTTATGGAGAGTTCACAGAGTCCAAGTGATATTGGTGATGCTACTATTTTGGGGATTGTAGACCACCATAAATTGGGTGATTTAAAAACTGCTACACCACTAGAGATGTGGGTACGTCCTGTTGGATGTTCAAACACTATTGTAAAGCAAATGTTTGACTATTTTGGTATAGAGATTCCAAAAGAGTTAGCAGGGATGATGATGTGTGCAATTTTGAGTGATACTGTCATTTTCAAATCTCCAACCTGTACAAAAGAGGATACAAAAGCTTGTAAAGAACTCGCAGAAATTGCAGGAGTTGAGGATTATAAAGCGTTAGGTATGGAGATGTTTATAGTAAAATCAGATGTTCTAAATGATACCAAAAGAGCATTAGTTCTTAGAGATTTCAAAGATTTCAATATGGGTGGCAATATAATTGGAATAGGTCAACTTGAAGTTGTAGATTTATCTGTATTTGATGAGATGAAAAAAGAACTTTTTGAGGCGATGAGAGAGATAAAAGAGGAGGGTGACAGACATAGCGTTCTTCTTCTTTTGACAGATATTATGCAAGAGGGTTCACAACTTTTAGTTTTATCTGATGATAGCGATAAAGTAGAAGATGCTTTTGATGTTAAACTAATAGATTCACAAGTTTGGTTACCAAAAGTTATGAGTAGAAAGAAACAGATTGTTCCATTTTTAGAGAATAGCTTTTAGTAGCTATTTTGCAAAACTAAAAAACGATGGCTTTAGCCTCGTTTTGTTTTGCTGTAGACACTTCTCTTCTAAAGAGTTTTACAAGAAGTTTAGTGATTATTTTTGGGCAAAGCTTTTTAAAACTTCAAAACCACGGTAACAACTCTATCTTCTATCTCCAACTTTTTACTAATTCCAAGTTCAAAACAGAGCTTCTCTACAATATGAAGTCCAATTCCTAACCCTCTATCGCTCTCTTTATAGAAACGCTCAAAAACTTTTGATGGCTTTTTAATACCATAGCTATCATTACTAATAGAGATGCTATTCTCTTTTGCAATAATCTTGACAAATCCATTTGAGCTGTTATATTTACAAGCATTACTAAGAAGGTTATAGATAATTCGACTAAAAGCATTTTTGTTAGAGTTTATAATACACTCCTCTATCTCAATCTCCCAATTAAGATGGTCATAAAGGGGTTGAAAAAAGGTTATCTGCTCTTCAAGTGCTTTTTTTAGTGAAAACCTCTCTTGTTCAAACTTACTATTTCGCAGATAAACATCAAGATTTTTATGAAGCATTGCAATAGCATTGGCACTTTGGGCGATACTCTCTACCTCCTCATTTCTCTCCATCATCTTTAAGTTAATTAAAATAGAGGTTATGGGTGTATTTAAATCATGGATAATATCTTTGATAAACTCCTCTAACAGACGTAGTGAAGCCCTCATAGGAGATAGTGAAAATAGAGAGAATATCAAGGAGATAACCCCTGCAATAAATGAGAGAAAGAGCGACTGCATCACTATATTATGTTTTATATCTCCCAAGAGGTTTTGATATGATTTTAGAGGATAAAATATTGCTAGAGAGCTGTTTTCATCCTCTAAAAATGGGGTCAAAATATAGAGGTTTTTCTTATCAAAATAGAGTTCATAAAGTTGGTCATCTTCTACCTTTGGGACGATATCCATATCGAATCGTGCATCATCAAAAAAGAAGCTATAGTTCTTCATCTCCAAAAAGAGGTGTTCACTTAGATGCTCCTCCTCTATTCTATAATAGTTGTAAAAGATAAATGCCAAAAAAAGCTCAATAACTACAAAAAATAGCCCAAAGCTCTTTAGAAATGACTCTTTTTCATGTAAGTTTATAGCCCACTCCTCTTATGCTTTTTATCTCGATATTTAGACTCTTTTTTAGTTTGGCGATATTGACACGCAGAGCATTCTCATTGGGTCTGTCTAAAAGAAGCATCAGCTCATTATAGCTTACAGGATTTGGGTGGTTTATCACCAAAGAGATAAAGATATTTTTCTGGACATTGCCTAAAAAGAGTGCTTCAGCATTAGAATAGATGGTTTGACTCTGTAAATCAAGCTCATACTCCCCATAGGTGACTCTCTTTTTGAGCGAAGCAGTCTTAGCTTTTATGCGAATCAATAACTCCTCTGGGTCAAATGGTTTTTTGAGATAGTCATCTGCTCCTGCTATAAACCCTCTGCTAACCGACTCTACATCAACCATTGCCGAGATAATAATGGTTGGTGTCATATCCTCTGCCTCTCTCAAAGCTGTAAGTAAATCAACACCATTGAGTAGAGGTACATTGATATCAAAGAGATATAGCAGATATCTGTTTTGATAACTAAGCTCTACCCCCTCCTCACCATTTTTTGCCCAATCGACTTCATAGTCGTTGAATTTTAGATATTTGATAAGTGTCTTTGCCAAGTTTGGGTCATCTTCGAGTAGTAGTAGTCTATTCAAAAGTCGCTCCTAGTTTAAGTGAGATAGTGTGGTCATAAGAGAGTTTATCCAATCCTTTTGAGTAGTTTAATATTCCAAAAATATTATCACTGAAATTGTAACTATTAGAAAGTGTGATAACTTGATAGTTATCGCTATTTTGATAGATAGAGTTTGAGCGTTGGTATAAAATAGAGCTATAATAATTACTACTTACCATATATCCAACACCAAAAGAGTAACCCCAAGTATTGTTATAATTTATCTCTTTGCTATCCCCTGTAAGAGTATAGCTTAGTTGTGAAATTAGAGCTATTTTTTCATTTATAATATAGTTTAGATTAAGTGTGCTAAAATAGTCATTCTCTCCTGTACTAACTTCATCTCCCCCTATGGCAAGTTTTGAACCAAAAGAGAGTTTTGTGCTGAAATTATCAATATCAAGAGAGTATCCTAGAGATAAATAGATATCATCAGTTGAAGTAGAGCTATTACTATTGGTATCCATACTACTCTGTTGAGAGCTATATAGAGCAATATCCCATCTTTTATAGCTATAATTCATAAAAAAGTTATAATCTGTAGATGAGGTCTTATCATAGTTAATATCAGCTCCTAAACTTAGTGATATCTCTCCCCAATAATTTTGATTTTCTGGACATCCATTTTCATCAACTGTATCTTCAAATGAGGTATCAGGACACAAATCATTAGCGTCAGAGACCCCATCTATATCACTATCTTCAAACGCATGAAGTTGTACTATCATAAATAGTAAAAGGCTATATTTTAGTATCACTTGTGTCTATTTCCTAAACCATGCTTAGAACCTGAACCATCTCTCAATCCTTGTCTTAAATATCTAAATTTTGGTTGATGATTAAAAATATGAGATGAGTTACGATGTTGTCTATAACCTCTTTCATGATGAATTCCTTTTCTTAAAAATGATTTTTTTAACTCTATCATAGCCTCTTTTCTACTCTCTTTATTCATATTTTTTAATCTCAACTTAAGTTGATTTATCAAAATCCTCTTCTGCTTATCAGGTGCTTGTTTTACTTGTATGAGAAGCTCTTTTACCGAAGGTGAAATGCGCTCTAGCTGGTTAGCATTAAGTGGAAGATAAAGAGAGGGTATTAATATTGTAATATATATAATAATTTTCATTTTTTCTTCCTTTATTTATAAGTGTATCATATATTTATTAGTGAGATGTTAATAAAGTAGGTAATATCTAGGTAATAAAACTCTTATATACTGTCATTATCTAAAATAAATAAACCAAAAGGATATAAAAATGTTTAAAAAAGTATTGAGAGTCTCAACAGTAGTAGCACTATTAACAGTAGGTAGTATGGCAAAAGGTCATCATGATGGTCAACATGGTTATGGTGGAGATGGAAAAGGGCAAAATCAAACTCATGGTCATAAAAATCAAAACTCAAAAGAGTCAACTATCGAATTAAGTGATACACAAAAAGAGGGATTACTCTTTATGGCAGAAGAGGAGAAAGTAGCTAGAGATGTATATCTTCATCTTTCTAATACTTGGGGTGAAAGAGTTTTTTCAAATATCGCAAAAGCAGAACAGAAACATATGGACGCAGTAGAGAGACTTCTTGTTAGAAATAAGCTAGAGATACCATCAACTATTGATAAACAAGGAGTATTTGAAAATGAAGAGCTTCAAGCTCTATATGATGAGCTTATTGAACAAGGAGATATATCTCTAAACGATGCTTTAGAGGTTGGTGTGGCTATTGAAGAGAAAGATATCTCTGATTTAGAAGAGCTTTTAAATGAGAGTCCAATTCCTTCAGATGTAGAGAGAGTATATGGCAAACTTCTTGGTGGAAGCTTCAATCATCTTAATGCTTTTAATCGAGAACTGACAAAATAGTTGTTTTAATTTTTAATTATATAAGTAATTACATTTTAAAAAAAACGGTTACACAATAACTTAAAAACGACTTAATTTAGTCAATATCCTTATAATATAAGATTAATACTATACAATAAGTAAAATAATTATGCTATAGTTAAATGGCTATATTTAGGGGTATTACAGACATGATAAAACAAAAAAAATAGGATTAACACTACTTGTACTCTTTTTAGTTTTGATTATAACAGGTTGCTCTTCTATGGTCAATAAAAAAAGTATCAATCTTCCTTTGGATAAAAAATATGCAATAAGTTCATTTTGGAATTATACAGAGACCCCTATGGCAGGGTTAAAAGTTGCAACTATTGTTGAGTCTATTTTGGCTCAAAAGGGGATAATTGTATCCTCTTTGATTGGTGGTGGGGAGGAGATGAGTCTCTCTACTACTAAAAAGAGTTTTTTAGAAAAAAAGCTAAAAGATGCAAAAGAGATTGGTTCTGATTATCTTATTTTGGGTAATGTGCAAGAGTGGCGATATAAAACAGGGATTGATGGTGAGCCTGTGGTTAGTTATGGTATCAAAGTTATTAATCTAAAAGATGATAGTACGATTTTTAATAGTGTGGGTGCAAAGAGTGCTTGGGGACATAAATCTATAGGGGTGGTTGCACAAGAGATTGCAAATGAGCTACTTCCTCAATTTATAAAATAGAGCATAATCGTAACCTATGACATTAAAAAAACGTTCAGTAATTCTCCAAGCTATTGAGGTATCACTCTTTAGTCTTGCTATTGTAGGGTTGGGATATATTTTTGATAAGAGTGACCCCTTACTTATTCATTATGAGTTCTCTTTTCTTATTCTGTGGTTAGCTATTGTTACTCTATTCTATGGTTTGGCAATGGGGTTGGTGATGTGGACTGCATTTGTTGTTGTATCTGTTTTCTTATATATAGATGACCCTATTTTTACTACAGTATTACTTGAAAATTTAGCATTTGTATTTCTTTTTGGACTATTTTTCTCTAATCTTCATAGAGAGATAGATAGCTCTGAGATTAAGATTAAGTATCTACAGTTAAGATTAAAAGAGCTAACTTCTGCCTTTTTTACACTAAAAATTTCACATGATAAGTTAGAGTCGATATATATTACACAACCAGCCTCTTTTCGTTTTGTTATATCTGATATATTAGAGAGTTGTGAGCATAATACAGCAGAGCTTAGTGCAACAAATACACTAAAAGTACTCAAAAAATTCTTTGCTGTTAACTCTGCTATGATTTGGAGAGTCAAAAAAGGTAATCTAAGTAGGGCATTGGCTTCTATTGGTTCTATTGATACAGATATTGATAAAAAGGATACTCTTTTAGAGGAGGCACTTGTTCAAAAAAAGGCTGTTTATCTAAAAGATTTAGAGGATAAAGAGCAGACAGAGTATATCTATGCAGTTCCTTTTTTAGATAAGCAGGATAATGTAGTCGCACTACTGATTATAAAAGATATTCCATTTCTTTTTTATAATGAAGATACTCTACTAAAAATTAATGTTGTCTTTAATTATATCTGGACAGAGTATAAAAAACGTGCATCATTAGATAGAATCCAACGTAAAGATGATAATGTTATTCGTTTGGATAATAATAGACATGAGAGACAGGCGATTGTTGATTTTAAACTAGAGGTTGTAAGACTTACTCATATTTTAGACGGATTTAATATGGATAGTAGAATATATATTATTGCTACTCAAAGTGAATATTTTGATAGGGAGATAAAAGATTTTCTATATCAGAATGAGAGTTTAGAGATTTTAGACCAGTATATTGATATTAAGTGTGGTGATAACTATGTTCATCTCATTCTTTTTCCTTTTTTATCTATTTCAAATATTCATAAGATAGCCAAAGAGTTAAGTAGAGATTTAGATGAGATAGAGCAGAGGTCTCGTATAGAGATATTTGAAAAAGGTTTAGAGGGACAATTGAGTCATAGTAGTTATCAAGGATTGGAAAAAAACATATTAGTGTCAAGAATTTTAATGCACTACTAGAGGAGTTCTCCTGTGTTAAATGATTTTGATATGAGAGAGATACTTGAACTGCTTCAAGTACCAAATTCACCTGAACAGCTTGTATGGTTTATCTTAGCAGAGGTTGTTTTTTGGGCTACTTTTTCTCTTGTTTTAATTCAATTTTTACCAACAAAATATAAAAAACATCAAAAAGAGATTTTTATATTTTTTGTAGTTATCAATGTTGGGCTTATGCTTATTGGTGTATTACTTACTATTATTATGCTTCTCTTTGGACTCTCATGGGCTACCCATCGGATTAGTCGTCCTAGTTATGAGATTGTATATTTTGAGGAACAAGCTTCACAGTTTCCTATGGTATATAGTGAGTTTCATGAGGGTATTTTGGCACTAAAAAGTGAAAATCATGGTGATATTACAAGTGACGAGAAGATTAAATCACTAAAAATCTTATATGATAGTAATGCACAGGGAAATATAGGACGTATTCAGCATTTTTTATCAGATAGTTCTGATGAGACTAGACTCTATGCTTTTGCTCTTATCTCAACTTTTGAGAAGGCTCTTAATCAGCGTATTAAAGAGCTTCAAGAGAAGATATCATATGCACATAGTCCTGAGTATAAAGAGAGATATCACTTTGAGTTAGCACAGGTATATTGGCAGTTTATTTTTCATGGGGTTGCTAGTGAACAGCTTACAGGGTTTTATACTCAAAAAATTGAGGATATACTGCATGATATAAAATCAAATAGCTCTGCATTTATACTTTTGGGAAAAATTAAGATTTTTAATAAAGAGTATGATGATGCAGAGAGATATTTTTATAAAGCAATTGAGTTAGGTACACCAAAAGAGGCTATGTTTACCTTTTTGGCAGAGATTAAATATAGTCAAAAAAAGTATAATGAGATTTCAAAATATATTCTACCTAGTGAGTTCAATATTGATTTAAGACTAAAGCCACTAATTCAAGTTTGGAGAGACTAATGAATGTTCTATTAGATACAGCTAAACCTGATATTCTTATCCCTTGTGAGGGTACATATCCATATGTTCGTGGAGGAGTCTCTTCATGGATAGCACAACTTATTACAGGAATGCCACAATACAGTTTTGGTATAGCATTTATTGGAAGTAGAAGAGTTGATTACTCCGATAAACCACTTTTTGAGTTTCCTAAAAACTTGGTCTTTATGGTAGAGATTTTTATGTTTGATGAGGAGGAGAAACCTCCAGTTAAATCTAAAGATGGAGAGATTAAAAATTTTGCTACACTAGAGAGACTTCATAGCTGGTTTAAGAGTGATGAAAAAGATATGCCTTTTCCAAAAGAGGTACAGGGGTTAGACTTCTATCTAAATAGTATGGATGAGACTACTTTTTTATATAGCAGAGAGTCTTGGTACTATATTAATAATCAAAATGAGGCTAACTGTTCAGAAATCTCTTTTTTAGACTACTTTTGGTCGGTTAGAAGTATACATATTCCTATTTGGAAAATGGCTAAACTAGCTAAGTTTCTACTAGATAAGGGGACAATTATACACTCTCCATCTACAGGATATTCAGGATTTCTATCAGCACTCATCTCATATGACACTGGAAAACCTTTTATCTTAACAGAGCATGGTATCTATACCAAAGAGCGTAAGATAGATTTAATTTCAAGCTCATTTAACCTATATAAGAAGCTAGATTTATTTAGAGAATCGGCAGAAGACAACTATATTCAAAGTATGTGGGTCAAGTTTTTTGAGGGGATTGGAAAGATGACATATAGTCGTGCAAATCCTATTTTATCTCTCTTTTCAGTTGCAAAAGAGACACAGATAGCCTATGGAGCAGAGCGTGAACTATGTACTGTTATTCCAAATGGAGTTGATATTAAAAGGCTTGGAGCAACCCTACAATATCGTCCAAAAGATATCCCAAAAGTCATTACTCTTATTGGTCGAGTTGTATCTATTAAAGATATTAAAACTTTTATTAGAGCTATTCGTGTTACAGCAAATGAGATACCTGATGTAGAGGCGTGGATAGTAGGTCCAGATGATGAGGAGTTAGAGTATGCAGGTGAGTGTAGAGACCTTATCGAGATACTTGATGTCAAAGATAATATTAAATTTTTGGGATTTCAAGATATAAGTAAGATTTTGCCACAGAGTGGGCTTCAGACGCTAACCTCTATTAGCGAGGGGATGCCACTTGTTATACTAGAAGGGTTTGCATCAGGTGTTCCATGTGTTAGTACAGATGTAGGCTCATGCCAAGAGCTTATCTATGGTGGAGAGCAAGAGGGGGATAGAGAGCTTGGAAAAGCAGGAGTAATATGTCAGATTGCAAATGTGGAGCAACTATCAAAAGCATATATTGAACTTCTTACAAATGAAGATAAGTGGTACGAGGCTCAAAGAGTAGCACTAGAGCGTGTTAATAGATTCTACACCCAAGAGATATTTTTGGATAACTATAAAAAGGTATATGAGGATATATTTGAAGAGTTAGAGAGGGTAGAGTAGTGGCAGGAATAGGGTTTGAATTAAAACAGATTCTCAAAGAGAAGTCGCTAACGTCAGTACTTAAAACATTTGGATACTCTGCTATACTAAGCTCTGGTCCTTGGGTTATCTCTATGGTTATTATTTTGGCAATTGGACTTAGTAATATCTATCTTTTTCAAGATGGAAAACCAAATGATATTATGTTAAAGGCTTCGGTTACTTATGTCTCTGCCTTGGCTTTAAGCTCTGTATTTACAGGTTTTTTTCAGCTTCCATTTACTAGATTTATTGCTGATAGACTCTATGAGACACGTTACTATCTTGTATTACCAAACTTTTTAGGTATATTAATTGTTGTTATTGCTAGTGGGTTTATTTTGGCATTTGGAATAGCTATCTCTCTCTTTGAGACCCAAAGTAATATATTTATACTCCTATACACAGCTTTGTTTGTAGTACTCTCTTGTGTATGGATGGCAAATATTTTAGCAGCAACTCTCAAACTCTATAAGCATGTTATTATCTTCTACTTTCTAGGTTATATGGCTATATATGTCTGCTCTATATTTTTTAAAGAGTATCAGCTTATTGGGTTACTTATCTCTTTTATTATTGGTAACAGTATCCTATTTATTCTACTCTTTTTAGGGATTATATACTACTATCCATCTTTTAATAAAAATAATAAAAAGTTTATTCGTTTTGATATGTTCAAACAGACTTATGGTAAGTTCTATTGGAAGTTGGCATGGTCTGGTATGTTTTATAATATTGCTATTTGGATAGACAAAGTTATCTTTTGGTTCTCCCCTATTGTAGGATATATGGTTATAGACTCTCTTCACGCCTCTATGGTTTATGATTTTCCTATATTTTTAGCATATCTATCTATTATTCCTGGTATGGCTATCTTTTTCTTTCGGCTAGAGGTTGATTTTGCAAAATCATATGAGTATTTCTACCGTGCTATAAATAAACATGGTACACTAAGACAGATAAAACAGTATAAGCAGGAGATGATAGATGCAGTAAAAAGAAGTATTCATGAGGTACTATTTATACAAGGTATCTTTAATATTTTTCTATTTTTAGGAGCAGAGCTACTCTTTGAACTTCTTCTTTTACCTAAACTATATCTACCACTATTTTATGTAGATGTTATTGGTGTTCAGTTGCAGTTAGGGTTTATGTCTATTTTAGCTTTTTTATACTATCTTGATAGACAAAAAGAGGCACTATACTATACTCTATTTTTTGTTGTAATTAATGCTCTCTTAACGTGGGTAAGTATCCAATTAGGACCTTACTTCTACGGCTATGGATATAGTGTAACTCTTCTTATTCTATTTGTATCTAGTATATATACACTCAATAAAATTTTACAGGAGTTAGATTATGAGACATTTATGTTGCAGTAGATTGATAATAGATATATTGCAAAACTCTTTGGAATCGGTGACTTTAGTTCCGAATAAGGCGAGGTTAAAGCCATCGTTTCCTAGTTTTACAAAAATTCTATTTTTTTTCATACTATTTTTTACACACCTAATAGCAGATGAGAATTACGCATTTATATATAGTAAAAATATAGATAATAAATTTATAAACTTTTATGATAAAGTAGTAGTAGAGGCAGATGCTATTGATAATATCTATGCCATTCGTTACCCCAAAAAGATGGTAGCATATGTTAGTGTAGGTGAGATAGAGCCGTGGAGAAAAACTCCAAATAAGTATAAAAAATCATGGGTTATATCTAAAAATAAGACATGGAATTCACTTATTGCTGATTTGAGAAAAGAGGAGTATCAAAATTTTATTTTTGAGCGTATCAACTCTCTTTATAAAAAGGGCTATAGAAACTTCTTTTTGGATACAATGGATGCTTATCATGTTACAGAAAAAGATAAAGAGCTTTTTAAGACTCAACAAAAAGCTCTTGTCTCATTTATACATAAACTACATAAAAAGTATCCAGACTCTAAACTTATTGTAAATCGTGGATTTGAGATATTAGATAAGATATATAAAGATATAGATGGTGTGGTAGCAGAGAGTCTTTTGAGCCGTTATAATCATGATAAAAAAGAGTATGTAGCAGTTCCCAAAGCAGATAGAACATGGTTGCTAAATAGACTAAAAAAGGCAAAAAAATATGGATTGGATGCAATCTCAATAGAGTATACGGATAAAGGTACAAAAGAGCGTTTAAAGGTAGCAAAAGATGTAAAAAAGTTGGGAATTATTCCATATGTTACAGATGGGCTACTACAAAATCAAGGTGAGTGTGATAAAGAGAGGATACGAAGAGATATATTGATTTTATTTAACTCATCTATGTTCAAAGATAACAATGCTGTATACTCAGATGTACACCTATTGGCCTCTATGCCATTGGAGTATTGGGGATATGTACCTATCTTGCATGATATATCAACCAAAGATTTACCACAACGTGTAGAGGATAGATATCATGCAGTAATAGTATGGAGTGAAGGGGAGACAAAAAACAATGAGAAGCTATATGAGTGGGCAAAATCTTTAAGAGATAAAAATATTAAAATTCTCTTTTTGAACAGTTGGGTATTTAATCCCTCTACTGAAAGGTTAAAAGAGTTTGGAGTAAGTTATAGTGAAAATAATAATAGTTTTGTGGATAAAATTGAGGCAAAATATACGCCTCCATATAAACCCTATGAGATGTCTGCATCTATTGATTATGAAGATGAGCTAATTTTTTCAAAAAACTCAAAAAAGGTATTAACTACAATATATAAAGATGGTCAAAAGAGTATGCCTATTGCAGTTACACCATGGGGTGGATATGCACTTCATAGCTCATTTTTGCATAGTATAAAAACTGAAAATTTTTGGACTATTAACCCTTTTATATTTTTCAAAGATGCTTTGAGACTAGATAATATTCCTGTACCAGACCCTACAACAGAGGCTGGTAGACGAATACTATTTATTCATGTTGATGGTGATGGATTTATGGAGATAGTAAGAACAGACCCTACTAAATTGGCATCAGAATATCTATTGGAACATATCTATAAAAAATATCATGTTCCACAAACAATCTCTTTGGTTCAAGGTGAGGTTGATAGCATTGGATTGTATCCAAAACTTAGCCCTCGAATGAAAAAAATAGCTAGAGAGATTTACAAACTTCCTTGGATAGAACCTGCTAGTCATACTCTCTCTCACCCTTTTTTTTGGGGTCAAGCAGATGAAAATTTGAGAGAGAAAGAGAGAAAAAAATCAAAATCAGATTTAAAATTAGAAGATACAGAGAAAAATAAAAAGATAAGCAAACAGGCTGAAGGACACTATCATCTACCGATACCAAACTATGATAAGTTTAACTTAAAACGTGAGACAAAAGAGAGTGTCAATTTTATACTATCTCTATCTCCAAAGTCAAAACAGAAAAAGAGAATTCTATTTTGGAGTGGAGATTGTCTTCCTACAAGAGTGGTCTTGGCATACTGTGAAAGAGATGGTATATTGGGAATGAATGGTGGAGATACTACCATCAAAAAGAGTGACCCGTGGCTTAGTCACCTTGCCCCATTTGGAGTACAACGAGAGGAGTACTGGCAAATATATACAGCACAACAGAATGAGAATGTCTATACCCATGATTGGTTAGGACCATTTTGGGGTTATCGTGATGCTATCGAGACTTTTAAACTAACAGAAGAGCCATATCGTATAAAGCCGATTAATGTCTATTATCATTTCTATTCAGGCTCAAAACTAGCCTCATTTAATGCTCTGGATACTGTTTATAAATGGGCATTGAAACAGGAGACCTCAAAGCTATATGCATCACAATATATTAGAAAAGGGAGAGGTTTCTATAGTACCTCTATTGGCAAGATAGATGGAGGATTTGAGATTATAAATAGTGGATTTTTGCGTACAGTTCGTTTTGATAAAAAAATCTATATAGATATGAAAAATAGTAGTGGAGTAGCAGGGTATAGATATCATAAAAACTCAACCTATGTAACACTAGATAGTCATAAAAAACAGCGTATTATATTGAGTCCATATAGATTAGATGCTCCATATCTTATAGATTCCAATGGGTGGGTGGTAGATGTTAATCATCATAATGGTATTTATAATTTTAAACTACAAGCAAATGTTCCACTAGAAGCAAACTTCTATATGCCGTCAATCTGTAGAGTAGTACCTCCAAAAGATATTCATCCAAAAATTTCTAAAGATAGACTCTCTATTTTATTAAAAAAGAGAAAAGGGGTAGATATTGCATTCGAGTGTCAATAACCATGATATCAGTACCTCGATTCTCTCTTTACGGGAGCTACTAGGGATTATTGTTGTATTCTCTTTGGTGTTATATCTTCTATTTCCAAAAGATGATATAGATAAGATTATTGAGTATAAAGGTAAAAATACAAATCTATCTATTAACTACTTAGAGACTATGCTACTCTACTATCCTGATAATATAAAAGTCAAGATGATGCTTATGAAAAACTATCAATACGCTTCAAAGAACAGCAAAGCATTATCATTGGTAAATCAGCTTTTATCTGTTGTAAAAGATAGAGATATGTTGGATGAACTATATAAAACACAATTTTTACTTCTAAAAGATTTATATTTTGAGGATAATAATGAGTATCTACTTCGTGGTCTAAAAGAGAAGCTTAGAAAATATTTTGAGTTTAGTAAAGATAATATAGATTATACCTTTTTCTATACACAAGCTTCACAACTTGACTTTAAAAGATTAAAATTTATCTCTATGAAGGGGTTTCTAAAGGAGAGACCAGAGCTAATAAATTATGCTTTTGAAAAGGATGCTTTTAATCAAGCTCTATATTTAGGCTTCAAAGATGAGGCATATGAGTATCTTCTTCATCTTTTAAGCTATAAAGAGGTAGAAAAAGAGATTCAAGCTTATGCCATATCACTTCTTTATGAGCATGAAAATTATCTAAAAATGCAAAGATTAGCTACAGAGCTTTTTCTAAATGCTACCAAGCGTGAGGAGCAGATAAAATATTTCAATATAGCTCTTAGTGCAATTATTAACTCAAAAAGAGAGAGTTCAGCTAAAGAGGTTATAGCTCTAATCTCCCTCTATCAAAAAAATATTGAGTTAGAGTCATCTGATATTAAATTTTTAATCAAAGCACTATTGCAGATAGGAGATTTGGAGGGTGCTTCTAGTTTTGCAATAACTGCATTTAATGAACATAAGGATAAGTTTGACCAAGAGCTGGTAGAACTTGCTATAAAAAGTCTTGTTTGGGATAAAAAACTAGCCAAAGCTCTAAAAATATCACTCTTTGCAAAAGATAAATTTAAAAGTATCAAATGGTTAGATAAGAGCATACAACTCTCAATGTGGCAGAGTAAGATGCAAGATGTTGTAAAGCTAAACATAGAGGGGTATCGTAACTTCAAAGATTTTAAATATGAGAAGTATCTTTTAACCTCTAGTACTCTAAATAGTGCCTATAAGATTTTAGGTGAAATCTATACAGATAAAGTAGAGCAGGGTGATTATACCTTTGTTAAAAAGTTATCAGAGTATTATGAGTATACAGGAGAGGTAGATAAGGCAGAGGAGTACTTTACCTCTTTGATGAAGAGAGTAGACAATAGAGAGATAGAGAGAGAGGCTATAGTTTTTTGTTATGAAAATAGTCACTATAAAAAAGGGTTAAATCTATATAAAGATTTTCAAAAAAAATATGGTATAGATAAAAAAATACAGGATATCTCTGTAGAGAAGCTTATTGCTCTAAAACGTTTTAAAGAGGCTTATGCTTTTGCAAAAGAGTTAAAAGAGGATAGACGACTTACAGATTTGGGTTGGTTACAAAAAGATTATAAATTTATTCAAAAAAATCTATGGAGAGCAGAGAAATCAGGCAGTTTAGCCTATAATAACTATGATAAATTAATACGATTAGACACAGCTTTAAATAACGGAGATAATCTACCCTATCTATATAAAAAACTTTGGAAAGAGACAAAAAAGAGAAACTATCTAGTGGCATTATTTTATCTATACCTAGATAAAAAAGATTTAAAATCAATAGAGCAACTACTTGAATCATTAAAGCCAAAAGATAGAGCGTTTTTCCAAAATAACATCTCCTATCAAATTGCACAAGCAAATGAGTTTATTGAGAACAAAGATATCTCATCTGCTCTAAAAATCTTCTCTACAGTGTTATCTAATAATATAGAAGATAGCTCTTTGCATCAGAGTTACTTATGGTTTCTACTTGATAACAATTTAATAGAGCCTATGAAAAGTGAATTGGCATTTTTAGAGAGAAATCATAACCTGCAAAAAGAGGTTGGTTTACCATCTGTTGTAGTGGCAATCAAACTTCAAAAGGGTGATTTGGCTCTTCACTGGTTAACTCCTCTTCTAACCACCTCTGATAATATAGAGTATCAAGTAGTATATGCCGATTTATTAGAGCTTCAAGATAGAGGTGAAGGGGCAAATAAAGTTCGTCTTTCACTCTTTAGAGATTTAAATCATAAGATAAAAGAGAATCCAAATCTCCTAAAAGATAAGGAGTTTGCAAGAGTATATTTGGGCTTAGTATTTAGATATCAAACTCCATATGCCAAAAGAGCTACATATCTTAACTCGTTTAAATCACTATTTAGCAAAAGTGAACTTATGGATATCAAAATAGGTTGGTATACCTATAGAGGTAATAGTAGCATGGTTAGATATCTAGCAAATAAAAATAAAATTGATATCCCTTGGCTAAACTTCTATCTAGCATTAAGTTTAAATAGAAACCAAAAGAAGCAACAGCTATTAAATAAATATGGCTCGGTCTTGGCTCTAAAAGATAAGATAGTAGCATCATTAGATATAGGAGATAGAGCAGGAGCATACTCTTTGACATTTAAAGGGATGCAGAGTAACCGTAGGGATAAAGAGCTATTTACAATCTATCACAATATGATAAGTAGAGATTATCCCAAATCGACACTTCTTTTAAACTATAAACACTTAACTTCTAATATTTCAGAATTTGAAAAAATAGTAACGCATAGATGGAATCTATATAGTGGATTGGAGGCGAAAGTATCTCTAAAGAGTTATGAGTATAAAGAAAATAATAGAGGAGATAGTAGAGATAATCTACTCTCCTTTTCACTTAAAAATAGCGATAAAAGATTTATTTGGGATTTCTCTTTGAGTAGACACTTTACAGACAAAAGTTTCACCTCTGCCTCACTTAATCTAAACTATAATATAAATGGATTTGAGTTAGCTCTAAAATCAAAATATCAAGAAAAAACAACTCAAACACCAAAACTTCAAGTAGATGGTATGCAAAGTGGTGTTAAACTAAGTCTAAAAAAACTATTAAGTCAACGTATTCAAGTTGGAATGAGCTATAGTATGAATGATTATAAGTTCCAAAATAGTAAGAGCATTGGCTCTTCTCAACATCTACAGATTAATTCTAACTATACACTTCGTGCAGGGTATCCAGATATAAAATTTAGTGCCTATTTGAGTAGCAATAGTTATAAAAATAGTATGATTGAACGTTTTCTCCCACAAAACTTTATGGAGCTTGGTACACAATGCACTATAGGTGGTTCATCAAAAGGAACAATACATAGAAGTTGGAAACCATTTGGTACAGTTGGTATTGCTATCAACAGCAACAACAGTATAGGTACAAGTCTATCACTAGGTATATCTAGCACCATATCAGGCTCTGACATTTTAAATCTAATATTTGACTACAGTAAAGGAATAGATGCCATAACCTCCCCATATTATGGTTTTCATATGGATTATCAGTTTTAGCTAACTAAATATCATCAAATCACTTAGTAGCAATAGAGGTTATTTTGAATCCATTTGGTGTTCTTTTTAGGGTCATTAGACCTCTGTTTTTACCAAAATCTGCTCCAATATTTTCAGTAGATACACTCCATTTTATGG
>Ga0256826_1000954_pt1 | contig 17963 bp, 9 predicted proteins | sample CV79metaG_FD_185975 | JGI IMG/M metagenome (GOLD analysis project Ga0256826, IMG submission 185975) | Hydrothermal vent microbial communities from East Pacific Rise, Pacific Ocean - CV79 | ecosystem: Environmental > Aquatic > Marine > Hydrothermal vents | place: Pacific Ocean: East Pacific Rise...
TTGATGCACCAAACGCCACACCACCCGTTCCTTTAGCAATCTCTAAAAGTACCTTTTGGTTATATTCATGTGGAAGCCCTATTCCTATTGGATAAACTTTTATACCCTCTTTTTGTGCTAATTCTAATGCTATATCTAAAGAAATTTTATCTACCCCTACTGTACTATAACCATCAGTAAGTAAAATAGCTACTTTACTCTTAGACTCACTCATTTTAAGAAGGTTAACCCCTTGAGCTAAAGCTTCATAGAGTGCTGTATATTTTCCAGCCATGCCTATTTGTAATTGAGAAACAATTCTATTTAAAATGTTTTCATCATAAGTTAAAGGTGATGCTATAAAAGAGTAAGCACCAAATACAACTAAACCTATGTTGTCTTTCTCACGGCTTTTAATAAAATCACTCACTATATTTTTAACAACATCAAATCTCGTAAGTTCTGGGTTTGAAGTATCAAAACCTTGTGCTTGCATCGATTGTGAAGCGTCTAGTATAAGAGCTATTTCATATCCTAGTTTTGGTTCAAGCTCATAAGGTTCATCTTTAACAGGTGACATAAGTGCAAGTAGCATCATTACTATCGCTATCCATTTTAGAAAAAAAAGTGTTTTAGAAGAGGAGACCGAACTCTGCATAAATTGTGTTGCGTGAGGAAAGTAAATAGATGGAAGTTTCATTTTACAGAGTGTTTCACAAGCAATAAAAAAGAAAATTACAAACGCCAAGCGTGGAAATTCAAAATAGAGTCCATCAAACATCAATCATCCCCTTATATAGTTCTATATAACCTAATGTCTCCTCATCAAAAGAGTCAACCTCTTTTTTATACTTATACTCATCAAGTCTATCAATCATATTTTTATACATCTCTGTGTGTCGTAAACTATCCTCTTTAAAGGTTGCTCCATAGAGAGTAATCTCATAAGCAGATTTTTTTGTATTTGTAAAATTTATAGCTTCTATTAACTTAAAATGCTCTTCTCTTTGGTTAAAACTATTTCGATTTTTAAACCATTTATAAAAAAGAAAAAGAAGACCAAAAATTAAAACACTTCCAAGTAAAACTACTCCGATAAAATAGTATAAAGAGTACTCTTGTACTTCTAAAATGGGTTTAATATCGTGCAGAGGTATATCGTAGTCTTGCATATTATCGCCCCTCAAAAAGTCGTCTAAGCTCTACACTAGCAAAAGAGTCTGTATATATTTTTGTAAACCGAACCTGATGTTTTCTAAAAGTGTTAAAAAGTTCTCTGTCATGTTGCATCACTTTTTGAGCATAAGCGTCTACACTACTTTTATTAAAATCACCCTCTAAAACTGCCCCACTCTCTGGGTCAACAAGTGAAGAAAAACCCATTTCAGGTGGTCTCTCTTCAAGTCTATCACGAACAACTATTGCTACTACTTCATGCTTTTTAGCTAAAAGTTTAAAGTCAGGTATCTCAAAAAAATCACCTACAACTAAAATGAGAGATTTTCTTTTAAGCCTTTTAAAAAGTGTTTGCGATAAAAATTTAAAATCTGACTTCTGATTTAGTGCATCAAAATTCAATATTTCGTCTACACTTTTTTGAATTTGGTTTATTTTTTTACTCGGTTTTAAGTGAGAAATCATCTCGTCTGTAAATATATAAGAGCTTAATATATCTCCATTTTTAAGTGTTGAAAAACTAAGAAGTGCTATTATTTCGGCTATTACATCTTGTTTAAATTTCTTTGAGCCAAAATGAACACTTCCATTTAAAACTGAAACAGCAACAACATTTAACTCTCTCTCTTCACGAAATATTTTTATAAATGGTTTTTGCATTTTTGCTGTGATATTCCAGTCTATATGACGAATATCATCGCCTGGCATATACTCACGTAGCTCTATAAAGTCATACCCTTCACCTTGAAATATAGAAGGATTGTTTCCAACCATTTCGCTAAAGACTTGACGTCTGGCTCTCACTAAAATTTTCTGTAATTTTGACATATAAACGCCTAAGGTATAGCTACAGTTTCAAGCACTTTTTGAATAATTTCATCAGTTGTAATACCCTCTGCTTCTGCTTCATAAGTAAGAACAATACGGTGTCGCATAAGTTCTTTAGCTATAAACGCCACATCTACAGGAGTTACAAACTCTTTTTCTCTCATAAACGCCATAGCTTTTACCGCTTTAAACATATCTATACTAACACGAGGTGAAGCACCAAACTGTATAAAATCTTCTAACTCACTCATTCCATATTCACTTGGATTACGAGTGGCGTTTACAAGCTCAATCATATACTCCTCAACTTCGGAATCTACATGAACATCTTTTACTGTTTGCTTTAATTTTTCTAAATCTTCTCTATCTATAACAGACTCTATAGTTTCAAAATTTCCACTAGATATACGTCTAGCAATCTCTAACTCTTCTGTTTTTGTGTTGTAGTCAACCACAAGTTTTAACATAAAACGGTCTAATTGAGCCTCTGGTAACTGGTAAACACCCTCTTGCTCAACAGGATTTTGAGTAGCCATTACAAAAAATGGTGGGTCTATTTTAAATGTTGTGTCTCCTAGAGTTACCTGCTTCTCTTGCATAACTTCAAGAAGTGCTGATTGAACTTTAGCAGGAGCACGGTTAATCTCATCTGCTAAAAGAAGGTTAGTAAAAACTGGACCCTGTTTAATTTTAAAGCTATTGTTCTGAGGGTCATAAATTTCAGCACCTAAAATATCTGCTGGAAGTAAGTCTGGTGTGAACTGAGCTCTTTTAAAGTCTAGCCCAAGAGCTTTTGCAAGTGCATTTACTGTTGTAGTTTTTGCTAGTCCAGGAACACCCTCAATTAAAATATGTCCCTCACATAAAAGAGCAATAAGAAGAGAATCTATCATTTTCTCTTGTCCTACTACTACTTTTGAAACCTCTTTTTTTATCGCTTTTATTTTAGAAATCATATACATTAGCCTTTTTGTAAAGTGCTAAAAGTATAACAAGTTGTAGTAAATAGTTGTTAAAGAGACTCATCTACACTTAGCCTTAATAGTTAATTAATACAAAACTATTACAATTAGGCAAATTTTACAAAAAAGGGATACATCTAAGCTATGAAAAATTTAATATTAACACTACTTTTAAGTGCTACACTCTTTGGAGCAGATGGTGCTAAAGTATTTCAAAACAACTGTGCAGCTTGTCACTTAGGTATGGTAAGTAAAGCAGACTTTATGAAGCAGATAAAAAGTGTTAAAGCTCCACCAATGGTTGAAATATCAAATAGGCTCAAAAGCACTATTGTAATAGAAGCAAAGAATGAGAATGATGAAGAGATTCACCGTTTTACAGTTGTGGCGTTTATAAAAGAGTATCTTAAAAACCCATCATGGAACTACTATGCTTGTGATGACAATGCTATAAACCGTTTTGAAGTTATGCCTGCACAGACACAGCTTAAAGAAGAGGAGTCCCAAGCAGTTGCTGAGTGGATATATGACTATTTTGAAGATAAAGAGTTTAAGTAAACTCTCTATCTAAACTCTACCAATCATCTAAAACAAAACCTTTAGACTCATTTAGCTCTGGTTCTTCAGGTTTCTCTACCACTATTTTACTTATCTGCTCTTCAAATTGTAACTCTAAACCATTTGATGTCATCATAAAACCATCTACTCGTAATTTTCCATCGTGAATCTGATGATGATGCTCTTTACAAAGAGGAACAAGATTATGTTTATGATTTTCATGAAAGTGTCCTATAAAACCTGCCTTATCTGCCAAAGAGCGCTGGGATATATGGTGAACATCTTCTGCTATAGAACCACAAATAATACACTTAGTAACATAAAGCTCTTTGTTGTATTTACTCTTTTTCTTTTTTACAAGTAACTCAAGTTCATCAAAATCATTAGATAGGCGTTTACGGATTTTATTTGCTGTTTCTAAAAACTCACTGTCCATATGTAATGAGCGTGCAAATTCTAAACCGTAAATACTACTACCACTACCTGCTTGAAGAACTCTGTTAAAAACCAACTTGTCTAAATTAATATCATACTCTACACTTAAGTGTAGATTTACGACATTGTCTAAAGATTTTATCTCTTTCATTGTAGAGAGTTGGTGTAAATGTGTTGCAAACAAAAAGAGTGAACGAAGTTTTGCTAATTTTATAATAGCACTTGCAACTATAGCTACGCCAGAGAGAGTCTCTGTACCATGGCTGATTTCATCACCTAAAACTAGAGAATTTACAGTTGCACGGTTAAAGATATTTTTCATCTCTAACATCTCCACGGCAAATGTTGAGAGTCCTTTTGCTAAATTATCACGTGAGACTATACGTGTAAAAAGAGAATCAAAAAGAGAAAACTTCATAACAGCAGCACTCACAAAAAAACCACTTTGTGCCATTAAAACTGCTACTCCTATACTCTTCATAAGTGATGACTTACCACTAGAGTTAATTCCGTAGAGTAAAACACCATTAACATCGTGTCCATCATGAACCCCAACATCTAGCATAACTGTTTTAGGGTGAGGCAAGTCCATATATTGTCGTGTTCCCATGACGACATCATTTGGAATATAGATTCCCCCTCTCTCTTGTGTCTCTATAAGTGGGTGGCGAAGTTGCATTATTTGCATAAAGTTTTCATCACTTTGCACCTCAACAATCATAGGACGAGAGTGTTTGTAGTTTTGTGCAACTTTTGCAGAACTTACACCAACATCTAAGTCAGCAACATAAGCTATAAGTCTATCAAAAAGTAGCGAGTAGCGTCTCTCAAAAACTACTTGAAGCTGTGTATAACGTTCTTTTACGAGTGCTATAATTTTACGTCGATTTTTCATAATCTTGTCAGAGAGACTATCTGTAAATTCTGAAGTAATTTTTACACTATTTGTAAGTTTTTTTACACTACAACTAGAGAACTCTTCATCTGCTTTAAAGAGTGATTCAATCATTGAATATCTATTTTTACTTAAAGATATATAGTAACCCTCTTTCTCTAAAAGCCCTAAAGAGACTAGACGGCTTGAACTTCCTGCATTTACACTAAGTATCATCTTTTCTATTTTAGTTATTAAGTTTTCAAAAGCGATGAGCATAGTTGCATTTTCACTTACAAGAGTGTCAATAGCCTCATCAACACCACTCATTAAGAAATTTTCATCAACTGTGGCGTTTGTGAAACGCCGAGATACATCTAAATCTACACTTTTACTAATATCTCTTATAAACTCATCGAGTTCACTCTCATGAAAAGGAGTTCGTTGAATTTTATACTTTCGAACATAAGCCATAAGCTCTTTTACACTCAAAAGAGAGTCATAAACATGATTCATTTCAAAAGGGTGTAGTCTACCAAGGTTTAAACGCCGAGCCAATCTCTCTAAATCATAAATACCCCGCATCGTTTCATCTAAGTGGCGAGTATGTGAAGAGACTTTTTCTATAAGGTTATAACGTCTCTCTAGCTCATCTTTTTCTAAAATAGGGTTTAAAAGACGCTCTTTTAACAGACGCCGACCAATAGCTGTAGCACTTTTATCCATCATTTTAAGAAGTGTGAACTCTTTTTTATCTTTAGAAATAACACCTAATTGCTCTAAGGCACTGTTACCAAGATACATAAAACGGCGGTTATCGATAATAGTAGGAACAGAGAGTTTTTGAACTATATGCATATCATGTTCTATAACAAAATGAACTAAAATTGCTAAGGCTTCGGTTATCATAGGAGAGCGTTCTAAGTCTAAATGTTCAATAGGAGAGAGAAGAGACTGTATTTGATAAACCTCTCCAAAGAGTCTATTTTGAAACTCAACTTTTGGTCTTTCGTTATTAACACTATAATGATAGTGTTCAGGGATTTCAAGATAACTCATAACATGACGTTGGTCTAAAGAGTCATCTAAAAATGTGATTACTATTTCACTTGTTCTATAGATATTTAAAAGGTTAAAGACCTCATCTAATGCATAAGAGGGATCTTCACTTGTTCCGTGTGTTTCATAAAGAAAAGTTTTACCTGTTGTTACATCTATAGCAGAGTAACCAATATTGTAAACACCTTTATGCTTATCTATTAAGAGTGATACTATGTAGTTATCGTCATTATCAACAATATGCTCAAAATTTGTCCCAGGGGAAACAATCTGTGCGACATAACGGCTTATTTTAGGAGGGCTTCCCTTCTGTTTTACAACAATTACTGTATATTTTTGCTCTTGTATAAGTCGGTTTAAGTAGCGTTCAAAAGAGACAGCAGGTACACCTGCTAAAAGAGGATTTTTGTCAGAATTTTCTAAAATTGATTTATTTTTTTTCGTTAATTGAATATTTAAAAGTTCAGCAATCTCTTTTGCTTTTCCTATCTGTTCATCATCATTATTAACTTCATAAACCTCAAAAAATGTTCCTATTTCCATAAAAACAACTGTGTCATCTCCATATTTTGCTTCAAAAAATCTCTGTAAATCGAAGTATGTTTGAGTGAGAAGTCTATCTTTATTATTTAAAATTCCGCTAACATCTGATGAACGCATATACCAACTTTTTATTGAGATTATAACACATTTGTATACCTATACTACACAACTACACCTCTTAACCCCTTCATTAGGATGTTTATTTGTCAAATAAATTTGAAAATCTAATAATTCTTGGTTATAATGGGTTTACTATTAAAAAGTGTAAACAAGAATTTATTTAGGAATTTTTATGAAGAAAAAAATACTTATTGTCCTGTCAGTCGCTCTGTGTGTAAATGCTCAAGACCTTAAAACAAGTGTCGAAGAGATTTTAAACACAAACCCTATTATTCTTGAGAGACTCAAAAATTATAATGCAATTAAAGAGAACATAACAGAAGCAAAAGCTGGGTACTACCCAAAACTTGACCTATCACTAGGTATGGGTATAGAGAGTAGTGATAAAACTAACCAAGCCACAACACAAGCCAACAACTCAAATAGTTTTAGTGTTTATCAAAACTCTCTTACTTATACTCAAAATGTTTTCAAAGGTTTTGAGACTACACATAGAGTAGCAGCACAAGAAAACAGAACTATTTCAGCCGCTTATAGCTACATAGAAAAAGTTAACGACACATCATTTGAAATGGTAAATACATACCTCCAAGTTATGCGAAATAGAGCTCTTTTAGACACAGCAAAAGAGAATGTGAAAATTGACCAAGAAATTTTTGAAAAAGTTAAAAAACTTTACGATTCTGGGTTAACAACACTCTCAGAAGTGAACAAAATTGAGTCTTCACTCTCCCTAGCAAAATCAAACCTTATTGTTCAAGAAAATACACTTTTAGATGTCTCTTATAACTTACAGAGAGTTTTAGGAAGAGACCTTAACACTAAAGAGATGAGTAAGCCTACACTCAATGTTGTCTTACCAACATCTAGAGAAGAAGCTGCAAAATATGCACTAGAACACAACCCTTCTCTTTTAGTAAGTAAATATAACATGAAACTAGCTCAAGAGACATATAAAGAAAAAAATGCACCTTTTTACCCCCATATAGATGTAGAAGTTTCTCAGTCAATGAACCATAATCTTAATGGAGTTGAGGGTGATGACAGCCGTTTTAAAGCGATGGCATATTTAAAGTATAATATTTTCAATGGCTATGCAGATACATCAGCAAGACAGAGAAGTATAAGCCAAATGCATCAAGAAGTAGAGTCAAAAAACAACCTAAGACGACAGGTAATAGAAGGGCTTAACCTCTCATGGGCAGCAAATAAAAAACTAGATGAACAGCTTGTTTATCTTAAAGAGTATAAAAAATTCTCACTCAAAACATTAACTCTCTATGCAAAAGAGTATGATTTAGGTAGACGCTCTTTACTTGATTTACTTTCAGCACAAAATGATTTTATTGGTGCAAAATCTCAAATAATCAACACTCAATATAGTATGCTTTTTGCAAAATATAGAATCCTAGATGCTATGGGTATGTTAGTTCCAACTATTTTAGGAAACAGTGATCTCTCTTTCTCAAAAGTAGGTTTGTCAAATACTTATAAAGAAGAGCTTGATACTATGCCTATTCATCTCGATAGAGACAATGACCTTATTGTAGATGATAAAGATCTCTGTAGTAACTCACTTAACACAACTATGAAAAATGTATATGGATGTGAAGAGTTAAATAACTCCCTAAATGCTATAGAAAGATATAACGGTTTTATATTTGAAAAAAAATCAAATGAATTAACATCTGACTCTGTAGAGAGATTTTATAAACTACTAAATCAACTTAAACCTTACGGTTTATCATATATTAAACTTGACCTACTTATAAACGCCCAGTACGAAGATAGCTCTACAAAAGATTTACAAAAAATGAGTGATGAGAGAGCCTCTTATATGAAAGAAATTTTCATAAAAGCGGGGATTTTAGAGTCAAATATAACTCTTCACTCTCTAGGAGACTCAGCTCCAATGTTTGTTGGGGATGAGAAAAACAATAACCGTGTTGACGTAATCGTTAACAAGTTACGAAAATAAGATAAAAGAAGTAAATTATGTTAATAACAAGTGCTGATAACTTACGAATGGATGCCCTTCTAGACTGTTTAGTACTCTTTACTAAACTTTATCATAAGCCTTTTTCTGCTGAGGCTTTAACTGCGGGTCTACCTATTGAACCAGGCTCTGAGTCACCAGAACTTTTTTCTATAAACAATGCCAAAGGACTCTTTTCAAGAGCAGCAGAGAGAGCTGGTCTTAAGTCTTCTCTTATTCGCAGACCTCTTTCTCAAATATCACCTTTACAACTCCCGATGATAGTTCTTCTTTCAAACCAGAGTGCCTGTGTTTTAGATAGATTTAGTGAAGATGGTACACAGGTAAAAATCATTATGCCTGCTGAAGAGGCTATTGAACAGTGGGTTGATTTAGAAGATTTAGAAGATGAATATATCGGCTTTGGCTTTATGGTAAAAAAAGCTTTTGAGTACACGGATGAAAATTCAAGAACACTTCACTTACAACAAAAACATTGGTTTTGGAGTACACTTAAACTCTCTACTGGCGTTTACAAAGATGTTTTGTATGCTTCTCTTTTGATTAACCTTTTTGTTTTAGCATCTCCTCTTTTTACCATGAATGTTTATGACAGAGTTGTCCCAAACAATGCTATAGAAACACTCTGGGTTTTTGCAATAGGTGTTACACTCATCTATATAATTGATACTTTCTTAAAATTCACACGAACCTTTTTACTAGAGAGTGCTGCTAAAAAGAGTGACATAATTATGTCCTCTATTATTTTTGAAAAAGTTCTTGACTTGAAAATGGCAAATCACCCTGCTTCGGTTGGTTCTTTTGCTAGTAATTTAAAAGACTTTGACTCTATTCGTGGTTTTTTAACAAACGCCACTATGGCGGCTGTTATTGACCTTCCGTTTGCAATTATATTTCTTATAGTTATTGCTTACATTGGTGGAAATATTGTACTAATTCCTCTGGCTACTATGTTTTTTATTTTAAGTTATGCCTATTTTATTAAAAAACCTCTTCGAGAAAGTATTGAGAGTACACATGAAGCGAGTGCAAAAAAGAGTTCTATTCTTATTGAAACACTCTCAAATATAGAGACACTCAAAACATTAGGAACACTAAGTCAAGCACAATGGAAATGGGAAGAATCAACAGGTGAGATAGCTGGGAAAAGTTTAAAGTCTCGTATGCTTTCAGCCTCTATACCGACTATTACCCAACTACTTATACAGCTAAATACTGTTATGATTGTTGTCTATGGCGTTTACCTAATTCAAGACTTTTCACTCTCTATGGGTGGACTTATTGCTATAGTTATACTAACAGGGAAGACACTTGCACCTATGGGACAAGTAGCTGCACTCATGACAAACTATGAAGATACTAAAACATCTTATGAGACACTTAATGAAATTATTACTCAACCTAGTGAAAGACCTAGTGGTAAAAAGTTCGTTGAGAGACCAGAATTTAGTGGGCTTATAGAGTTTGTAGATGTAACTTTTAGTTATCCTAATACAGAGGTTCCTGCTCTTAAAAACATATCTTTTACAATTCGCCCAGGTGAAAAAGTAGCTATTATTGGTCGTATTGGTTCTGGAAAAAGCACTATAGCTAAGCTAATTCTTGGTTTATTTGAACCTGACAGTGGACAGATTCTTATAGATGGAATTGATTTAAAACAGATAGATCCTGCTGATTTACGTAAAAATACTAGTTATGTTTCACAAGATGTTATGCTCTTTCGTGGAACAGTTAAAGACAACATTACATACAGAGCGACTCATGCAAGTGATAGTGCTATGATACGAGCTGCCCAAATTAGTGGAACTGCAGAGTTTATTAAAAAACATCCTCGTGGCTATGAAATGCCTATTGGTGAGAGAGGTCAAGGTTTATCAGGTGGGCAGAAACAGAGTATTGGTATTGCTCGTGCTTTTTTACTAAATACTCCGATTATGCTTATGGATGAACCAAGTAATGCTATGGACCAAATTACAGAAGCGAGACTTCTTAAAAATATGTCTGAAAACCTTCGTGGTGTTACTTCTATTTTAGTAACTCAAAAAATGACACTACTAAATATAGTAGATAGAGTCATCGTTATGAATGATGGAAAAATATATATAGATGCACCTAAAGAAGATGCTCTAAAACAACTTCAAGGTAAAGGAGGTTCACAATAATGGCTAAAAATGACAAACCTATAGAGTTTAATGAAAAAGATTATGAATTTATGAATAGTCTGAGTTCAGCTATTTTAAACAAGACACCTTCTAAGGTTAGTCGTGTTCTTAAAATATGGCTTTTTTCGATTGCTCTTGGAATAACATGGGCATCTTTTGCAGAGATAGATGAAATAACAAGAGGTGATGGTGATGTTATTCCTTATGGTCAAAACCAGATAATCCAAAATCTTGAAGGTGGTATAGTTGAGGCTATTTTAGTTGAAGAGGGGCAGAGTGTTCAAAAAGGTGAAACTATTTTAAAAATAAATAATGCTAAATCACTCTCAATATCTGTAACAAATAAAATGAAATACCATGAACTTGAAGCAAAACGTTTAAGACTTTATGCTGAAGCTCACTCAAAGAAATTTCAAACAATTAAAACAGACAACCCAGACTTTCAAAAACAGATAGAACTATCTAAAGCTCTTTACTACTCAAACAGAATAGAGTTTAAAGCAAAAGACAGCTCAATAGTCCAGCAGATAGAGCAACGAAAACAAGAGTATAAAGAGGCACGAGCAAGAATTAGAACACTAAAAAAATCTTTAGAATTTGTAAGTGAAGAGATAGCTATGACAGCACCTATGGTTCAAGAAGGTGTAAAGTCAAAAGTAGACTTCTTAAAACTCAAACGCGAAGCCAATGGTATAGAAAATGACATAGAGGCGGCTTCTCTCTCTCTACCTAGATTAAAATATGCTATTCGTGAGTACCGAGACAAAAGAGTTGAGACTCGCCAACTCTTAATAAACAATGCAAAAAAAGAGTTAAATGAAGTTACCTCAGAGATGTCAAGACTTAAAGCCCAACAGATAGAGTTTAAAGATAAAGTTGATAGAACTATGGTTAAATCACCAGTAAACGGTATTGTCCAAAAGATTTTTGTTCATACTCTTGGTGGTGTCATAAAACCAGGTGCAGACTTAGTTGAAATAGTACCAACAAATAAAAAACTCTACCTAGAGATAAAAATAAAACCTAGTGACATCGCATTTATACACCCTGGAGCAGAAGCTAAAGTAAAAATTTCTGCTTATGATTATGCTATACATGGTGGATTAGTAGGAACGGTTGTAAATATTTCTCCTGACACTATTACAGATAAAAAAGAGAATACTTTTTATCTTATCCATATAGAAACTACAAAGAACTACTTAGGTTCAGACAAACACCCACTAAAAATCATTCCAGGTATGACAGCAAGTGTAGACATTGTTACTGGTCAAAAAACAATTATGCAGTACATTTTAAAACCTATCTTAAAATCAAAACAATACGTATTTTCGGAGAGATAAGATGAAAACAGTTTTTTTTAGCTCAGATATTGACACAATAGACGAATGGAGAAGAAGACATCAAATAGATGACTCTCTCTCTTGCTCTAATCTTGACGAACTTCAAAAACTACTTAATGAAAAAACAACTTATATTATAATAGTTGACTATGATACAGTTGCACATGATATAAATAGTTTAATATCTTCAAATACCCTTCCAAAAAATGTCATAATTTTAGAAAGAACTCCTGAAATAACAACTGGAAAAACATTAATTTCTCATGGCATAAAAGCTTATGGTAATTCTAGAATGATGAGTGTTCACTACTTTACAATGATTGATACCGTAAAAAATGCTAAAGTTTGGACATACCCCGAACTTACAGCAGCTCTCATACAAGAGACGAAAAAAGATATTTTGTCAGATGATGCTCAAAGCTTACTAAACAAAAGATTGTCAAATAAAGAGAAAGAAGTTGTTTTTCTTATACTAAATGGACTTACAAATAATGCTATAGCAACTGAATTAAACATTACAACAAGAACTGTAAAAGCCCATGTAAGCTCAGTTTTTTCTAAGCTACATGTTAATGACAGAATTGCTCTTGTTTTGCTTTTAAAATAGAGAGTTGAAATTTAACTCTCGTTTATCTGAATATCAGTGCTAATTTCTAAAGTAACTGTTGCATCATCTTCTACACCTGTTACCTCTTGATATACTTGACCCGTCTCAGCATCTGTTTTAAATTCACCTAAAGTCCACTCTGCATCTTCACCTTGTGTATTTAAGTTTATACTATCTTCACTATCTCCATCAATTCTTAATAAATTATCCATATCAGTTACATCCAAAACATCTTCTACACTCAATGAATCTATATTTTGTGAACCAGAATCTAATGTAATATTTTCTATATTTGATATATTATCATCTAATAAACTAAAGTCTATATTTATACTCTCTTCAATAATTAAAGAGTCTAAACCATCTCCTCCATCTATTAAGCCATCATTTTCATCAGAAAAATCACTTATATTAAATATATCATCTCCTGACTCACCATAAACATCTGATGAATTACTCTCTATATTAAATGTATCATTATCATCGGAGCCGTGAACATCATCACTCTCATCTTCTACATTTAATGTTTCTCCACTCTCTAAACTTTCATCTAGGTCAGTATGAGTGAAAACAGTATTACTTTCCCCTCCTAAATTCTCTGTAGAAGATACAGATGATTCTATATTATTAAGAGCTGTATTTGTAAGTTCATGAGAACTTTGTAAAGTTATATTTGCATCGCCGTTAGCATCAACTGCAATAGTATAACTTCCATCACTATTTGCTTCTAGACCTAAAATAGTTGAACCTTCTGGTAAATTTTTTAAAGTTATTGGACTTAATGTTTCACTACCATCTGTATCATTTAAACCAGCACTTAAAGAGATTTCATATGAATAAGTACTGCTTCCTTGTGTGCTGAAATTTATATCAGCTATATCTGATAAGTTAGTCACTGACGAACTGTAATTTGCATCAAAGGTGCCATTAACATAAGCACCATCATTTAATATTACTGTTTCAAAATCTTCTACATTTCGTGCATAGTATCTGTCATAAGTAGACTTACTCATATTTAGCTCTAGTGTGTCATCTCCATCTCCACCATCAAGTTTTCTAAGGAATCGACCCCCAATACTTAACTCATCATCACCATCACCAAGTTTTACTTCACCAACTGCTGTACCACCAATATTAACAACATCATCACCATCACCAGTACTCACTGTTCTATCTGTATGTGAACCAACATCTATCTGGTCATCTCCATCACCAGCTTTTATCTCACCACTTGCTCTGTCATCTATTTGTAGTCTATTATCACCATCTCCTAAATTAACAGTTCTTGATGTTGTTCCTTCAACATTTACTATATCATCACCATCACCAGCTTTTATTTCACCAGAAACATTACCACCAAGTTGAATCTGATCATCACCATCACCAAGATTAATAGTTCTAGATGTTGTACCATCAATATGTGCTATATCATCACCATCACCAAGGTTGATTTCACCTGTAGCATAACCATCAATACTTAACTTATCATCCCCATCACCAAGGTTGATTTTTCCATCACGTTGGTAACCCATGACAACAGTATCGTTGCCCTCTCCTGTTTCAACACCTTTTCCTTGTTGACCTATTTCAATTTGGTTGTCTCCATCTCCAAGTTTAATTGTACCATTGGCATGTGTGGCAATATTTACTATATCATCACCATCACCAGCTGAAATAGTTCTCTCTGCTCTATTAACACTTAATTGGTTATCACCATCACCAAGTTTTATTTCACCTACAGCTGTACCACCAATATTAACTATATCATCACCATCTTTTACATTTATTGTTCTATCAGCATGAGAATGAATATCAATTTTATCAACACCATCTCCACCTTTAACCTCTCCTTGTGCTCTATCTACTTCAAGACTATTGTCTCCATCTTTTAAGTCAATCGTACGTGTTGCTGTACCTGTAATATCAACAATATCATCAGCACTACTTCCTTTAACCGACTGATAAGCATGACCATCTATACTAATGGTTGCATCACCTGCATCTATACTTTCTAAATCCGTAACACTATCTATAGCTAATCCGTTACTACCAAGAACAGTATCTACATGAGCATCACTTATATCCATTTCTAGTGTAGGTAATTGTGCACTATTATCAACATCTTTTACATTTAGTGTAACTGTTGCTGTATCACTGTTACCACCTTCATCACTTACTGTATAACTAAAAGATGCAACTCCTGTAAAACCACTTGCTGGAGTAAAAACTATATCTCCCTCATTATTCATAGTTACAGTTCCATGTTGTGCATCTTGCACACTCTGTATACTTAAAGCTGAACTATCAGTATCAGTATCATTACCAAGAAGCATTGTGTTATCAATTATTAAGTCTTGACCTTCATCTGTTTCATAAGGATTCTCATCCATTACAACATTACCACTAATTGAAATTTTATATGGTCCACTAGTTTGTCCATGATAAGATGTTACATTAATAGAGTAATCTCCAGCTGGTAAATTATCTACATTTATATATGAATCATATCTATGAAGAGAACCATCTGTCCCTTCTCCTGCTCTGTCATCATCATTAAAAGTTACTCTATGACCCTCACTATCTACAAGTTCTAACCAAATATCGAGTTCAGTTTGTGTACCGCTACCATCTAAATCATTATAAATTTCATCATGATTATTATTGTTATTGTCTGCACCTTTTTCAGTAAGTGCATCAAGTGTTAAAGAACCACCATTATGATGGAATGAATGAATATCTGTACCTTCGGCATCTCCTAAAATTCCTGTTATCGTTGTATCTTGAGATGAATAAGTTTCAAAATTTTCTCCATGAGCAGTAACACTACCATCATTTTCAAATATATCATTAACACTAACTTCAATACTTTGAGTTGAAGTAGTTCCATCAGCACTTGTTGCTATTGCATTAAATGTATAACTTTCTGCTGTTTCAAAATCTATTGTATTATTTCCATCAACAACAATACGACCATCATCCTCTACTCTAAAAGGGACACCCTCTTCTAGTGAGTAAGTTACAGTTTCACCATCTGCATCAGTTGCATTTAGTGTTACACCTGTATATGTCCCATCTACAACATTCTCATCTACTGTATTTGCTATGCTATCTGTATCTCTTACTTGTGTTATTACATCATTTACTGCATCTACATGAAGGTTTACTGTTGCTGTATCAGTTCCACCTGCTCCATCACTTATTGTATATGTAAAACTTGCATCTCCATTATAGTTAGCCTCTGGTGTAAATAGTATATTCCCTGCCGCATCTAAGCTCACTGTTCCGTGTGTATCTGCTGTTGCTAAAACACCACTGATACTAAGAGAATCTCCATCTGTATCTATATCATTTGCAAGTAACTCGGATGAGTTTATTGTAAGTGCTGTATCTTCTTGTGCACCAGCTGATACTCCTGAAGATATTAAATCTATCTCTCCTATCGTCTCTAAATTATAATTCCCTACTGTATCTGATATTACTTCATTATCGATAGAACTCATATCCCAATGTGCTGCTTCTCTTCCATCTACACTAATTGAAATGTCATTATATACACCATTAAATGTCTCATCAAATCTCTGGCTAAAGCCTCCACCTACAACGTCTTGTTCTTGTCCAAACATTAGTTGACCATTCTCACCTAGTGTATGCCCTTGTCCCACTATAACTGTATTTCCAGTCTGTGTTCCATCTATATAAAACTTTCCTTCTCCTGTCGCACTATCCCATGTTACTCTAACTTCATGATCTTCGCCATCCATAAAGTCACTTTTTGTAAGTCCTGTATTAGATACTATATGTCCACCTACAAACAACCTATAATCAGTCATATTACTTTGACTATATAATGTAAACTCATTTGCTGTTGCATCTGAAGAATATGAGAATAATGTTCCACCTAAGTTTGAATCTGTTGAGTTTAAATTTAATGTAATATCAACACTTGTTGCTCCACCTAAAAGCTCCGCTTTATCACCTGTGCTATCTACAACTAAATATTCATTGTCTGCACCATCTAAATTAACTTTTGCACCTGAAGATTGAGATAGTGTATCATCTACTGCATCTGGATTGTGATTCTCAGCAATATCATTCACATTTATACTCATTCTCTCTGTTGAACTCGTTCCATCTCCACTTGTTGCAGTTACATTAAATGTATAAGACTCTGCTCTCTCAAAGTCTATTGTATTATCTCCATTTACTACTACTCTTCCATCATCCTCTACTCTAAATGGTACTCCATCTTCTAGTGAATAACTTATTGCATCCCCATCCACATCTATTGCCGCTAATGTTATCCCTGTATATGTCCCATCTACAACATTCTCATCTACTGTATTTGCTATGCTATCTGTATCTCTTACTTGTGTTATTACATCATTTACACTATCAACCTCTAAATTAACATCTGCCGTATCAGTTGCACCATTTCCATCACTAATAGTATAAGAGAATGAAGCACTTCCATTATAATTTTCAACTGGTGTAAAAACTATCTCATTATTTACAACAACTGCACTACCAACAACAGAACCATCTACAACTATTTCTGCACTCTCACCTGAACTAACATCTTGAGAATTAATTTTAACGATAGATAGAGTATCTCCATCAACATCAACATCATTCGCTAGAACATCTAATGTTATACTTACATCTTCATCGGTAGTAAGGGCATCTCTTTCATAAACTATTTTATCAACTGTTGCACCTTCATTAAATGTCTCTTCACTAACATCATAAATTCCATCTGCAAAAACAAGATTATCTGTTCCAAAGTAAATTTTATCAGTACCATCTCTGCCATCAACTGTATCTTCTAATGTATATTCATACGGTGTAATATTATATTCGCTAAATGAACCGTGAAATACTGCATAATCTTCTCCACCGCCACCACGGAGGTTATCATTTCCACCATTACCAACCATAACATCGTCACCACCATTACCATTGAAGTGACCATTTCTATCATCTCCAATCATAATTTCATCGCCACCTCGACCATTAAAGATTTCAGAAGAACGCCCTGTTGCTGTTGGTGTTATATCATCATTGTCAGCTGCAACTTGAATATTTCCATTTATTCCATAAGAGATTTTATCAACTGTTGCACCTGAATCGAAAGTTCCTGCGGCAACGTCATATATACCATCAGTAAAGACAAGGAAATCTGTTCCTTCATAAACAGTATCTATTCCATCTCTATTATCAGTTGTATCTTCAATTTTTATAGAAACTACTTCTAAGTTATACTCTTCAAAATCTCCTCTATAAACAGCATAATCATTATCTCCGCCACCACCACGAATTTGGTCATT
>Ga0256826_1000955_pt1 | contig 17946 bp, 24 predicted proteins | sample CV79metaG_FD_185975 | JGI IMG/M metagenome (GOLD analysis project Ga0256826, IMG submission 185975) | Hydrothermal vent microbial communities from East Pacific Rise, Pacific Ocean - CV79 | ecosystem: Environmental > Aquatic > Marine > Hydrothermal vents | place: Pacific Ocean: East Pacific Rise...
GTAACTACGAAGCCCCTCATTAAAGTTACTATTTTTAGAAAAACTCACTATCTTAAATATAAAATGACCATCAGGATTAATCTTCATCCAAACTTTTGCTTTTTCCCCAGCATATTCACTTTGTGCTGGCCACCCCATTAACTTATCTGTCACCAATGCCCAATATGCATTCTTTGTACCCTTATCTTGTTTTTCACGTGTACTTTTTGATTTAGAAAATAATGCACTTGCACTCTGTTTTTTTGCTTTAGCATGTGGGGTATCTACTTTTTTTGATACTTTCTTATGTGATAAAGGCTTTTTAGATTTAGGTGCATTTGAAAATAACTCATTAATAGTGTGCTTCTTTACTTTTTTCTTGATTTTAGGTTTTATAGGTTTTTTAGATACTTTTTTTATGGTTAGTTTAGGTTTTCTTTTTTTCATAAGAGGCTTTGTTTGTTTTTTTACGCTCTTCTTTACAGTAGGCTTTGCTTTTTTCTTTTTTTCTTTAGTAACGGTAGGTTTACTTTTCGATTTTACCGCCTTGGTAGGTGTACTTATTTGCACTTGTATTTTTGTTTCATTCTTTTTCACAAAATGTAATGATTTTTCTTTTTTTGAATCATTAAAATATAGCACTAAAACAAATAGCAATAACAGATAAAAGAAAATGGAAATAGCACCAAAAAGATAAGTAATATTTTTTTGCATTTAGATAGTAATTAGAGAAACATTTGTAAAACCAGCTGCTTTTACACTTTTTAAAAGGTACATCACATTTTTATATTGCAAGTTTTCATCTGCACGAATGGAAACATCTGAGGATTTATCATATTTAATAGATTGATTTACAAAATCATCTGCAAATGTTTCTAAGGTATAGGTATCTTTATTCAAATAAATATTTTTATTTTTATCCATTCGAATAGTAAGCTGTTTAGCTTTTTCAACCTTGGCACTTTTAGAACCTTGAGGCAACGCAATCTCTTCTTGAAAAGTAATCGTTGGAGCAGTCACCATAAGTATTGCCATTAATACAAGCATTACATCCACTAAGGGTGTAATATTTAAATCTGGACTATCATCCCAACTAAACATTTTTACTTATCACTCACTTGAGAAAGTATCACTTCAGATTGAGAAGAGAGTAAAGAAGAAAGTTCATAAGCTTTACGTTTTAATATTAAATGAAAAGTATATGCAAATATAGCTACTGCAATACCCGCTGCTGTTGCAATAAGTGCTTCAGAAATAGCTGGAGCAACCACAGAAAGAGAAGCTGAAGATTGAGAACCAAGTTTTGTAAAGGTTTCAAGAATACCAATAACGGTACCAAATAGACCAATAAACGGTGAGGTAGATGCAATAATAGAGAGCCAAGTAAGCCCTTTTGTAGAAACTCTAATTGCATCAGAGGATGCTGCTTCTAATATGGCTTTATTTGGAATATTGACACGGGACAGATAAGTAAAAATAAGTGAGTTATGTGCCACTGATTTTGACTGAGCTGTATAAAGTGCTTTTAATGACTTACCCTCTACAGATATGCGTGCATTTAAGATATAAAATCTATCTAAAAATATCCAAAAAACTGCAATAAAATAAAGAGAAAGCAAAAGCAGTACAAAAATAGTAATTGCACTGCTTTGGCTGAAATAAGTAGTAAGAGAGTCCAAATTAAAGAGACTTTCCAATTTGTTCAACTTTAGCTACTGCAGATGCAATAGCTGAACTTGAAGATTCTGTACTTTTAAGTAAATCTTTTGCTGCTTCTAATGCTTTTGCCAAATCACTGTCATCACCAGAGATAGCAACTGCACCATCAACAATACAAGTTGTTTTACTTTCGTCTACTTTTACATATCCAGAATTAATAGCAACTGCTACTTCTTTTGAATCTTCTTTTTCGTAAACAATAACACCCGTATCTAATAAAGATACCAGCGTAGCATGACCAGCTAAAACGCCGAATTCACCCTCAGAACCTGGTAAGTTTACTTGTTTTACTTCACCATCAAATATTACACCATCTGGTGTAATGATTTCTAGTTTCATGAGTTCCATAGTTATCCTTTAAAATACAAACTCTCAATATGACTAGTTGAATAAGACACCTACTAAAGGTGTCTTGTAACAAACTAGCGTTATGAGCTTTTGCTTATAATGCGTCCGATTATAAATTATTTAGCGTTAATCTTATCATTTTTTGCAACTGCTTCATCCATGTTACCAACCATATAGAATGCTGCTTCATTCATATGATCGAATTTACCATCAAGAAGACCTTTAAATCCTGCAATTGTCTCTTCAAGAGTAACATAAACACCTGGAGAACCAGTAAATACTTCCGCTACGTGGAATGGCTGAGAAAGGTATTTTTCAATCTTTCTTGCACGTTCAACAACAAGTTTATCATCTTCTGAAAGCTCATCCATACCAAGAATCGCAATGATGTCTTGAAGATCTTTATATTTCTGAAGAATTTGCTGAACACCTGTTGCAATACCATAATGCTCTTCACCAACAATTTGTGGATCAAGCATTCTTGATGTTGAATCAAGTGGATCAACTGCAGGATAAATACCCTTTTCAGCAATAGATCTGTTAAGTACTGTTGTTGCATCTAAGTGAGCAAATACAGAAGCTGGAGCTGGATCTGTCAAGTCATCCGCAGGAACGTATACAGCTTGTACAGATGTAATTGAACCTTTAGTTGTTGATGTAATACGCTCTTGCAATGCACCCATTTCTCTAGCAAGTGTTGGTTGGTAACCAACTGCTGATGGAATACGACCAAGAAGTGCAGACATTTCAGAACCTGATTGAGCAAATCTAAAGATATTATCGATAAACATAAGAACATCTAGTCCCATTTCATCTCTAAAGTACTCAGCCATAGTAAGACCTGTAAGAGCAATACGGTTACGTGCTCCTGGAGGTTCACTCATTTGACCATAACAGAGTGCAACTTTGTCAAGTACGTTTGATTCTTTCATTTCGTAGTAAAGGTCATTTCCTTCACGTGTTCTTTCACCAACACCAGCAAATACAGAGTAACCTGAATGTTTCATAGCAACGTTGTTAATAAGTTCCATAATAATTACAGTTTTACCAACACCAGCACCACCAAATAGTCCTACTTTTCCACCTTTGTTATATGGTGCAAGAAGGTCAACTACTTTGATACCTGTTTCAAAAACTTCCGTTTTTGTACTTTGCTCTTCAAATGGTGGTGGATCTCTATGGATTGACCAATATTCTTTAGCATTTACTTCTCCATTATCATCGATAGCTTCACCAATAACATTGAAGATACGTCCAAGAACAGCTTCACCAACTGGTACTTTAATAGAATCACCAGTTGCTCTTACTTCTTGACCTCTTACAAGACCTTCACTCATATCCATAGCAATAGTTCTTACTCTATTATCACCAAGTTGTGCTGCTACTTCTAAAACTAATCTTTGTTCTTTACCATCAAGTGTAGTCGTTGTTTCTAACGCTTCATTAATTTCTGGTAGGTAGTCTGTAAAATCCACATCAATTACGGGACCTAAGACTTGTACTATTTTACCTGTCATTTTCTCTCCTATTATTTCATTGATTCCATACCACTGATAATCTCAATGAGTTCAGTAGTAATCGCTTCTTGTCTGGCTTTGTTATACTTAACGTTTAACTCTTTCACCATATCTTTTGCATTTTTAGTTGCGGCATCCATAGCTTGCATACGTGCAGAGTGTTCTGCTGCAAGTGAATCGATAAGTGAGTAATACATTGTATACTCAACATAACGTTTAACCAATGCATCTAAAAGTGTATCGTCATCATCAGGTTCAACCTCAAGTTCTGAAGTTGACACAGTATTTAATTCTAAATTACTGCTATCTACAGGTAATATTTGATCAACTCTTAACTCTTGAGTAATCATATTAACGTAACCATTATGAATAATAATTACTTTATCTGTATCACCATTTACATATGAGTCAGCTATTTCAGAAATAAATTCTGAAGCGGCCTTAAAGTCAGGTGCTGCTGAAAGTCCAATAATTTCATCATTCAATTCAACATTGTTAAATTTAAAATAATCAATTCCTTTTCTTCCAACTGCTCTAAGACGTACTTTTACATCTTTGGCTTTATACTCTTCAAGTAATTTAGTAACATTTTTAATTGTTTGTGAGTTAAACCCACCACAAAGACCTTTGTCAGCTGTAATAAATACAATATCAACTATTTTAGGATTTTCAGCATCCTTAAAATATACATTGTCTATACCATCAGCATTTGCATTTTGCATTTTTTGAGCAATCTCAGTTAAGAGTTCTGTCAATTTCTCTGCATATACTCTCGACTTTTTAGCAAGTTCTTCTGTTCTTTTTAATTTTGCAGAAGATACAAGCTTCATAGCGTTCGTAGTTTTCTGCGTATTCTTAACAGAACCTATTTTACGCTTTATCTCTTTTAAATTAGCCATTATAAGCCTTTCTTACTCAGCAAATGAAGCTTTAAAGTCTTCGATAGCTTTTCTTAATTCTGCTTCTGTATCATCAGAGATTTTTTTCTCATTTCTGATAGCATCAAGAATGTTTGCATATTTAGCTTCCATAAATGGCATAAGTTCTGCTTCAAATTTAGTTACAGAGCTTGCAGCAATATCATCAAGGTATCCTTTTGCACCAGCAAAAATAATAACAACTTGTTTTTCAATAGCAACTGGAGCATATGGTCCTTGTTTAAGAACTTCTACCATTCTTTGTCCACGCTCTAGTTGACCTCTTGTATATTCATCAAGGTCTGAAGCAAATTGTGCAAATGCTTGAAGCTCTCTAAATGATGCAAGGTCAAGTCTTAATGTACCAGAAACTTGTTTAGTTGCTTTAATTTGAGCAGCTCCACCAACACGTGAAACAGAAAGTCCAACGTTAATTGCTGGTCTAATACCTGAGTTGAAAAGATCTGTTTCAAGGAAAATCTGACCATCAGTAATAGAAATAACATTTGTTGGAATGTATGCTGCAACATCTCCTGCTTGAGTTTCAATGATAGGGAATGCAGTAATGGAACCAGCTCCTAAATCATCAGAAAGTTTTGCAGCTCTTTCAAGAAGTCTTGAGTGTAGGTAAAAAACATCACCAGGGTATGCTTCACGACCTGGAGGACGACGAAGAATAAGTGACATTTCTCTATATGCAACTGCATGCTTAGAAAGGTCATCATAGAAGATTACTGCGTGTCTACCATTATCTCTAAAGTATTCAGCCATAGTAACACCTGCATAAGGAGCAAGGAACTGAAGGGCTGAAGATTCAGCTGCACCAGCAGTTACAATAATTGTATAATCCATTGCACCATGCTCTTCAAGTTTTTTAACTGTAGCAGCTACTGTAGATTGTTTTTGACCAATCGCAACATAAATACATACAACATCTTGACCTTTTTGGTTAATAATTGTATCAATTGCTAAAGTTGTTTTACCAGTTTGTCTATCACCAATAATAAGCTCTCTTTGCCCACGACCTACTGGTACAAGTGCATCAATTGCTTTAATTCCTGTTTGAAGTGGTTCATGTACAGATTTTCTAGCCATGATTCCTGGTGCTTTTTCTTCAATAAGTCTTTCTTCAGCTGCTTCTATCACACCTTTACCATCAACTGGTTCACCAAGTGAGTTAACAACTCTACCCATAAGTGCATCACCTACTGGTGTTTTTAGAAGTTCACCAGCTCTTTTTACACTCATACCTTCTCTAATTCCTGCACTTGATCCAAGAATAACAACACCTACGTTTGCTTCTTCAAGGTTTAATACAAGACCTTTGGCTCCATTGTCGAATTCAACAACTTCTCCAGCCATAACATTGTTAAGACCGTATACTGTTGAAATACCATCTGCGATACCTACTACTTTACCTATTTCATTGATATCTACATCAATTTCAAAATTTTCAATTCTTTCTTTGATGATTGAACTTATCTCATCTGCTTGCAATTTAACTGCCACTGATTACTCCTTTCTATTTGTTAACTATAAAGATTTCTTAATGAAATCAATAAGTTGATCTTTAACTCTCTGTTTAGAGAAGTTTACCTCAATACCTAAATCATCTACAGATACACGTAATCCTTCAAGATTCGTTTTCTCTTGTGATAATTTAATCGTTGAACCAGTATATCTTTTAAGTGTATCTTCTAATTCTTGCAATGTACTTTCATCAAGTGGTGATGTACTTTTCAATACACCTTCATACTTATTTGCAATACGTTGCTGATCTGCATTCAATACTTTTACAATAGCTGGAAGTAAGTCTAATCTGTTATTTTCACCTAAAATCTTAATAAAATTAACTAAAACTTTATCTGTATTAGTATCAAGTGTAGAAAGAATCATTTCTGTTTTTTTCTCACTTGAGATAATAGGAGAAACTAATGTTGATTTTACGTTAGCTTCACTTGTAACTTTTGCAAGTATATTAAGTACTTCTAAAAGATTTGGTAAGTCTTTACTCACTGAAGAGAGTGCACTTGCATATCTTTTCGCGATTAATTCTTCCATTATGCTACCTTCTTAGAAATAATATCAACTATTTTTTTCTCATTTAGCTCAATATCATCTGATGTAATATTTTCACTTAAGATTTCATCAATAGCTTCTCTTGCTGATTTACGCTCATCTAAAGTCATTTTTTCTTCAAGTTGTTTTTCAAGAAGTGCCAATTCATTTACATTTGCCTCAGCAATTTTATTAGATAAAAGTGTAGCTTCAACTTTCGCATCAGAAATAATTTCTTCTGCTTTTTGTTCACTTGCTTCATAACGTGCTTGCGCTTCTTCTTTTTCAGTTTTAGCAGCTTGCAGTTTTTCTTCAATTTCATTTAATTGCTTAGCAATATCCTGACTTCTACCTTTAAAGAAATCTTTAATTGGATTAGCAACTAAATAATATAATAAAGCAGCAAAAATAGTGAAGTTAACCACTCTAGGCCAATAATCACTTTCTCTACCTGTTTGAGCAAAGTAACGACTCTCTTCTCCACTTGCATGCCCACTTGCTAAAAGTATAGCTGGTACTACAAGTAAAGATAATAATACAATTTTTTTCATAATTTATCCTTCCTTATAATTTGCTAAATTTAGCTTTTAAGCTCTCTTTGAATAGAGGCATTTGGGAAAGAAGAGTCTTCTTAAGATTCTCTTTATCCGAGTTAAGTTGTGTTACAAACTTATTATACTCAGTTTCCAGTTCATTTTGTTTGGTCTCAACCTTACTTGCAGCCAATGTTTTTTCATCATCAATTGCTTTTTGTCTGATTGACGCAGCTTCATTTTTAGCATTGCTAATAATGTCATCTGCCTTTGCATTCAATTCGTCTGTATTACCACTAAAACTCTTTGCAGCTTCTAAATCTTTTGCTATTGAACTATCTCTATCATCCATGAATTTAATCAATGGCTGAAATAACATATTATTTAAAAGAACAAGTAGGGTTAGAAACAATGCAAGCACGAACAACATCAATGGTAAATGTATATCAAGCATTAAAACTCCTCATGTAATTTCGCGTTATTTTATCATTTTAGAGATGAGAGGTGGGTTAAAATTTACTGTTTTTGTAGGATTGTTAGAAAGTTTAACACATCTTCTTCATCATTAAAATTGATTTCTATACTATTTGCTTTAAGTTTAAATGAAAAGGGTAATCTATCTTCAAATAGCTTAGAGTGCTTTTTTGTTAAGTTTTCTTTTAGTATTTTTTGAAAAGGTAGGTCTTCTTTTGTCTCTTTTTGCTTTTTAACCATCATTTCTGTATCACGTACACTTAATTTTTGTCCCATGATTGAATCTAATAATACTTTTTGTTTAACATCTGTAAAACCTACAAGAAGTTTAGCATGACCTTGTGTTATTTTACTCAAAATCAATTGCTCTTGCACATAAGGACTTAAATGAAGTAAACGCATAGTATTTGTAATTTGTGAACGGCTTTTATGTACAATGACTGATAGTTCATCATGTGTAATTTCATGAACATCAATAAGTTCAGCATAGGAGTTAGCTAACTCTATAGCATTCAAATCTTCTCTTTGAATATTTTCAAGTAACGCTAATTCCCGTAATTTAATTTCATCTATTTCAATATCAGCAATAATTGCTTTAATGGTTGTTTTATTTAAACGTTGATGTGCACGTAAACGACGTTCACCTGCAACAAGAAGGTATCCATCTTCTTTCTCAAGTACAACAATAGGTTGAAGTAGCCCATGCTTTTCAATAGATGCACTTAACTCTGTTAAAGCATCTTCATCAAAGTATTTACGAGGTTGAAAGGGATTGGCCGTAATACTATCAATTTTAATTTCTTCTACTCTTGCCCCTAGTGTTTTAAGTTCAAAACTATCTATATCTGATAAATCTTTTTCATATGCTTCTTCTACATCAAGAAGTATATCTCCAAGTCCTCTACCTAATGCCATACTTAACCTCTAACAATAACAGTAGCCAAATCTCTATAGGCTACTGAACCTTTAGAATTTACGGCATAAGTAATCACTGGTTTCCCAAAACTTGGACTTTCTGCAATTTTAACATTTCGTGGTACAACGATACACTCTTTTCCTTTTTTCATATGAAAAAGTTTGTCTTTAAAATGGTGTGATAAATCAGCCAGAACTTGCTTAGAAAGGTTATTTTGTCCAGAATACATCGTCGGTAAAAAACCTTTTATTTTTAACTTTGGATTAATGGTTTTGCGTAAAAGACTTACTGTATTTAAAAGTTGGGCAAGTCCTTCTAGTGCAAAAAATTCACACTGTATAGGTATAATAACAGAATCTGATGCACTCAGTGCATTAATGGTTATGGGACCTAATGCTGGAGGTGAATCAATGATAATAAAATCAAATTTACTAGAAACTTCTTTTAGTTTTTCTTTTAATACTAACTCTCTATTTTTCTTTTTAGGATTATAAAACTCTTTTTCAATTCCTACAAGACCAATATTGGATGGAACTAAAAAAAGATTGTCACATGCTGTTTTTAATACCACTTCAGAAAGTTTTTTACTTCCAATTAAAACATGATAAATATTAAATTCATAATCACTTCTTGAAAATCCTAAACTTGTTGTAGCATTTGACTGTGGATCAATATCTAATAAAAGGACTTTTTTTCCTTTTTCAGCTAATGAAGCTGCTAAGTTTACTGCTGTTGTTGTTTTACCTACGCCACCTTTTTGGTTAGCAATACTAATTACTTCGCTCATCGTAAACTATATACCTTTTTATTATCAATCATTAGTGAGCCATCCTTGCACAATATGGCATTTTGAAGACTTACTTTCTTATTTTCAATATGTACTGAAAATCTTTTACTTAATTCAAATTCTACCTCATACTGACTAAATATTTGCTTCCATGTTGGAAATTCCTGAAGTGCTTCAATATAATGTTTTATGAGTACTTTAGGTTCTATATTTGTATTAATGGAGGCATACTCTTTTTGAACATCTTTTAAGTTAATACCAATACCACATACAAGTGTATTGTCAACTTTATGTGTAATAGTACCCCCTACTTTCATATCTGCAACATAAAAGTCATTAGGCCACTTTAACCAAATTCTTTTGTCTAAGTTAAAAAGTAATTTTTTCATAATATAGGAGAAGTAAATGGAAGCTGTAGCTAAAGGCAAATCGTCAGGCAAAGCATCAATACTAATAGCAATGGAAATAAAAAAGTTCCCTTTCTCGCCTACCCATTGATTATCACGACTGCCAATTCCTGAGATTTGTTCTTCACATATCACACAAATTGGAGCGTTTAACGTTTTATTTTTTAATTTTTCTATAAGATATGTTTGCGTAGAGTCAAGTGCCTTAAAATATAGAATCTCCAACTTTAAGTCCCCTCCCTACACAATATGCCTTTGCAGACATTGCTTTTTTTGATGCGGGTTGTAGTGTAGCAATCTGTAAAGCCCCAGTAGTACATCCTATGACAACACTCTCGTCTATAAAACTAAGAATTTCATAGGCTTTATGTGTAGAGCCATCACTATGAAGTACCAATCCATCAAACTTTGTACCATTAGATGCAAATATTCCTGGCCAACCTTCAAATGCTCTATATTTATTATACATACTGCTAGCATCCTCAAAATCTACTTCACCATCAGATTTTTTAATCTTTTTACATAATGTTGCTTCTGCTTCATTTTGTTTTTCTGCTATCATAGTTTTAAAATGGTGTATCGTACTTAGTGTTAGGGTACATGCATCTTCTGTAAGTTTTTGCATAAGTGCGTGTAACCTCATATCTTTAGGAATAACAAACTCTACAGTTTCCAATATATCACCCGTATCTAATCCTTCTTCCATTAACATAGATGTCACACCAGACTTTTCATCTCCATTAAGTAAAGATTGTTGTACAGGTGAAGCACCTCGGTATTGTGGTAAAAGCGAAGCATGTAAATTAATACAAGGTGCAATATCTAATATATTTTTAGGCAATATCTGCCCAAAAGCAGCAACAATAATATAATCTGGTTCCGCTTTACTTATCGCTTCAAAGATACCCTCATCTGAAAGACGATTAGGTTGTAATACTTCAATACCATGTTCAGCCGCTAAAACTTTTACAGAAGGAGGCGTTAAGACCTTCTTCCGCCCAACAGGACGATCAGGCTGTGTTAAAACCAAGCCTACTTCAATATCTTCTGCTTGAATTAATGTATCTAGTATTTCACGTGCATAATGGGGTGTTCCCATATAAACTATTTTAATTTTCATCTTTATACCTTAAAAAGTGTTCCACCATTATGCTTATCTTCTAGGAGTAAAGCTTTTACGTCATCCAAATTAAATCCACTTGCTAAAAACATTTCACGTTTATGCTTCATAAGAAAATCTGCTGATTGTAATTTAGTCACGATACCCCCTGTTGCAAATTCATTATTTGGCGTATGTTCTGCATTCAGTTCTTCTTCCAATAGAGTATGAACAACGGCTCTGCGTTTTGCATCATTGTATTTGTTGGGATCTTTATCGTAAAATGCATCAATATCAGAAAGTATGATGAGCATACTTGCATCAAAATAGTGTGTCACATGTGCAGAGAGTCTATCGTTATCACCAAAAATGAGTTCATCAACACTAACCGTATCATTTTCATTAATAATAGGCACTACATTGTTTGTAAGCAATGTATCTATAGCTTCTTTAGCATGTGCTGTAGATTTACGAGAATCAAATACATTCGCCCCTAATAGTACTTGTGAGCACAATAGATTAAATTGTTTAAATTTATCTTGATACATTGCAAGAAGTAAGGGTTGACCTATTGCTGCAAGTGCTTGTTTATTTGCAACGTTACTTCTATCTAATGAAAGCTTAGTGTATCCAGCAGCCACAGCTCCTGAACTTACTAATATTACTTCATACATACTCTTATTTAGCATGGATATAAGCTCTACCAATGCTAACATTCTTACCTTCGCTATTTCTCCATTTTTTGTTAAAACATGAGAGCCAACTTTAATAACAATACGCTTTTTACTCATATTATGCCTCATTTTCCTCTTTAACACTTTTTGCAAAATCACCTAGTGCATAACGTAAAGGCTCGGTATTAATATGAGCAACCGAAGAGATTGGTAGTACAAATAATGGTTGATCTTCTGGTAGTTTTAAATCAAAATCTTTTTTAAACCCATAAGATATATACTCATCTTTTGCTTTATACTGTGACAATACTTTATTTTCTTCAAGATTAATATCTGATAAAAATGTTTTTGTTAGCGCATTAACTTCATCCACTGAGAGTGAATCTATTTTTGTAATTGCAATGGCATGTTTACGTGTTGCCAATGTTTCAGAATAGCGTTGCAACTCAACCAATAATGTTTCATATTGATATTTCATCTCTCTATAGTTTGCCGCATCTATCATAAGTAACAAAGTTTTTGTACGTTCAATATGTTTTAAAAACTCTAGTCCCAATCCACGTCCATCACTTGCACCTTCAATAATTCCTGGAATATCTGCCATCATAAATGAATCATAATCACTAATATGTACAACTCCCAATTTAGGTGTAAGTGTTGTAAACTCATAATTTGCTACTTGAGGTCTAGCATTTGAGAGTGTTGCGATGAGTGTAGATTTACCAACATTTGGATAGCCTACTAACCCAATATCAGCAATAAGCTTCATCTCAAGACGTACTTGTTTTGTAATACCCGGTAATCCAGGTTGTGCATATGTTGGTCTTTGGTTTGAAGATGATTTAAAGTGCATGTTTCCAAGTCCACCTTTTCCACCCTCTAAAAATAGTATCACATCTCCATCTGTTACTAAATCCATGAGTTCTTCACCCGTTTCCATATCAACTACAGTTGTACCAGGGGGTACAGTTACCATCATGTCTTGACCCTTGCGACCATAACATTTTTTACCAGTTCCTGGCTGACCACTTTCTGCTTTCATATGAACACGTCCACGTAATCCAGAAAGTGTATCTGTATTATTATCTACCTTAAAAAAAACAGATCCACCACGTCCACCATCACCACCATCAGGACCACCATTGGCAACAAATTTCTCAGTCCAAAAAGAGATTGAACCTGCACCACCTTTTCCTGAGCTAATCATCAGTTCTACGCTATCTACAAACATCTTTAAACCTTTTTATCAAACTAGTATATATCATATAATACATAGTATATTATTTATTGTGATTATATCTAAATTGGAAGAAATTATTGCTATACTTTTTTTTATCTAAAAAAAAGAGGGTAACAATGAAAAAATATTTATTGAAACTAACACTTTATACGACTATATTTTTTACATCCTATGGGTGTACTACATCAAACCCTACAGTAAATTTTGGTGGATATTATCATAGTAAAATTTATTTTGGCAAAGATTTAACAGTGAATAAAAGGCAAGGCATAGCAGATGGCTGTAACACAGCAAAAGGCTTCTATAGTAAATCACATGATTTATTTCGATATAAAGAGTATTATGATGGATGGTTTATTGGTCGGAATAGATGTAGAAGTTTGTTAAAAATAGATAAAAATGGAGATTTGGTATATTAAGTCAAATTCACACTGTGAATTTGACTAATGAAAATTATGCAGGTACTACAGAAACTCTTTTCTGAGTAGAAGATTTATTTTCAAATTTAACTACACCTTCAACAACTGCAAATATAGTATGGTCTTTACCCATTCCAACACCATTACCTGGATGAACTTTAGTTCCTCTTTGTCTAATGATGATGTTACCAGGAATTACTGCTTCCCCACCAAATTTTTTAACGCCTAAACGACGTCCAGCTGAATCACGATTATTCTGTGTGGATCCTTGCCCTTTCTTATGTGCCATTCTATGCTCCTATAGTATAATATAAATTTAAGCTTACGCTATTTTAGTAATTCTAACTCTAGTAAAGTCTCTTCTGAAACCTCTTTTAAGTTTTGAATCTTTTCTTCTTCTTTTTTTGTAGATGATAACTTTTTTATCTCTACCTTCATTGATAACTTCACCTTTAACTACTGCACCTTCTACGAAAGGAGTACCTACAGTTAATTCACCATTATCTAATGCTAGAACTTCTTTAAATTCTACTGCTGATTTTGGCTCAAGACCCATGTTATCAAAACAGATGATATCACCTTCTTGAACTTTAAATTGTTGACCACTTGCTTTAATGATTGCGTACATTGCAAACCCTTTGTTATTCTATGTATTTTAAAAAGTTTGTGATTATACCCAAAATTAATTTAATTTAATTTTAAATATAAAAACATTGACTAGAAATTGTAATCTGCACCGGCTAACGCTATACATTCTATCTCTACTAGAGCGTTTTTAGGCAGTGTTTTCACTGCTATTGTACTACGTGCTGGCTTATGTGTTCCAAAATAATGAGCATATACATTATTTACCGTATTAAAATCATCCATATCAGATAAGTATATTGTGGTTTTAATCACATCATTAAAATGTGCATTGGCTGCTTCAAGCACATAAAAAAGGTTTTTCATCACCTGATGCGTTTGATGCTCAACATCACGCATCTCCATTGTCCCATCAGGTTTTAATGCTATTTGCCCTGAAGTATAGATAAATCCATTGGCTTCAATGGCTTGAGAATATGGTCCTATCGCTTGTGGTGCTTCTTTTGTTGATATAAATTTCATGCTTTCTCCTTTTTAATTTAATTAGTTACGTTCATAAAATACATAAGATGTTGAATAATCAGAAAATTCAAAATAAACTTTTTTTTCACCTTCATCTTTTTTTGTATTAAAATTTAAGTCATCTATTCCATAGCCATATCTATATGGTCTAGAATTTCCATCATTTGTACCTTTAGCTGTAGACAATTTATCTATTTTAATAAATCTATGTACCAGTGTACTACCTGCATAGATATCTAAAACTCCATTTGTACCTGTCCAGTTTTGCAAAGAACGGCTTAGTGAGTTTTGTGTTTCTTGGGTACATCCACCCAATATAAACAGACCTAAAATAAGTAATGTACTTTTTAACTTCATAATTATCCTTCTTTCATATTTTTAGAATTGTAGCATATTAGACTTTTGGCATACCAAATTTCTGCGTAATTAGTTCTCCCTCATCATTAAAATAGAGGTAATATAGCTTATCTTTAAGCACAGTAAGCCCTACCAAGTAACGTAATGCCAAATTGGCTTGTAAGGCACCAATATGCATCACTATAGGTGCAGCAATACCTTCTGGTGTATGGGAGGATGTATTAAAAACTTGAAAATTAGAGTTTTCAAAAAAACATACTTGACCATTAAACGCTTCAACAGAAGCATAAATCCATGGTGTTTTATGTTTTTTCGCATAAGTATCAATCTGTTGACGTACAGCTAAATTATCTGTAGCATCTAAAATGAGATCATAGTGATTCTCATAACTTTGGAAGGTTTCAAAATCAATACTATATGATTTTACTACAATAAAAGGATTTTTAGACTCTAATAACGCACACACTACCTTAGCTTTATTTTTACCTTCATCTTCTAGTTTAAAGGCAATTTGTCTATGAATATTATGCGTAGAAACCGTATCAAAATCTATGATATCTATTTCCCCTATTCCAGAAGTACCTAATGCAAGTGCTAACGTACACCCTAAGCCCCCTGCACCTACAATAGCTATTTTCTTCTGTTTTAAGCATTCTTGTTTTTCACTACCCCATAATTCAATTTGGCGTTTAAAATAATCTGTTTCTAACATAAGACCTCACGTTCTTTCAACTCTTTTTCAAATGACCATGCCTTGCGGTGCTCAAGTACTTCTGATTTATCAATGACTTCAATAAGCATAGATTCTTTATCTTCTAGCATCATTTCAATCTCACCTTCTGGCGATACTAACATAGTGTCTCCATAAAATTTCCACTGTACATCTTCATCACTATATTCACCTAAACGATTTGCTCGCAAAACAAAACATCCATGCAAAAAAGCTTTTGTCTTGATAATTTCTCTCCATCTATTATGTGAACCAAAAGTTGATGCAGTAGGCAAAAGTACCAAATCTACTTTTTTATCAATGACACACTGCCAAAAATGGTCAAAATGCAATTCAAATCCTGCCATTACCATTACTTTAAAACCATTTAAATTAAAAGTCATAGGGTCTTTTAATGGTTTTACTTTATTTGCAAAAAATTGTTTTTCATTCCAATGGCTATAAGGTAGCAGTATTTGTTGTTCGTAATATCTAATATTTTTAGGTGTAATTTTAACAATTGTCTTATGATATCCATCCATTTTTGTCATAATAATAGGAGCAACAAATACAATATCATATTTTATAGAAAGATTTTTAAGAAGTTCAATATGCTTTTTTGATTGTGTTTTGACCATACTTGGTATCATCGTAGCTATTTCTTTAAAAAAATGGTTTAATACATATTCACCAAGTAATATAATATGTACACCCCGTTCTTTGGCACGTTTTAAATAAAATTCTAATCGTGTTGCATTCATACCTAAAGTAGGTAATTGTAATGCAGAAACAATTAATTGTTTAGACATGATATTTTTCTTTATCAATCGTATCTATTTTTATTTTTGCTTCTTCTATCAATATTTGTGCTTCTTTTATATTTCTTAACCCTTCTTCATATAGGGTAACTGATGCCTCTAATGTTATTTCAGGATCTGCTAACTTTTCTAAAAGGGCTTTAGATGTAGCTAACTTTTCTTCAAAACTTTTTGTTTTCATTTCAGTACCTTTGTAATATGTGCTTCAAATTTTTCTAATTCTACTAAAAAGGCATCATGCCCATAGTTACTTTCTACTTCCAAGTAAGTATGGGATTGCCCATTACGCTCCATCATTTTTGCTATATGTTCCATCTCAGAAGGAAAGAAGAGATAATCTGATGAAAAACTTATCAAGTGTACATTGGCTTTTATTCGAGAAATTGCATCATGTAAAGAGTCGTATCCTCTACTAAGATTAAATGTATTAATCGCTTTTACTATGTACAAGTAAGAGAGGGGGTCAAAAATACGTGAAAAGTTATTGGTGTTATATTCCATATAACGCTCTACTTCATAGCGTCCAAAAAGTTCAAAAAGTCCATCATTATTGACATAATTTCGCCCAAATTTATCATCCATTGAATCAGGTGCAAGATAAGAGATATGTCCTGCAATACGTCCTATGGCTAATCCATCTAAGCCCTCTTCTATAAAGGCATCTTTTTCATAATTACCATTTAAAAAACGGGGGTCTCTGCGTATGGCTTCAACGGCAACTTTATTAAAAGCTATTGTCCATGGACGAGTCGCATAGGTAGCGGCAAGAGAGATAATATCATCTGCAAAATTAGGATAATCTACCGCAAACTGTAAGGCTTGCATACCCCCCATTGAGCCACCTATGATGGCACGTAGATGATAAATACCCAAATCTGAAAGAAGATGCATCTGTGCACGTATCATATCTTTAATCGTAACTACGGGAAACTTTAAACGGTAGGGTGCTTGTGTTGAGTAGTTGCTACTCATCGGACCTGTACTTCCAAAACAAGAACCAATAACATTGGTTGAAATAACAAAGTATTTTTCAGTATCAATCACTTTACCATCACCAATCAATCCATCCCACCATCCTGCTTTTCTTTCACCTTCGTATTGTCCAGCTGCATGGTGTGAACCAGAAAGTGCATGACAAATAAGAATAACATTAGATTTATCTGCATTGAGTTCACCATAGGTTTCATACGCAATCTCATAAGGTTCTAAAATACGCCCACTCTCTAAGTAAAGAGGGGAGCTAAAATGTGCGGTTTTTGTTTCGATTTTCATTGGATACTTTTTACTTAAATTTAATGACACTATTTTATCATATTTAAACTTTGTGGTGGAGGTAGCCCTTGGTTCAATTATGCCAATGCTTTGGTTAAATCCTCAATCAAATCTCGTGTATCTTCAAGCCCTACACTAAGTCTTAGCAACCCTCCTGGTACACCAGCTTCAATAAGCTCTTGAGCCGAAAGCTGTTGATGTGTAGTACTTGCAGGGTGTGTAATGATAGATTTACTATCACCAATATTGACTACCAATGAAAATATTTCTGTATTGTCTGCAATTTTTTGTGCAGTTTCTTTCTTTTTAACTTCAAATGAGAGGAGTCCAGAGTGTCCGCCCTCAAAATATTTTTGACCTAACGCATAGTTATTATCTGAGGCTAAACCCGGATAGTTCACTTTTTGTACCTTAGGATGTGACTCTAAGAATTTTGCAATCTCCAATGCTGAGGCAGAATGCTGTTTCATACGTAAAGGAAGATGTTCTAACCCTTGAATATGTAACCAAGAGTTAAAAGGACTCGGTGCTCCACCCAAATCACGAAGCAAGGCAAGTCTTACTCTTAAAGAAAAAAGTGGAAGAGATATTTCTGA
>Ga0256826_1000957_pt1 | contig 17927 bp, 16 predicted proteins | sample CV79metaG_FD_185975 | JGI IMG/M metagenome (GOLD analysis project Ga0256826, IMG submission 185975) | Hydrothermal vent microbial communities from East Pacific Rise, Pacific Ocean - CV79 | ecosystem: Environmental > Aquatic > Marine > Hydrothermal vents | place: Pacific Ocean: East Pacific Rise...
ATATAGGACTAAAAAATGATGGAATGATTCATATTTCACAGATGAGTCAAAAGCGTATTGCTCACCCCTTGGAGGTATTATCTGTAAATCAATACTTGGCAAGGGTTGAGGTGATTTCTGTAGATGTAGAGAAGGGGAAAGTGGCGCTAAGTATTAAATAGAGCCATTGAGTTTATGCGTTTTTCATTTTTTGTAAAAGAAGTTTATAATGAATGATATCGTAAATCATTTTATTTTTAGATTTTTGTGCATATTCAAACGCGGTCTCTCCGTTAATGTCTTTTATCTGAAGGTTAATACCATGGCTGACAAGGTAGCGTATCATCATCATATTTTTACTTTCTATGGCAACCATTAAGAGGGACTGTTTTTTTGTGTTTTGCATATTAATGTTTTGTCCAGATTTTAAAAAGTAAGAGAATAGATCGAGGTAGTTACTTTGGATGCTATGAAAAAGAGCATGTAGATTTGGTTGTACCATAAGTGAAATTCCATATTCTAAAAGTAATTCAGTATTATGCTTATGCGATGTTTTAATTGCCCAATATAAGGCATTTCTTCCTTTTTTATCTCTTACATCAAGGTTGCTTTCTTTAACCAGTTCTCTTTCAAGAATAAGTCTATGTTCAGAGATTTCTAAGAGTTGGCTGTAGTCTGTTTGTAGGTTGTTTATGATACTTATGGTCATTATTTATCCGATATTATTAATATTATTTTAATTATTATTTTAGTTTTTATTTTTAAAATAAAATTATATAAAAATATCTCCTAAGATTCACTTAAGATAGAAAAAGAAAAGTATATTATTTAATATTTAGTATAAAAAGTAGTTAAAACTACTTTTTACGTCCAGCTTTTTCTTCGATACCACTCATCCCAAAACGACGTGCTAACTCTTGTTTGACACGGTCGGGTGATATCTCTCTGTATCCAAGACCAACAAGGGTATGGTAGAGTAAATCAGCAGATTCATAAATAACTTGTTCATCAGACTCTTCTTCTATGGCAACACAAACTTCATCTGCTTCCTCACGAATTTTTGAGAGCATGAGTGCTTTGTCATTGAGCAGTTTTTTTGTCCATGATTTTTTTGTATCATTACTATTCTTGCGTTCAAGTACGGTATGGTAAAGGGTATCAACCACACCATACATGGCATCAGTATCTATCTCTTTTTCCAAAACTCTTTTCTCTTTGGTGACTGAGGTAAAGAAACAACTTTTTGTTCCGGTATGACAGGCAACACCATTTTGTTTGATTTTCAATACTAAGGTATCTGCATCACAATCTAAAAGTATATCTTGTATCTCTTGGGTATGATTTGAGCTTTCACCTTTTTTCCAAATGCGTTGTTTACTTCTTGAAAAGTAGTGTGCATAACCAGTCGTTAGTGTTAAGTTATAGGCTTCTTCATTCATGTAGGCTAACATTAGTACTTCATTGGTTTCTGAGTCTTGAGCGATTGCTGGGATGAGAGGGTTTTTTTGCCAGTTGATTTGCATGAGGGGTCTCCAAAAATATGAAATGTTCGTTCCCACGCAGAGCGTAGGAACGAGAGAGGATTTTTTATTGAGCTGAAACAGCTTTTTGTTCTTTGCCTTTGGTATCTACCCAAATGTTAGGTACTGCTCCACCAGGTGTTAAGAAAATTTTAGCATCTTTGTTGACTTTAAGTGCTTCATTAAATTTACCTTGCGTTTTAATCTGCTCTAGTTGAAGTAGTTCAGGAGTTAACGATTCAGAAATTAAGCTGTTAGCTTTCGCTTGTTCTTCTGCTTCAATTCTAATTTTATCAGCTTGACCTTGTGCGACAATTCTGTTTCGTTCTGCTTCACCACGTGCAATTTCAGCATTTTTTTGAGCCTCTTGTTTGGCACGTTCTTTTTGTTGTTCTGCAATATTAACATTTTGTTTTTCTGCTTGAAGTTGTTCAATTTTTTCTCTAATTTTTGCAGGAAGAACAATGTTTCTAAGTTCTACCGCAGAAAGAAGAACAGGTTTTCCATTCAGTGCTTGAACTTTTTCTGTTACTTTGGTTTGAATAGCAGTTGCTATTTCATTTCTCATTTCAGGAAGTTTTTCAGCTGCATACTTACCAATAACATCACGAACTACTTCACGTACTTTAGAGTTGATAATTTTTTCTTCCCAAGTATGTAATCCCCATCTTTCAATGGTTTTTGGTGCAGATTCTGCTCTAAGTTGGTATTGAACAGCTAAATCGATATGAACTGTCAAACCTCTTTTATCAAGTACTGGAATGGCATTATTACGGACGAGACCATCATCTTCAATATTGTTCAGACGTTTATATTCTCCTCCACCTATTACATTGTTTTCATTACTATAAATAATTTGTTTTATTTTAGTATTAACGGTAATAACTTTTTGTAGCATGGGAATATAAAAATGAAGACCAGCATGAAGAGGTTTTTCATCAAACTTACCAGTATGTACTTTAATTCCAACTTCACCAGAATTAATAATGGCAAATGGTTTAAAGAATACAAGTGCTGCCACAATTGCCAATATAACAAAAAGCCATGAAGGTGCTGATTTCCCACCACCTCCATTATTATTTAGAGGATTGTTAGGAGTTTTGTTGTTTCCACCGCTGTTCCCATTGTTGGGTTGTTTCTTTTTAAAGTAATCATTCATATCTGCTGGCATAGTGTATCCTTATAATAGTTGTATATGTTTATATATACGTTAAGTAGTGTTTGTACTTTTCGTTACGTCCAAACACAATATCAAAGTAGGTACTTTGAATTTTTTCAGTGATAGTTCCACGAGAACCACCACCAATAATACGTGCATCTACATTTTTTACAGGGGTAATTTCGGCTGCTGTTCCTGTTAAAAATACTTCGTCTGCTACATAAACTTCTTCACGTGTAATACGTCTTCTTGATACGGTGTATCCCATATCTTCAGCAACTTCAATTACAGTTTTTTGAGTAATAGATGCCAAAGAGTTGTCATTAGGAGGAGTGATAATTTCTCCATCTTTGACCATAAAGAAACATGCCCCTGAAGCTTCTGCAATATACCCTTGATCATCAAGAAGTAATGCTTCATCATAACCACAATCAATCGCTTCAAATTTTGCCATTTGAGAGTTTAAGTAGTTTGCAGTTGCTTTTGCTTTCCCCATACTTGAAGTATTTGCAGCTCTTGTCATAGATGCAATCTTTAGTTTTATTCCAGATTTAAGTCCCTCTTCACCAAGATATGCACCCCATTCCCATGCCGCTAAAACAGTTTCTACGGGAGCATCTTTATGGTAAACACCCATTACCCCATACCCTAGAAAAGCAAACGGTCTAATGTAGACATTGTCTCCTGTAAACTCATTTTTTCTAAGTAGCTCAAGTTGTGCTTCATTCATCTCTTCAACCGTGAAAGGAATGTCAATTAGGGTCATTTTTGCTGACTCTTTAAGTCTTTCTGTATGGTCATTTAGTCTAAAAATTGCATATCCATCAGCTGTTTTATAAGCTTTAGTCCCCTCTATTACACCATTTCCATAGTGTAGGGTGTGTGATAAAACATGAGTCTGTGCCTCTTCCCAAGGTTTAAACTCACCATTCATCCATATATATTTTGCTGCATCCATATTGTGCGGTTCTCCAGTCTCTATTTTCAATTAAAAATTAATGGAACATTTTATCTAAAGTCGTGTTAAATTCTCTTTTTATGCTAGAATAAGAAAAAAGAGGGGAGGGCTTTGCGTGCGATTTTTTATACAATACTTACTATGGAGTTTAAGTTTTATAAGCATACTTTTTTTCTACTTCTTAAATAGCTCTTTAGGACAAAGTCATTTGGGGTTCTTAATCGAAGATTTTCTTTCTAAAAAAACATACAATGAAATCAAAGTACACAGCTTAAATTTAGAACATTACCCCTCTGTAGTTATGGATTTAACTATTAATCACGAAGCAAAAGTTTTTTTGACTGGAGAAGTTAATAATTATAGTGTAGATATGGACTATCATCTATTTGGGGATTCATTTTCATTTAATAGCATAAAACTTGAAGAAAAGGTTGATTTGACAGGGCATTTGAAAGGACCCTTCTCTGCACTTAAGGTTCAAGGTGAAGGTGAAGTTTTTGATGGAAATGTTCATTATAGTTTTACAAAAATTCCTAAAAAAATTATAGATATGAATTTAAGTATGCAACATGTCAAAAGCCAAAAAGTGCTAAAGTTTTTAAATAAACCACTTGTGATTCAAGGTAAAGCAAATGTAACGAGTTTTGTTAAGATTTTTTCTAAGTATGAGAAAAGAGGTAAAGCAAAAATCTATATGGCAGAGGCATCTCTTCCAACGCTTGCCAAAAATATCTCTTTCTCGTTAAATACAGAGCTTGAATTTGATGATATTGCCTATAAATATAACGGAAAGGTCAATTCTAAAATTGGAACATTAACCATAAAAAATGGAGAGTATCATCAAACAAAACAGATAGCTCAAGCAAATTATAGATTTCATTTAAATGATTTGAATGATGTTAAAGAATTTTTAAAGAAACGTTATTATGGTTCATTAGATACAGAGGGAAGAGTTGAGTATGATGGTACTTTTAAAGTGGAGGGGATAACAAAAAAATTTGGTGGTATTCTATCCTATCTCTATAAGAATGAAAATGTTGATTTTACATTGAAAAATTTATCTCTTTCGGCTCTTTTAGAACAGTTCTCTTATCCAGTGTTATTAACGGCTAAGGTGTATGGAACAGCAAATTACAATTTGAAAGATAAGATAGTATTGATGAATACAAAATTAAAAGAAGCACGATTTAAAGAGACAAAAATGACGCATATGATTCAGAGTACATTGGGTATTAATATGCTTCGTGATGTTTATGATGAGAGTAGTTTTTCTGCGGGATATCAGAATCATATATTAAGTTCTATATTAAAAATAGACAGTGGAGTAGAGCATCTTTTTTTAACTGAAACAAAAATGAATGCGAAAAGTAATAAAATAGATTCTAAATTTGAAATGAAAATGCAAGGTCAAGAGTTAGCAGGGAAACTCTATGGTTCACTCAAAGATCCACAAGTATCACTGGATATGAGCCGACTTATTAAATATCAAATGAATCGACAGATAGGATCATTTTTTGGTATGACCAATGGTGAAAATGTAAAGAAAAAATTAAAGAGTAGAAGTAAAGAGTTTGAAGATAAACTGGATAATTTAGAGATAAACGATGTTACTCAGAAAGCGAAATCTCTAATGAATGGATTCTTTTAAAATTTTAATTGCTATTTGGTTATAATCACCTAGATTAATAACAGAGGATCGTGATATGTTTAGTATATTTAATAGTGGTAGTGTTGGTGAAGCAAAAGTTTTTATGGGAAGTACTGAACAGACAAGCAGTGAACTATCTGAACGAAAAAGTCCCTACAGTGATGAGGTAGTAAGTTATGCCCCTATCTGTACCGCTGAGAATACAGAAGAGGCGTTGAAGATTGCAGAACAAGCGGCTAAAGTTTGTGCAAAGTCTCCGTTACACCAGCGGGTTTCTTGGTTAGAAGATGTGGCAGAGAAGTTAGAACTTTATCGAGAAGATATGGCATTAACCTTGGTTCATGAAGTGGCAAAACCATTGGCATTTGCACGGGTTGAAGTTGATCGATGTATAGAAACCATTCGCTTAACGGCTAAAGAATTAATTGCCTTACATGGTGAGACCATTCCTACCGATATTGCTCCAAGTGGGAAAAAGACCATCGCCTATTTTACCCGTGTTCCTGTCGGTGTGGTTGCGTGTATTACCCCTTTTAATTTCCCTTTAAATTTAGTAGCACATAAGATAGCACCTGCTTTAGGTGCAGGAAATGCAGTGGTGCTTAAGCCTACACCCGAAGCACCTTTGACTGCTTATAAACTGGCAAAACTTTTTAACTCTTCAGAATATGCCATTAAAGATGCCCTTTCTGTGGTCTATGGCGATGTCGAAGTGGGTAGTACGTTGGTGAAGAGTATGATTCCTAGAGTGCTTTCATTTACGGGTTCAGTTCCAGTGGGGAATATCATTACTCAACAAGCAGGCATTAAAAAGGTAAGCTTAGAACTTGGGGGAAATGCTGCTACGTTTATTGATACTTCAGCAGATATTGCCTATGCCGCTTCACGTTGTGCTTTTGGTGCGTTTGTGAACTCTGGACAAGTCTGTATCTCTCTACAACGGATTTATGTTCATGCTTCTGTTTATGATGCATTTGCAGAAGAGATAGCCAAAGAGACAAAAACGTTAAAAGTTGGATCTCCTTATGAAGAAGATACGTTTATGGGACCATTAATTGATGACGAATCATTACATAGAGCAAAAACATGGGTTGCTTCTGCTCAAAATGAAGGAGCAACACTCTTAACGGGAGGTAATGTCATTGATGGTAGTTTTACCCCAACGGTGATGGCAGATGTTAGTGACGAGATGAAAATTGTTTGTGAAGAGGTATTTGCACCTATTGTTAGTTTAGTAAAAGTAGCAAGTTATGAAGAGGCGATTGTTAAAATGAATAATTCACCTTATGGTTTACAGTTCTCTATTTTTACTAATGATTTAAAGTTAACACAACGCTTTATAGAAGATGCAGAGTGTGGTGGGGTTGTTATTAATGATATTCCTACTTTGCGTTTTGATGTGCAACCCTATGGTGGATCAAAACTCTCAGGAGTAGGAAGAGAAGGTCCTCGTTGGGCATTAGAAGAGTTTACCGAAATAAAAAGTGTGGTAATTTGTAATTAAAAATAAAATTAACATAAAAAATTAGAAGAGAGTATGGTATACTGGAAATAATATGTTAAGTTATGTGTATGTTTTTAATTATTATGGTTAAGGGAGAATAATGGAAGAGCTATATGGTGTAGGTTTCCTAGGTTCAAGGGCACTTTTTTTTGAGGATGTGGTGGTTATTTATATGGCATTGCTTCCATTGTTATTAGGAGTTTCAGTATGGTTCGCCATTAAGGCTCGTTATAAGACACATCGTATAACTCAGATGCTATTGCTACTGCTAACACTTGTCGCATTGGGAAGTATTCAGTATGATATTCATCTCTATCATACATTCGATAAGCTGGTTGATGTAAGCAGCTATCCCTCAAAAGAGATTTTTTACCTCTTAATGGTTCAAACCTTTTTTTCAATGCTTACCTTTGTCATGTGGAGTAGCAATATTATATTTGCAGTGGCAGATAGAAAACGACGAGCTCTTCCTGGGCTTTACTCTTCCAGTCATATTAAATCAAGCAGACGTTTGGGAGTGGTTATTTTTTTAACCGTACTTTTAACCATCGCACTCTATTGGATACTCTACATTGATTAAAGTTGCACTCTCTGCCTGTTTAATGGGCTGTAAATGTCGTTATGATGCTTCCGATAATTTAAATAATGAGCTATTAGAGAAGTTAAAAGGGTATGAGATTCTTACTTTTTGTCCTGAAGATGCTGCCTTTGGTTCACCTCGTCCAACCATGGATTTGGTCAACACTGATGGAAGCATAGAGGCAATCTCAAATGAAAGTTTTGAAAACCTATCGGCTTCTATTTTATCATACGCCTATACCTTTTTTGAAAACAATCCAGATATTGAACTTTTTATAGGTAAAGATAGAAGTCCAAGTTGTGCTGTTTGTAGTGGAAAAGTATATGATGTTGAAAAAAACTTACTTCATAAACAAGGTACGGGTCTTATGGCTAAAGTTGCTTTAGATTTGGGGCTTGAGTGTTGGGATTCGGAGGATTATTTGGATGCGTAGGGGTATGCCCTTGTGGCTGTCTGTATTCCAATGTCAAATAATATTATATAATTCCAAATGATTAGTATTATAGGCAAAGGGCAGACAGGGAGGTCGCCTCTACTGTTTTTTAAACTGTTGTAACCATTCAATATTTTCTGCACTTAGTTTTCCTATTTTTTCCATGAGTCCTTTTTTTATAGACTCTAAGTCCTCTACTTCTAAATATTCTAAATAGTTAGGGTTAATGGTGGTTTTCTCTTCTGGTTTGTAGCTCAATAGTGCTTCTATCTCTTTTAATAATTCTTCTTTAATATCCATGCTGTATACTAGCGAAAAAATTATAAGGATTAGCCATGTTAGAGATAGGTGATACCATACCCGCTTTTTGTCTCCCCAACCAAGATGAAGAGGAGATCTGTTTTAGAGACATCAAAGGACGATGGATTGTTCTTTATTTTTACCCAAAAGATAATACTCCTGGATGTACCACAGAAGCGTGTGCCTTTACCGCAGCTCAACCAGACTTTACTGGACTTGAAGCTATTATTTTAGGGGTAAGCCCAGACTCTCCTAAAAAGCATAGAAACTTTATTGCAAAAAAAGAGTTAACCATTACCCTTCTTGCCGATGAAGATAAAGAGTTATGTAAAAGTTTTGGTATGTGGCAACTTAAAAAGTTTATGGGACGAGAATACATGGGTGTTGTTCGTAGTACGTTTATAATTGCTCCTGATGGAACGCTTGCCTATAAGTGGGAAAAAGTTAAAGTGAAAAATCATGTGGCGGAAGTAAAAGAGAAGTTAATAGAGTTACAAGGATAAATTGTTGGTAGAGACAGCCCACTGTGGCTGTCTACTGATGCATATTAAAAGAGATCAAAGTCATTGTTTGGATTGGTCTCTGACTGTGTTTGTGTTGGCAATGGAGAAGTATCAGTATAAAGTTCTGTTTTTACGCCATCTCTTGTATTATAAACTCCCTCTGGAACCGTAAACTTACGTGGAAATTCAGGGTGCAGCTTATGCAATTTTTTTAGATAGTAAGCGAATGCAGGAGCAGATGTCCCACCACCTGTACCACCCCGTCCAATAGGTTTATTGTTATCTCTACCCATCCAAACAATAACCTCTTCAGCAGGAGAATATCCACAGAACCAAGCATCAACATTTTTGTTGGTTGTTCCTGTTTTTCCTACTACTTCAACACCTGGAACTTGAGCATTTCTTCCTGTACCTCTAAGAACAATGTCTCTTAAAATATTGGTCATAAGGTAGGCTTGTTCTGGTGTTGTAAAATCAGTAATCTCTTGGGTTTTACTTTCATAAATTACTGTACCATTACGTGAAAGTACTTTACTAATTAGTTTAGGTTCAATCATATGTCCACCGTTAGCAAAGGCAGAGTAAATTTGTGCCATTTTTACAGGGCTTAATCCTAAGTTTCCTAGAGCAATAGACATATCTTGAGGAATATGAGGAATATTTAATTGTTTTAATTTTTCAAAAATACGTTGAACACCAACTTCTGTAACCAAGTTAATGGTTGCCAAGTTTCTAGAGTGAACTAATGCTTCACGTAATTTGATAAATCCTACAAAGTTACTTTCATAGTTTTTAGGTCGCCAGATCATACGTTTACCATCTTTATAGTACTGAAATGTTCTTGCCACATCAGTTAATTCAGTTGCGGGGTTATATCCAATATCTAAGGCTACCTGATAAATAAATGGTTTAAATGCAGAACCAGGTTGACGTGTCATCATGGTGGCACGGTTAAAGGCAGATTTTTTATAATCTACTCCTCCCACCATTGCTTTGATGTTTCCTGTCGTATTTTCTACCGCAAGTATCGCACCATTTAATGTTGTATTATTAGGGTTTTCTCCACGTTTTTTAGTAATTTTTTTATGGGCATATTTAAGTGCTTCACGGGCAATTTTTTGTTGTTCCATATCAATGGTTGTATAGATAGTATACCCACCAGTTTTAATATCTTTAAACTCTTTTTTTAGTCGTCTTACCACTTCATCGGTAATATAAGGTGCAATATTTTGAGTTAATGTATCTTTATAAATGGTTGGTATTTCTTTAACTGCCGCTAAATATTCATCATGATTAATCCACCCAAGTTTATTCATTCTTGCTAAAATGGTATCTGCACGACTTAATGATTTATCAAAGTGCCGTGTAGGGTCATAGGTACTTGGTGCTTTCATAAGACCTGCAAGAAGGGCAGACTCTTTAAGTGTCAGTTTTTCAAGCTCTTTTCTATAGTACCCTTTTGCCGCAGTTTTAACACCGTAGTAACCATGTCCAAAGAACATCTCATTTAAGTAACGTTCTAAAATTTGTTCTTTGGTTAATTCATTTTCTATTTTCATAGAGAGAATGGCTTCTTTAATTTTACGTGAGTAGCTACGCTCATTGGTCAATAGTTTATTTTTAATAAGTTGTTGGGTAAGTGTACTTCCTCCCTCAACTTTGTGACCAGCTTTAAAGTTTTTAAGTGCAGCTCTAATAATCGCATCTGGATTAACCCCATTATGCTCAAAGAATCGAGTATCTTCGATGGCAACAAGTGATTCTACAAGATAACCAGGAATCTCATCATAGGTTGCATAAAGACGGTGTTGACCTGCAAATATGTATGAAATTTTTTCTCCTTTAGCATCTAAAATTATAGAAGAAGTAGGAGGGTTATAGTTAATAAGTTTATCTGCATCCAGTTTGATCTCATTGTAGGCATAGATAAATGCTGCAAAAAGAGCAATAGCAAAAATCATAAGTAGTACGATAGAACCTTTAATAAGTTGATTTACCATGTTCTAAATTTCCTTTGTTTTGTTCAAAAAGAATTATATCGTAATTTATCTCTCTTTGAGTTTTTGGCAGAGTCTCAAAAGATTTTCACGACTGCTTCCAATGCGTGGTATTATACGTAAAATAGGTGTAGTAACCGTGGGTTGACGTATGGCACCTACAAGAAAGTTATGCGCTAATAATGTCGTTTGTATTTGAAGGGTTTCAGCATTTGAAGAGATCTCTATAGGAAGTATAAGGGAATACATTTCTATGTTGAGTTGCTCTTTTATAATACGATGGCGCTTGGTTATTTTTTTATAAAATTTTTGACTATTTTGTGCAACATGTTCTATGTTCACCAGTGCCAAGGCTGTGTCTATGACTGATGGTGCAGTTGAATAAATAATAGGTTTTCCTCTATTTACCAAAAAACTAATAATTTGAGAGTTTGCCAAAATATAAGCACCATAACTTCCATAGGCTTTTCCCAATGTTCCCATTTTAATATGTTTATCATGAGGTTTAATATCATAATACTCAAAAATACCCAAAAGATTTTTACCTATAACCCCAGAACTATGTGCTTCATCAACAATAATCAGTGCTTCATACTTATCGGCAAGGGTAAATATTTCTCTATCACAAAGCATACCACTCATCGAGTAAACACCTTCTACCGCAATAATCTTTCGACCGCTATCATAAAGCTTTAACTTTTTCTCTAAATCTTCAGGGTCATTGTGTTTAAATAATATCACTCTGTTTGATAAAAGCCCTGTTGCCATCATCCCCGAAGCGTGGTAGTCTTCATCCATAAAGAGCATGTCTTTTTTCCGAACCAATGCCTCTATTAGTGCCATATTTGCTAAAAAACCAGACCCCACAATTAACCCTTCTTCAAAGCCATTTTGTTGTGCGAGTGTTGTTTCAAATCGTTCATGAATCTCATGATATCCATTCACTAGCATACTAGCCTTTGGTGCATGCGTATCGTATTCATCAACCAGTTGTAGGGCTTTGTTTAATTGCTTCTTATCGTTAGCAAGACCTAAGTAGTCATTGGATGCAAAGTCTATTAAGGTGTTGTCCCAAATTTTTCGTTGGCGGAAACGACCTGCTTTTTTTAGGGCTTTTAGTTCATTTTGGTACATCATATCTCCTTAATATCTATTTTACCCATTTAACCCAATAACTTCAAACCTATTATCGTTACGTCGCATAAACTTATAGTACTTAATTTCATCAGGTTTTGCGTAAACAGGTTCAGGGGTGACAAAGACAATTCTAAATCCACGGCTATTGGCGAAGCTTCGTAGTAGGTCTTGGTTGTGGCTGTGTAGTCGTGATACTTCGTCTAAAATCAAGAAGAAAGTAGACTCCTTCTCTTGGGTATAGAGTCCCAAAATAGAAACTGCCAATGCCATTTTTAGTAAAATTGTTCCCCCTGTGGAACTCTCATTTTTTATCTGCGTAACATTTGTTTTGGTTGTTCCATTCTCTGTAAACTCTAAACTCAGGTCGATGGTGTCAAGTAGGGTGATTGCTCCCCCTTTGAGGGTCTCTTTTATTTCCGAGAGTAGGTTGGCTATTTTTTGTAGGTCTTGGTTGGTTTTTGGCTTGTCAAAAAAGAGTGACTCTTTGCTATCTGTGATGGTGAGGTTTTGTACCAAGTTGTTCATCTCGTTGAGAAGTCCCATAACACTTCGTTTGTTGCCCACCTCAGGGTTAATTTTAATTCCTTTTACAATTGAGAAATCAATGGTTGAAAGATTTTCATTTATCTTTTTTACCTGCTCCTGAAATTTATCTTCCGAGTGCGATAGACTTCCCAGTTTAGAAGGAATCTCACTTTTAATGAAGTTAAAATACTTCTCATTGCTGGTCTCTTTTAAAATCTCTAGCTTCTTCGCTTTAAAGTCTTTTAGTTCTGAGAGTTTCTCTAAGGTCTCAAAGTCCTGAGAGAACTTCTCAAAATGTGAAAAGTTCTCTATCTTAAAGTGAATGTCAACAAAGGGATTGTTTTTTAAACTGTTAATGCCACTAAGTCGCTCTTTTAAATCGACCCGTAAGGCTTTGTATTTGGTTTGATGACTTTTGTAACTCTCAATAAGTTCTATAAGATAAATCGAAGACGCTAAGGGGCTATGCTCTTCTATGTTTAGCGCTTTACGTTTCTCTAATCCAAGGCTTAGTTGTGCTATTTCACGTTTTAAATCACCCAGTGCTTTTTCATTACTACTGGCACTGTGTAAAATCTCGGCTTGTTTTTTACTTAGTTTGTTTTCAAGGTTGTTTCGGTTCTGTTGGCTCATAATCAGACGACTTTTTTGTCGTGCCAAGCTCTCCATAAATATTTTTGATTTTTCATACTCTTCAAGATAATATTTCGCATCGCGACCTTGGTCTCGTTGAATCTTAAGTTCGCCCAATGCTTTTTTGAGTTCTGTAATTAACTCATCTTTAGAAAGGGTTTGTTTGTTCTTCTCTTTGTTCTCTATTTCTTGATTGAGCTTGTTTACTTCCTCTTTAAACCACTGCGCTATATTTTTCTCTTCTTCTTGTTGCTTTTTGTGCTGTTGTTTCAGATAATTTTTGAGTTGCTCTTGTTGCTCTTTGATAAAGTTCTTTAACGTTGAGCTAAGTGTCTCTAACTCTTTTTTATGGTTTAAAATTTTCTGCTTACACTTCTCAATGGTTTGGGTAATGAGTTTGAGTGCCTCTTTTTTTTCTAGAGCGATCTTTTTCTCATAGTCAGGAATGGTAATGGTCGTAATTTTAGTGATTTCTTGTCGATGGCTTTCCACTGTTTTAGAATTTTCTTCAAGTACTTTTTCCGTGGTTTTTATTTCACTTTCTATGGCTTTTACCGTTTCATTGTAGTCACTGTTATGTTTTAACTTCTCCCCTTTATAGAGCCTAAAGAGCTGTTGTTTTTTTACTTTGGCTTCTCGAATGGACTCTTCTGCTTCTTCTTGTGTCGGAATGCTTTTAAGCGCTTTGGCTGATAATTCTATACCTAAAAGTTGTTCATCGTTGACAATTTTAGGCGAGAGTGCTTCAACAGACATCGAGAGTAGGGAGCTGTCCATAAAAGGGTAAAGCTCTTTCTCCCATGAAATGCCACTTTGTTGTAAAAAGGCTTTAAATGACCCTTCTGCTGTAAAGAGAATTGCCTTTTTCTCTTTAATGCTCGCATTAAAATGTTGACGCTCTTCCCAAAGGTTTTGAGCTAATTTTTTTTGTATTTTTTGATGTTGCTCTTTAGTTACGTCTTTATCTTCATTGAGCCGTTTAATTTTTGTTTTAGCAAGACGCGTTTCTTCATTTAATTGCTCTATTTTTTCTTGAAAAGATTTTTTGAGTTTAAACTGTTTTTCTTGAAAAATATTGAGCTTCTCTCGGTAAAGCTGGTGTAGTTCATTGGCACTGTTTTTCTCTTGTTCTAGGGTAATTTGATACGCTTCTACTTGTAATTGTAAGGTCTCTTTTTCACCATTTATTCGGTGTTCTGTATGTTCTCGTTCTTGATGAAGTTGCTCTTTGACTTGAATAAGCTTTTCACTCTCTTCTATTTTAAGTTGGTTGAGTTTTCCTCTTTTTTGTTGTAGCAAATCATTGTCACGTTGAAACTTTAAATCAATAATCGCTTGATCAATACTCTTTAAGGTATTAAGCACATCCGCTTCTAAGAGGGTGAGCTGTTGTTGCTTTTGAAGAAGCTCTTTTTCTAAAAATGGAAGTTTTGAAAAATACCCTTGCTCTTTCTCTAGGGTCTTACTGTCAAACTTTATTTTAAGCTTTTCAATATCTTTAATCTCTTTTTCAAGGGTTGCAATCTCTTTGGCAAAGCGTTCACGCATACGGTTAAGGGACTTCTCTTTTTGCTCTTTTTTATGTTGATACTCTCCTCTTAACTTTTCAAGTCTTAGGGTTCGACGCTTTTTCTCAGCAACAAGTTCAACCTCAATATTTTGTCGGTAAAGAATATTGGCACCCAAGGTACTTAAAGACTTTTCGGTTGCTAAAATAGTATCTTGAAGTTTAAATGCATCGGTGATTTTACTACTCTCTTGGTCAAATTTACGGAAAAATAGGTAGCTCTCTTGAAACTTTTTAATCTCTTCCATGTACTTTTGATAGTTAAACTCTATGTTCTTCTCTTCAACATTGAGTGATTTTTGAATGGCACGTTTAATGCTGTTGGCATCGACAATAGATTTGTCCACATTAAAAGTTTGGTTAAAAAGTTCCACAAAGACATCGTAGTGTTTAATTTCGGTGATTTTAAAGTCTAAATATTGACGTTTCTGTCCATAGATAATCTCACGGTATTCACTGCTTTTTGCCAAATAGGTAAGAGGAGCTTCTTTGATATAACTCTGAATCTCTTTAAAGTTACGCAGTCGTCCATCGTCTGTTATAATCTTTTCGACTTCGAAAGTCTGTTTTGAAAATCGTTTAAATACTTCTCCATTTTGTTTGTACATAAAAATAAAGAAATCAGAAAAAACATAAATAATAAATGAGTTTCTTTCATCAGGAAAATAGTACTCTTTAAAGCTTTTTTTGTCAGAGCTTATTCCCAATTTACGGCTGTTATTGTCTCCTGAAAAAAGGTAAAATAGGGCAATAATAGAGCTTGTTTTCCCTGTTCCATTGTCTCCTGCAAAAAAGATATCTTTGGTCAAGTCTATCTTTGCATAGTCAAACTCGGCTGAGTTTATTAATATCATCTCTTTTAACATTGTTACACCATACTTTCTAAAAATGAGAGATAGTAGTCAAGGCTGTTGAGTACCACGTAGCTGTCTTTATCATTTCTATCTATTTTTTCTACTATAAACTCTTTGCTCAAACGTTCAAAAAACTTCTCTGAGCTATGTTTTAAATCACTCTCTTTAAAGATATAGTTCCACTTCTCTTCCAACCGTTCATCCCGTTTGGCTTCAAACTCTGCCACAAACTCGGTGTACTTAATGGTGCTACCACTTCGTGCATGAGGGAGGAGTTGTTTTAAAATAGAGATAAGCATAAAAACATCTCTATGACTCTGAATAAACTGGTCTATCTCTTCCCCACTGAGGGCATCTGATTTGGAGAGGTAGAAGTACCCATTTTCACCGTTGAGTTCGTAGCCCAACTCTTGGAGCAGGTTCTCATAGGCAATGTAGTTCTCTTCGTTGAGTAAAAAAGTGGCTATCTCACCATATTTTGCTGAGTTTCGTGAGACGATAATCCCTTTCATCATCACTTTAAATGCTGTGGCTATATCCATTGTGCAATCCTTATATCATGGTCGTTGTAGTTGTTACTTAGGTTAATGTGGTTGTTATGAGGAATAACAAATTGTAAATAGACCCTAAAGCTCTCTTCTTTAAGTGAGCTTTCTTGAGCGTTGTTTTCCATAAATCGTTTAAGTTCTGGATGTTGGTAAATAAAAGTAAAAATATCTTCAGCACCTTTTTCTTTCAGTTCACGCTCAATGGCATCTATGTTAACAAGGTTAAGTTTTTGCTCTTTTTGAGGGTTAATGGTGAACGCTGTTGGCTCTTTTTTAACCTTGGTCTCATAGAGAATACGTCGTAATTTTCTAACGACTTTGATGGTTTCTGAACCATCAGGAAAACTTTTAATCGTCTGCTTTTGACTTCGATAAAGGGTTAAGTAGTTCTCTTTTGTGTTGAGTGTCAGTAGTGTTTCAAGCTCTTGATCGCTCTCTTCTAAAATCTGTGTAGAGAGTTGATGTAGCCTTCTGTTTTGTTGTCGAAGTTTCTTGGTTCGAGCAATAAAAAATTCAAGGTTCTCTAAGCTTGTTGAGATGTTTTCAATAAAGATCAACATCTCAAAAGAGATATCATCTATAAATGCTTTTGTTTTAGGGTGTAGATCATAAATATCCTGATTAAAAACCTCTTGAATTTTATGATTTGCTTGGTTAATCTCTTTGATTTTTTCTAAGATATCTGTCGATTTTTCTATGAGTAGATCAAGGTCAAGGGAACTCTCATTTTCTATTTTTATAAGTAGGGTACGAATCTCTTGGTTTCGTTTGTCAAGTTTGAGAAAAATGGTTTTTAACAAAGAGAGAATCTCGTTAAGGTAGTACTCTTTCTTTTCACTAAGGTAGCGTGATTTTTGTCGAAGTAACTCTTTTAACTCTTCATTATAGGTGTTAAAAACAACAGCATACTCAATTCTATTGAGCATGGTATCCACAAAGGTTCGGTAGCTTTCACTGAGTTCAATGTTCTCTCCAACTTTACTGACAAGACGAGAGCCTTCAATGGCTTCATTTGCCCTGCTTTTTTTACCTTTATAAATGTCGTCTAAAGTATCGCGATGTTTGTAGATAAATTCTATGAGTTCTATATGGGTCATAGGGTAGTTTTCCCTTTTTTTAGCGTAAGGGATAGTGATGTTATAGTTATTTTCAAATGGGTAACCGTTTTTTAGCGAATTATAGCGAAATCCATCCTAATAAGCGTTCAACATTCAGCCCCATCGCCGTAGATTCATGACCTTGTACCGATTTGATATACTTTTTACAAAAACCTTCCACCATACAACCACCTGCTTTTCCATCCCATAAATTACTCTCTAAATATTTATCTAAATCGGAAGCTTCAAACTTTTCAAAGTTATAGTAAGTTGCTGAAACATCAGAAAGATAAAAGCTTTTACTTTTATAGTGCATCGCAGAAATAATCGCCATGCTAGAATCACTTTGTAGTTCTAAAATTCGTTTTGCATCATCTACATTTTTAGGCTTTCGTAAAAGTTCACCATTAGCTGAAAGTATTACTGAGTCAGCAGTAAGCAGGGGAGTCTCTAAGCCAAACTCTTTAATGGCAGCTTCAAGCTTTCCTTTTGAAGCGATGTAGGCAAAATCTTTGGCATTTTTGGTCTGAATTAACTCTTCATCATAGTGAGGTGCTTTTTGTATAAAGTCTATGTTGAATTTGTTAAGCAGTAAAGCTCGTGAAGTGGAGTTTGAAGCAAGGTGTATCATAAAAGTCCTGTAGGGGGCGATTGCTATCGCACCAGTTTTTAGGGTATTCTAGTAGAAAGGCTCTTAAAGTTTTTTATTAAGGGGAAGTAATACTACCTATTCCCCGTATTTTCCCCTCTATATGTTGTCGCATCTAAGTCAGAATAGGCTTTGTAACCTTTGTAAAATCTCTTCGCAATTTTATCCAAAAGAAAATCACTGGTGCCATTTAAAAAAGCGTAAGATTGGTTGTCTTTTTTATGATGGTTTATGTGCTGTTCCATTGAGAGTAGGAACTTTGTTTTTTGTAAAAAGAGGACAAATTTACTCTGTGCGTTATGGCATAAAAAGTGTGAAACCTCAGCAACCGATGAA
>Ga0256826_1000958_pt1 | contig 17925 bp, 13 predicted proteins | sample CV79metaG_FD_185975 | JGI IMG/M metagenome (GOLD analysis project Ga0256826, IMG submission 185975) | Hydrothermal vent microbial communities from East Pacific Rise, Pacific Ocean - CV79 | ecosystem: Environmental > Aquatic > Marine > Hydrothermal vents | place: Pacific Ocean: East Pacific Rise...
GTAACAATGCACCAACAGTTAATATATATAATAACCCTAAATAGAGTTGTGGTATATTTAAAAGATTAAATACATAGGGTGCTGTTAAAAAAAGAATAATATCTATAATAGATTGTATCATTAAGATTTCACGAATTGCATGGCGAATAATCTCTACCATCTCCAATCTATACCCACGAATTGTCCCTAAAGTTCCCCCACTTCGTACTGCATCATAATAGAGTTCATATTTCTCTGCAAAATCTGATTCTAAACGAAAGAAAAATATTGCCATACCGGGTAAAATAGACATATATGCTAAGAAAATCGGCATATCATACACTATTGAGGCGTGAAACTTACCTAAAACAACCTGTCCTGTTGCTGGATGAAACCAAAAGATAAATTTATCAACCCAAGAACCAAGATTATATGTCAATCCTGCAATCGCTAAACTCCAATAAAAATTTGGTGCTAAAAAAAATTCTATCTTTATAAATATGGTCGAGTCATAACTTTTTACAATAAATGTCATTAAAATCGTAAACAGTATAGTATTTCCAGTAAAAAATATAAGAAGCAACATCTCTAAACTATCACCATTGAAATAAGTTAAAGCAATAATAAAAGCATAAGAGAAAAAATATGCCCAGATAACACCATGATAATATTTTAAACTTGCTGCTAAAATACTGGAGATCCATACTCCACATAAAATAAGAAATGTTGCAGAAGCAGTAGTGATAAAGAAAACACTTTGATCTGGAAATACCCATATATAAAGAGGGACAACAAAAGGTATTCCTAAAACCCATGCTAAAAATATAGCACCAAAATAGGAGGGAAGTATCTCTTCCTCCTTATTTTTATAACCAAGGTCAGCCATATACCTTGTAAATGGTAGTTGTAAAAGACCTGTGATAACAAGACTAGAAGCTAAAGCAATAGAATAGGTAATAACAACTTGAAGTTTAAAAGCCTCAGCATGTTCTCCATAATTGACAACATTGAGTAAACCAACAACAGCGATCGCTAAGATAGATAAAACCCAAGAACCTGAACTTAAAATAGCAGAGTATCCATACACTTTTGCCAAAGAGAGAAGTCTATCTCCTTTTAATACTTTTCGAAGTTCAAAACCTATCCCTGCCATCTTTATTCTCCCACTTTTTTAGTTGTAGAGTAACTTATAACATTAAATTTTTTTAACATCATCTTTGGATAGGGTACTTTTTTAGGTAGATAATATGGATACACTCGTACTTTTAACTCATCCCAAGTGAGATCGATACCTTCATCATATAACTCTTTATAATCTTTTAAAAACATCTCCTGTCTATAATATGTTTCAACTCTCTCTATCGCAGCATCTTGCGCTCTTTGCCAGTCACCATTTTCAAAATCTAAAAGTCGAATATACTCATCAGCTAATGCTTGAGGATCAGCAATACCACATACTGCACCAGCTACACCCATAGCTATATCTTTCTCATCGATCGCACCCTCAATAAGTTCTCGACAACTTCCAACAGATGTTGCCACACAAGGAACACCAGCTGCATATCCCTCTAAGATAACAAGAGGCATCCCCTCACTAATAGAGGAGAGGGCTTGAAGTGCTGATTTTGGTAAAATATCTTTAATATTACTAAAACCATAAAGTTTAATAGTATCTGGGAGTGCCTCTATCTCTGCTGGAGTAAGATTACTATGATTTCCATTAAAAATCTGCATCTCTTTTTTTAACCCTAAAGAGATAGCCATCTGCTGACACTCTTTTACATACTCCTCATCCTCATCAACAGGACCAACTAACCATGCTTCAACATTTGGAATTTTTTCAGATGTAATTTTAATAGCACGAATAAAAGTTTTAATATCTTTAATAGGAACAACACGACCAATCAGAGTAATAATAGGTCGTAAAACCTCCTCTCTATTAACCATAGTTGCTTTTAATCCATCAACATCCACACCATTTGGAATAACCATAGTACGATTTTCATCCGCACCAAAATTTATCTGTATCTTCTGAGCTCCTGCAAAGAGTGATAATATATAATTTGAACGGTTATAACAGAAAGTACCAACTTTATCAAAGAAGTTTACCCACATTCTTTTTATATAGTTATACTCCTCTGGTTGTTGTAATAAACTAGGTTTTTTATACTCTACCCAATCAGCTGAGAGCATATCTATTTTTCTCTCTCTAGTGTATATACCATGTTCTGTTAAGTAAAATGGTCTATCTCTAGTATAAGATGCTAAAGCACCAATAAATCCAGCATATCCCGTAGAAGGTGCGTGAAATATTCTAGTATCGGGCATACCCTCAACAATTTTTGCTAAAACCCATATAGGTTTATGAATATTTCTTAATGTCCAAAAATAATCCACAAAAGGAACATCTGGACAGTTCTCCATATAAGATTTATTTATAAACTCCCAAGAACGTTCAGAGTATAAAAAATCGGAAAAAGTAACATCTTTCATATAAAAATCTATCTTTTGAAGCATCTCTGGAATATCTCTTTCTCCAGATTTAAAAGCTTTATACAAAATCTCAATAGATTCAAATCCCTCTTTACTCCCTTTTATTCTTTTTGGATTTAGATCTGCTTTAAAATCGAAAAGATAATGCTCCTCTATATGAATAAGATTTTCGGGTAAAACATATCCTATCTCCATCTTTTTACCCTCTTCATCATACTCTGAAGCACCAACAAATACAACACCAAAAGTATATTCAGGTACACCCTGTATTAGCTGTAAAATCCATGAAGATACTCCACCCTTGACATAAGGAAATGTTCCCTCAGAAAACAACATCACATCTACATATTCACCATCAGGACATCTTCTACTTTGTAACTCTTTTTGTTTCTCCTCTTCAGGTAAAGTTTTCCAGATCTTATTTTTTTCTTGTATCTCTTTTACTCTTTTCGCATCATAATGCATATTAAAATACCTTCCATTGTTTAGCTATTGGATAGAGTGTTGCATTAAACTCTATATCTTTTGCTTGTTTCATTATTTCACTCACTTTTTTATGGTTCCCAAGTAGAAAATTTACCTCTGCTAAATATGGTAAAACAAATGAAGATTCTGCTGTATCTATCTCCTGTGCAATAAGAAACTCCTTTTGTGCTTTTTCAAGTTTATTTTGATACATATAAACACGACCCATCAAAACATATAATCTTGTAGCTATATCATTATAATTATCATAAGCACGTTTTTCTAACTCTACAATATCATATCTTTTCTGATATTCGATAGGATCTTGACTCTCTTGAACCTCTTCTAAATCTCTTTGATATTGTAAAATATTCTCATATGTTCTATGCACAGCATCTTCATAAAACTCCTTTGCAACAACAACATATTTTACCACCTCTTCTAAAAAGTTATCTTTTAAACTATCGTGAGCTAACTCTATATATACCATCTCCCAATATAAAAATCCTAACTCTTTTGCTGCATGTGCCTTTGCTTCATCATCTACCTCTTTCTCATTCTTTTCATTTTCAATATTAAAAATATCTAAATATACATTCATTTTTGCACTTAATTTTTGTTCCGCTTTATTTATAATTGCATATCCAAACATCCGAATCTCATCATCTGTACTAAAGAGAGTATTTTTTATAATTTTCAGATTTGCTGGAGATAGATTTGCAGATAAAGATGATAAAGCCATAAGTTTTTTAGATTTTGGAGCATGAGGACTCGTCATAAGATCGGACATAGAACCCTCTCCAAACATTCTTTCAACTTTTAAAAATCCCATATTAAACTCATCAAGATTTAAAATATTTGTATTTTCAACCTTTTTAGAATAGGTTATATTCATAAGATAGTACATAATCCAAGTAGATGAAAAAACACCAAAAAGGGGGATAGTAAAATTAAAAAAGAAAAGAAAGATTCTACTTGTTTTATCATTATATTTATGAAGGGATGCCTCAAATAAAAGTCTAAATAAAAGACTCTCTTGTGCTGCAAGTTGTGATCGAATGAGATCTGATTCTCGTACTTTTTTTGAATTTTTAATAAAACGTTTTTTTGTAAAATCTGCTAAGAGGTGTGCTGTAATAGCACTAATAACTAGATGCACAAAAAATAGAATAACAAAATTTGTTTGAACAAAAAAAATAAAACTAGCTATCATGATTTTTACTTAAATACTCTAATGAAAGCTCTTGATGTTTTGTATTAAAAGTTGTAAAATCAAAGTTTGTTTCCTCCAGTTCTTTAAAAATAGCCATTAAACGATGATAATATCCTTGAGCATCTTCACGTAGATATTTATTTAAAAGTATATTTTCTCTCATACCAAACGACATAAAATCAAATTTTGCATCATCATCTTTTAGAAATAACATTAAACGATTATAGTAACCTTCTGCTGCTGCTTTATCATGTAAAGGAAATAAGATAACTATATAATAAAAACCATTCTCTTCCACTAAAGTTACTCTATCTAAAGCACGTAACATCTTTTTAACTCTTTCATATATACGTGTTGATTGAAGTTCATTATCTATTTTAAAGATTAAAACTGTTGAATCAACACCATGTTTTAGATATAAAAATCGTAATCGTGCATACTCAAATCTAAAATCTTTCTCTGGAACTATTTTAATAGTATCAAGATCATCTAAGATATCTTTATGCCCTATCTCAATCGAAAAATATTCAAGTAAAATAGTAATAGATGTTAAAACCTCTCTATTGAAAGACATAAAAGGCATTCGTTTAATCGCTAATATAGCAACAAGTTCTCTATCTACAATCGATGGAATTGCTGCTATATAATCACTATCTGTATCAAGTGTTGCTGTTGGTTCTCCAGATTCATCACTCACATAAACAGGTATCTGATGTGCCAAACTTTTATCTACTAAATAATCTTTTAATATTATCTCACTTTCTACCTCTTCAGTATAGGAACCAAATACTATATTTACAGTTTCAGCACTAAAGAGCTTATCTTTATTATGCCCAATTTTATAGATTAAGACTGCACTATTTACATTAAAAGATTTTTCTAATAAACCTAAAAAGTTTTTATAATATTCATAATTTTTATCCTCTATCTCATCATGTTCATCTGTTTCAAGATTCATATTAATAATCTCTTCAATAGAGTTTCGAATACTCATCGGTTTTACAACATAATTTTTTTCTAATTGATCATGGGAGATTTTTAAACTATAAAATGCTTTAGAGAGTTCATCTAGTTTATTAGCACTATAATTAGAACTTATCTCTGCTTTATCTATCTTCTTTGTCCAATAATAGTGAAACTCACCATTAATCATAGTCATCATCAATGCTACTAAAAAATCTAAATATGGAATGATTTCATAAAATATTCCCATAGCTAAAGCGATAATTGCCACAGATAATATACCATTTTCAAAACCATGAAAAAGTGTAATAATTGTTAAAATAATTAGAATATAGGAAACTTCACCATTAACTAAACATATATCTTTTGGATCTATTAAATATCCCATAATAAGATAGGAGATCATAATAGTAAAAGTTTCTAAATAGGAGTGATCATGTAACAAACTTAAAAATTGATCTACTTTAGATTTAATATTAGTTCTAGTTTTAGCCTTTATACTACTACTTTTAGATTGTAAATTCACAAAAAACTATCCCTAATTAATACAGAAACATTTCATCAATAAGATTTTGTGCTGTCGTTCCTATGGAAGCATTTCCCCAATCACTATCAGAACCTGTTGCACTCCATACTTTTTTAAGATTTTTAGATTTATATAGTGTAAATTGAAGACTTACAGCAGGTTCACCATCTATACCTGTTTTATATCTCCATTCACTTACCCCACCATACATAAAATATTTTGAACCATCAGATTTTGCTATCTTCTTTGCTTTTTTGAGAGATGGTGTTTTATCATTTATATGACTTTTTATTTTATACCCTTTTGTTAATAAAATCCCCTCCATAATATTCGATGCTCTTAACCCTGCTCTAGGTGTATCTGTATAATTATTTAATCTAAAAATTGTTATCTTAATAGAACGCTTTTCATCATGTGTTGCATTATGATCTACATATACTTTTGGAAGTGACCTGTTTGTTGCTGTAATCACAGCTGTTGAACAACCACCCAAAACTAAGACCGATAGTACAAAAACTATATTTTTTAATCTATCCATAAAAATCCTTCTCTTAAAAAGCAAATAATACTCTTGCTTGTATAACTTGATACAACCCACTATAATCATCTGTATTTTTTGGCTCTGCAACGATATAGTTTAATGCCATTTTCAACTCTTTACTAAAATACCAATTCACACCATAACTATAATCTGTTTGTGTACCACCCTCTTCTGGGTTAACTCCTGTTTCACCACTATCTGTTAAATCTATATATGAATATCTCAAAGCAAGTTCAACTGCACCTTCGGCTGTTGGTTTCACATTACTAAAAGATGAATTACTCACCTTATATCTTCTACCTCTTCCTATAATAAAATAGCTTCCTTCAATGTAATATGCACTAAAATTATATCTATCTACTTGCGCACTTACTTCTATATTTGTATATTCAGATTGGAATGAAAATTTATCTTTAATATATAAAACTTCTAAATTATTCTTTTTCGTATTAAAAATATTTTTTACTTTTGTTGAAACATATTTTTGCATAATAAAATCTGATTCTGCACCCTGTTTAAACTTTATATCTTGATGATTTATATCTTGATACATAAAAGCAGTACCTACTGATAATAGATCTCTTTTATTAAAACTATAACTATATGTTAAACGTAGAGAATAACCAGGTAAATTCACTTTATTATCTATTTGATCATTTATAGAGTTTGTAAATGTTGATAAAAAAAGATTTACTCTATTTTTATCATATTTTGTAGAGAGTAGAACCTCTGCACCAAGTTTTCTTCCAGTAGAAAAAGCATCTGTTAAAGCTCTCTCCATAAACATAGTATATTTTGAACTGGTATAGTTTTCTAACGAAAATGGAATTTTAATATTTCCACCCTTTAATCTATATGATGCATTAAGACTCTTTATTCTATTCTGATAACCTAAATAAACATTTTTATATCTACCTGAGTTTATTAAACTATATTCAAAATCATAAAAAAGAGTTCTATCTAAAAAATCTCCTTTATGAAAAACCCTTACTCTTCTCCAGTTACTAGGTTCATATGATCTATCTGCTTCATTTACATAAACACTATCGTAACTCAACTGTGCACCAAATCTATATCTATAATCAAAAGAACCAGAACTTTCTCTGCTCTCTAAAAGGTTAAAATATCTATTATAAAAATATCGTTTTGCTCTTTTTTTAACATATTTAACTTTTTTAGGTTTTTTCTCTAATTTCTTCTCTTTCTTTATCTTGCTTTTTTTATGCTTTTTTTTCTTACTTTTCTTACTCTTCTTCTTTTCTCTTTTTTTCTCTTTTTTACTCTGCTCTTTTTTACTCTTTTTTACTCTTTTGAATGGTTCATTATTCTCAATAACAGTTACATCACTATCATCATAAGATGAGATAACTATCTCCGTACTATTAATATCTTCTATATCAGTAGTAACTTCTAGCTTTTTCGTTTTCTCTTTTTTCACCCTTTTTATCGGCTTTAATTTTAATTTTTTAACCAATTTTTCTGGAAGAATAACTTTTTTATTCTCTTTTTTACTCTTAGGTTCAGCAAATCTATAACTATATGTTGTTATAACCATAGCTTGTTGATACTCATTTTTCATGCGATTTAAGATCTCATTAGCTTTAATTTTTTTTTCAACACAACCACAACGTACAGTCAAAGAGCGACCTATCGCCATAATTTTACAGATCTTAGGATAACTATTTTTTTCAAATGACAACCTATTCTCTTCACTATTATGTTTACTTAAAAGTTGTACTGTAAAACAGGTCTCTTTAGAGGAAGATGACCCATAAAGAGTCAATAATAAAAAGAAAAATAGTATAAATATTTTCATAAACTATCCCTATCTATTATTAAATAATCTGCAGATTTATTTGGTTTTCGGCCATCATCTTCAACTATTAAAAGACCCACATTACTAGAATCTTTATTGATAACTGTAATCCCTTCACCAAAACCTATATTTGGATGATTTTTTACACGTTGAACTTTCGATTTTTTTCTATCCCAAAACCATAATTGAAAATTACTATTTCTATTCCCACTACTTCCTGCAATAATCCAATAACCACCTTTTTGTTCATCAAAAGTGATATCTCGAATCCCCTTACCATTTAAATTTAATCTAATAATATCTGAAAAGATAGGTTCTTTATTTTCTAAAAATATCTCTTTGGGATTTTTAATATCTACTAAAAGTGCTTGTCCATCATCTAAAGGAGCTCTAAAACCTATTAATAAACTCTTTGTATGTGGATTAAAAGAGAGACCCTCTATATTGATATCTCCACTACTAAAAAGTGTTTCTTTAAATATTTTTGGAAAATGTTTATAAAGAACCTGTTTCAAATTTTTATAAAGATATACATCTTCAATAGCACCATCATTATAAGTAAACATTATTAATCTATTTCTAGCACCTTTTACTTTATGATTTTTAGTTGTAGTAAATGAAGTTGAAGCATAAATAAGATTATTATCTGATGTAATAGATTCTAAATCTTCAACCTCTTTTTTAAATATTTTTTTAATCTTTTTTGTCAAATATAGATTTCCTATCTCAACAATATTATTATTATTTTCTATCTCCAAAAGTTGTAAAGAGTGAGCACTACTTTCATCCTCTACAACTAAAACTTTTCCGTCTGCTAAAGTTGTTGCACCTGATGGTTCAAAAACATTATAAAATTTCTCTTTTTTATAAATAACATCACCTTGTATACGATTATATATAGCTGTCTCCTCTTCTACTAAAAGAGCATATATAATCAAAGTAGCAGTTACAACTAAACCGATTGAAAAATATGTATAAGCTTTTGCCAACCAAAAATATTTTTTCTTAATCTCACTTCCTAAAATATGAAGATGTGTTATCATCTCCTCTTTAGACTCGTCTGAACTAAAAAGAACTGTATTCATCTCTTTAGAATACTCTTTAGGAGAAAGATCTGCCATATCTTGATAAAAAAGTAAACTATTATAACCCTCTAAATTTTTTTTAGAAATTATCTGCTCTTTTCGTCGAGGTTTTACTGCTAAAACAGAAAAAATAATAGAACCTAAAGAGGTTAATATAATAGAGATAAAAGCAAATTTCATTATATTATTTTGCGAAGAGAAACCAATAGCGGTAACACTTACTGTTAAGATAAATCCATTAATAGATATTAATATTCCAGCCTTTGTATCAGCTAAAGCTGTTAAATCAAGATTTGATCGCAGTGCATTTCTTAAAAAAGTGCCAACTAATTTTGATAATTCTAATTTTTTTTTCTTTTTTTTCTTTTTTATATCTATAATATCTTTGTTTATATTATCCAAGTATGCTTTCCAGTTAAATATTTAATTAATTTCAATAAGGTGATTATACACTATATTAATAATCTTTTAGCAAAATTGAGATTAAAAGATTTAATTTTTATATTAACTATTCTTCAATATAATATCAACATATTTACACTTAGGATAACAGATGAAACTACTCTTATTACTAACACTAATAACAAATATATTATTTGGAGCAATAAATATTAATACAGCAACAATAAGTGAACTTACTACACTTAAAGGTATTGATGAAAAAAAAGCAAAAAGAATTATAAAATATCGAAAGAAAAAATGCTTTAGAAAAGTTAAAGAACTTACTAAAGTAAAATGTATCTGTAAAAGTATTCTTAAAATGAATAAAGGAAAAATTTCAGCTACTGGATGTAATCGTCCTAAGAAGAAACATAAAAAACATAAAAAACATAATAAAAATAAAAATAAAGATTTAGAAAATAACTAAAAAGTTATTTTCTATTGAACCTCAAACTTAGCAATTCCAAAATAAAAAATATCATTCACACTAATTTTATCATATGCTAATTGATAATGTTCAACATTCTCTACCTCTCTCGATATAACTTTTAAATAATATGTTCCATTTTCTAAAGTCATATCTTCTTGATAAGAGGTACTTTTAAGACCATCTTTTTTAAAAATAACATTTTCTGGTGTACCACTAGAAAGTTCTAAATCATATACTATATTATCTCCCTCTAAATCAACTGATGTTTCCCAACTAGCAGAAAAAGTATGTGTTCTGGTATTATATGATGGCATTTGATGAAAAGGCATTGGAGAACCTATGGTACTTTTATATAGATCAACACTATCTTGTATTCTAGTAACCAACTCTTGTGCAGTTGTTCGACAACGACTAGATGAATTTTTTATTGAATCTGGTTCAACATCTTGAAATGGTACTACTGTTTCTATATATTTATCAACTACTGTTTGAACTTTTTCATCTGAAAGATACTCTTGACGAATTTGATCTGTTTTAGCATATAATTCATCTAAATTCGTTGAGTTAGAAAAGAATTTCTGATGCAAAACAACACTCCACCAAACAGATATACCATACTCTGTACGAGATAAATATTTTTTAGAGGCCCATGCACCATCATAATCCCAAGGTAGAAAATAAAATTTATTACTATTTACAGGATTATATAAATAATAATTATGCTGAATAGCATCCTTATCTCCTAAAAGTAGATTAACAGCTAACCAAGTTAAATAATTTTCTCTATCAAAGTATTTGTCTATTACACTATTTATATCTTCTGTTGAATTTACTGCTTTAATCATCTCTAACAATTTTCGATGATCTTTCCCATTTTTAATCTCTATAATTTTTTCAAAAGCTTCAGGATCTAATGGCTCTCCCTTATCATCAAGAGCTAATGCAGGTAAATCTTGAAAAAAGAAATTATTTGCATTATATATATGATCATCAGGATTCCAACCTCTATGTACTAAATACTCTTTCCTCATCGCTTCGGCCTGATTAAATAATCCATAATCCACACCATTAATAAAAATATGCAAAAAATTTACTTGTAAACTAGTTATATTTGGTATCTCTCTAAAAAGATCAAAAGCAACTTTATTTCTTAAACGAGAACGATCAGATTCAGATTTTGTAAGCATAAATTTTCTCTGTTCCAAATAAAGTAACTCTTTTGAATCCAATTTAAGAGAGTAAGATTTTTGTGTAGCTGTTCTAGTAAAACCACCTTTAATTTTAAAAGTAGCATTATTTGAAGTTGTTTGATTAAAATCTGATGTACTCATATTAACATGTAAAACAGGTTCATAATCATCAATAGGATCTAAATCATTATTTATATCTTCAAATGTACATCCTCTAGGATTACTATTTACACTATCATAAGGTGCACATAAATATTCATTTGGTTCATCAAAATTTATAAACATATCTACAACATCATTTTGCTGTGTTTCATACCATATAGCTTTATCACTAATATTTCCATCAATAGATGGTGGTTCTTCTGTTATATTATTATAACTTTCACAACCATAAAAAAAAAGTGATGAAACAACTAAAAAAGATGAAAAAAATTTATTTGTATAAAAAATCATTATATATATTTCCTAACGTTATATAGTAATTATTATATCAGAAAATAGTTCATAATCATCTAAAACATAGCTCTATTTATAAAGAGTAAAAAAGATATAATGTTATAATTATAAAATGTAAGGACTCACTACAATGATGAGATTAAACAAATATATCGCACATCACTCAAGTTATTCACGTCGTGAAGCTGACAAAGCTATTCAAGATGGTTATGTAAGAGTAGATGGCGAAATACAAGACAATCCAGCCACTCAGGTTGATGAAAAAGAGGTTATCGTTTATGTAAGTGGTAAACAGATAACACCTAGAGATAAATATACAGTTATCGTTTACAACAAACCCAAGGGAGAACTTGTAACAAAAAATGATCCTCGTGGACGCAAAACTATCTACGATGGATTAGATGCGAAATATAAACATTTTATCCCTGTTGGTCGTTTAGATTATGCCACAGAGGGTGTTTTACTTTTAACAGATGCCTCAAAAGTAGCCACAGCACTTATGGGTTCAGGTCTTGAACGTATCTATAAAGTAAAGATCAAAGGAGAAGTAACCAAAGAGATGGAAGATGCTATGATCAATGGTTTAGAATTGGATGATGCAACAGCTGGTGGTCATTCTCATTCTAAAGTAACAAGTATGACATTTGCACCTTTTTTAGGGTATAAAATACAAAAAAATGAACATAACTATTCTATTCTAAAAATAGCTATTGCAGAGGGGAAAAATAGAGAAATTAGAAGATTTTTTGCACATTTTGGAACAGAAGTTGCAGACCTTAAACGTCTTAGCTTTGCAGAGATAGAACTTAATAATCTTCCAACAGGAAAAACAAGATTCTTAACAAGAAGTGAATATTCAGCTCTCTTTACATTTTTAAAAGCAGATGAAAAATTAGCGCGTGAAAAAGCTGGCAATAAAAAGAAAACTTATAAATAGAGATGGATTTTACATATCTTCTTCGTCCAACATCTTTTGATGATTTAGTTGGACAAGAACATCTTAGTAATAGAGATGCCCCACTACGTATCTTATGTGAAAAGGCTGTTTTAGGACATAGTTTTTTTTATGGCCCTGCTGGGAGTGGAAAAACTTCTATCGCTAGAATTATCTCAAAAAAATTAGATCTACCCTTTTATGAACTTAATGCAACAACCTTCAAGATAGAGCAACTAAGAAAAATTTTTGAAACATATAAAAATACACTCCAAAAACCTCTTATTTTTATAGATGAAGTACATCGTCTTTCTAAAAATCAGCAAGAGGTGCTTCTACCTGTTATGGAAAATAATAGTGTGTTAATTATAGGTGCATCAACTGAAAACCCCTTTTTCTCTTTAACATCTGCTATACGCTCTCGTTCTATGCTTTTTGAACTCAAAGCAGTATCAGAGGAAGCACTCTTTCAACTTCTTGAAAAAGCTATAAAAACAACAAAAATCATATGTGATAATAATGCAAAAAATTATTTAATTGCAACTAGTGGAGGTGATGCACGAGCTATGTTAAAACTTTTAGAATTTGCATCTAATATAGATCAAACTATTACTCTCAATAATTTACAAAAATTACGGCCAAATGCTCTACAAGCAGGATCTAGTCAAAAAGGTGTTCATTATGATTTAACATCAGCACTAATAAAATCTATTAGAGGTTCAGATATGGATGCAAGTATATATTATCTTGCTTCTCTTATTAAAGCTGGAGAGAGTGCTGAGTTTATCGCTCGTCGACTAGTTATTTTAGCAAGTGAAGATATTGGTAATGCAAATCCTCAAGCTTTAACACTATCTACATCTACCCTTACAAGTGTAAGTAAAATAGGCTATCCTGAAGCTAGAATTATTTTAGCTCAGGCTGTTATTTATCTATGTGCTTCTCCAAAATCAAACTCATCCTATTTAGCTATCAATAAAGCTTTAAATGCGATTGAAAATGGATTAAATCTTGAAATCCCAGATCACATAAAAGCAAATAATAAAACATATTTAAATCCTCATAATTATGGAGGATATATAAAACAGTTCTATCTTTCAAGAAAATTAAAATTTATAGAATTAAAAAGTATAGGTTATGAAAATAAAATGAAACAATGGGTACAAACCATCACAAAATTTAGTTAATTTTAATCATTTTCATACTAAAATATATAATAAATTTAAAAAGGGAAACTATATGGAAATTTCAACTTCTTCAAATATCATCACAATTAAAGGTAACATCAAAAGTGTTAAAGATTTTCAAGAGATTAAGATGACAGCAGATGCTATTAAAGGTGATCATAAAAGTATCACAGTAAATATTATCGACTCTCTATCTATTACATCTTCAGTCATAGGTTATTTTAACAAACTTATCCTAAAAGATAAAATAAATATCCAGATGAATATAGGAAATGCTAAACTTTTAGAACTTCTTAGCGACCTAAACTTAACATCTGTATTTAAGGCTAAAAAGGCTTAAGAATGACCATTAAGTATAAACTTAACATAATCCTTTTCTTAGTTGTAACTTTTTCATTAGTTATTCTTGGTATCACTTCATATAGAGCATATAATGAAAAAATCACTATTGAAAAGGCTCAAACGTTAAATATACTTTCTCAAAAATTAAGTCTTCTCATTCACGAAACTCAAAAAGAGCGTGGTGCTAGTGCTGGTTTTTTAAGTTCAAATGGTAAAAAATTTGCACAAATTGTCCCTCAACAACGTTTACTAACAGATCATAGAGATTTAGAACTTACAAAATATATTGATAATTTAGATTTAAACTCATTTCCTCAAAAACTGAAATCTGAAATCTTCTCTTTTCAAAATGAGATTAAAAAACTTAATTCTATCCGTTCTAAAATAGACAACCTTACTCTATCTGTTCAAGATGAAGTAAATTACTTCTCCAAAATGAATAAAAAAATTCTTAATATTATCTCTCTTACAGCTAATTTAGCAAATACACCTGAACTGGTAAAAGCACTTGATAGTTATGCAAACTTTTTAAAATCAAAAGAGAGAGCTGGAATTGAACGTGCTATACTTAGTGCAACATTTACATCCAATAAATTTGCTCCACATACATTTGCAAAATGGATAACTCTTGTAGCTGAACAAAATGCTTTTTTAAACTCTTTTTTAGCTATGGCAAACTGTGATATGATAGATTTTTACAATGAAACAATGAATGATAAATCTATTCGTGAAGTAGAAAATATGAGAAATATTGCAAAATTAAGATATCTCAATGGTAATTTCAATATAGATAGTGTTATTTGGTTTCAAACTATTACAAAAAAGATAGATCTTCTTAAAAAAGTAGATGATGAAATTTTTAAACAAAATAGCATTTTACTTGGAAATATTGAAAAAAAAGCAAAAGTAAAAGCTGGAACAATTATCATTAGCTACCTTCTTTTTACAGTTTTAATCTTTATCATTATTTTTACAATCAATAAAGCTGTTAATAAAAGTGTAATAATCTCTCTTGAAAAAATCAATTATGTTTCAGACTCTCTTGATCTTTCTCATAGTATTGTTGTTGATGGAAATGATGAAATTTCTCAAATATCTAAAGCCTTAAATAATATGGTTTCAGCATTCAAAGAAACTCTCCATCATGCAGTAACTATCTCATCAGCTACACTTCATCAAAGTGAGAAACTAACAGATGTAGTTATCCATTTGGAAGAAAATAGTGATAACTCAAACAAAAAAATAGGTGAAATAAATACATTAGTAGATGAGATTGGAGCTAGATTAGATAATGTCGAAGAGACAACAGTTGGAGTAACGGAAGATCTACAAAGTACATTTGATGTTTTAGCTGATTTTATAGAAAAGCTCAACACAGTCGTTACAAATGTAGAGGATAATACAGTACATCAAAATGAGTTAGCATCTAAAGTTTCCTCACTTACTGAACAAGCAAAAAATATTAAAGAGGTGCTTAATATTATCTCAGATATAGCAAATCAAACAAATCTACTTGCACTTAATGCTGCTATTGAAGCTGCTCGTGCAGGTGAACATGGTCGTGGTTTTGCTGTTGTTGCAGATGAAGTTCGTAAACTTGCAGAGAGAACTCAAAAATCTCTTGAAGAGATAAGTATAAATATTAATATTATTACACAAAATGTAGGTGAAATCGCTCAAGGAACAGAACTTACATCAAACAATATAAACAATATATCAATCTCTACACAAAAACTGATTTTATCATCACAAAAAACAAAAGACAATCTTGAAATAACACAAGAAAAATCTACTTCTGTTATGCACCAAAGTACATATATAGCAACAAAAACCAAACAACTTATATCCAATATGGATGAGATAATTCATTTATCTTCAAAAAATACACATTTAAGAACTTTAGTAGATGAAGCAGTGGTAACACTCTCCTCTGATGCTAAAAAACTTAAAGATGAAATCAATAAGTTTACAATATGACCGATAATTATATAGAAGAAAATTTTTCTGTTCTTGAGTATATTAAATCTTTAACTCTTCTAATTGTAGAAGATAATCTAACTACACAGATGATGTATGAGATGATCTTTGAAGATTTAGTAGGAGAGATTATTTTTGCTAATGATGGTAAAAATGGTTTTCAAACATTTCTAAATAAAAATATAGATATTGTCATTAGTGATTATGATATGCCTATCGAAAATGGTTTAGAGATGATAGAAAAAATTAGAAATAAAGATAATAATATCCCAATTATATTAGTATCTGCGATTGAAGAGGTTTCTGTCATTATAGATGCTTTACATCTTAATGTAAATAACTTTATAAAAAAACCTATAAATAATGATGAAGTTATAGAGACTGTACTCAAAGCCTCTAAACTTCTAATAGCAAATAACTTCTTAGAGGAACAAAGAGATAAAAAACTTAAAGAGTTACAAAAAAAAGAGGAGTATAGCTCCTATCAAGAAGATCTTTCATTTGCAAAAGAGATAAATATTATTCGTAATGATTTCTACTACCAGATGATAGGAGAAGATGAGATCTCTCTTGTTGATTTTTTATATAAACCTTTAGATATTATGAGTGGTGATGCTTACAGTGCTAGAATAATAGATGAAGATACAACTTTTTATCTTATGGTTGATGGAATGGGAAAAGGGTTATCTGCTTCATTAAGTGCTATGCTTATGACCTCTTTTACAAATCATATTATCGACAAAATGATTTTTCTTGATGCTTTTGATTTTAGTATACTCATTCATGAAACTATGGAATATATAAAACCTATTCTTTTAGAAGAGGAAGCTTTAGCTGTTGATTATGTTCTTATCAATAAAGATGAAGAGATGCTATACTACTCTAAATTTGCTATGCCTGTTCTTCTTATGGAAAATAAGGATGGTGATATTGTAAAAATAAAATCAAATAATCCCCCACTTTGTAAATGGCAACCAACTTTTAATATAGGAAGCCATAATATTCAAGATATTCGAAAATTCTTAATTTATAGTGATGGTATTCCAGAAAATGATACTATTTATGAAGATCAACCCTACTCTGATTTTATAGAGGATGATTTTAGAAAAAGCTTTACAAAAGATGATTTTAAAAATCATTTCTTTGAAAAAGTTAAAAATCAAGAGGATGATTTAACTCTTATTTTTATACATACACCAAGTTATACAAATACCGAATCTGTAACAGAAACATTTGTATCCACTTTAGATGATGTGGATAGAGCTAATGAATGGTATGCAAAAATTTGGAACAGTTTCACAGATAATGAAGACCCTATAAACTCATCTAGTGTTGTTTTTACTGAACTATTTATGAATGCTTATGAACATGGTAATCTAGGCATAGATACAGAAACAAAACATACTCTCCTAGAAGCAGATCAATATTTTGAAACATTATTAGAAAAAGAAGCTCAATGCTTGAAAAAAATTGTAGTAAAAATAGATAGAGTTAAACACTCTTCTGGTTGTTATGTTCTTACACAAATAGCAGATGAAGGTGATGGATTTGATACAAATATATTAAATGAAACATTTAAAAACCTACAAACTTTTAATGGTCGTGGTGTTTATGTATCGAGAAAGAACTCTTTGGGAATATACTATAATGCGAAAGGGAATGTAGTTTTATATCTTAATAAAATAATCTAAAAGAGAATAAACTCTAAAGATCTCAAAAAGATCTTTAGATATTTAACTTACTTAGCTAATGCAGCTTTAGAAGCTTCAACAACTGCTGTAAATGCAGATGCATCATTCATAGCCATATCAGCAAGAATTTTACGGTCAAGTTCGATACCTGATTTGTGAAGACCATTCATAAAAGTTGAATAGTTCATTCCATTTA